>Ga0209083_1001394_pt1 | contig 27833 bp, 31 predicted proteins | sample AM7aDNAmetaG_FD_184132 | JGI IMG/M metagenome (GOLD analysis project Ga0209083, IMG submission 184132) | Freshwater microbial communities from Finland to study Microbial Dark Matter (Phase II) - AM7a DNA metaG (SPAdes) (version 3) | ecosystem: Environmental > Aquatic > Freshwater > Lake ...
TACGATACTTGTAGTCCATTTCTGACAGTGGCTATTGAGTTATATGTATCAAGCAACCCTAATTGAATCGTGTTTGTAGAGGGAGTCGCTTGGATAAGATAGCCAGCCGAACCGTTAGCTGCGAATATTCCATTCGTAGTAGTATCAAGCGACTGATTTATCACCATACCTGTCTGTATGATTGACTGTCCTGTACCTGAGAAGAAACCTGAACCATTGGCATCTATTTTAGCAAGAACATTAGCGGATGAATCTTGAATTTGTAAATTATCCGCTGTTTGTGCTGCTGCACCTTTAATTGTTTGTGTTACTACGGATGCTGCACCAGATTGTAATGATAAATTTACTGCGGATGTATAAGTAAATAATGATGAATTAGTTAATCTTCCATTGGTTGTGACATATGGAATTCTACCGGCAGTAAGACCAACATCATCAAGAACAATAGCTTTTCTTGCTGTACCTGTTGTTATGGTTGCGTAGTAGTTATCAGTCGTAAACTCTACCGCTCCAGCTTCGGCATTGGTCATGCTCGTTCCAGAGGTGAACTTCAACGGGGCAGTTGAGGCAGTAGTCGTTCCAGCCTTCAAATGCAATACGGCTGTGGGGGAGGTAACTCCAATACCAACATTACCCCCAAAGTAACTTGTTCCACCTGCTACATAGATAGGAAAATTTAAGCTGGTACCAACGGTTGGTGTATTGATAAAAAGCCCATAATTATTAGTAATAGAACCGGTTGGTGTATAAGCATTTGGAATATAAAGAGCATAAGCATTCGTGGTAATCCCTGCTCCAAGATTCTGGACAGTTGGAACCATGGCATACGCATTGGCCACTGTTCCCGTTCCACTATTATCTGCCTTCATATACATTCCTACAAGACCACCAGAACCCCAGGACCCTGTCATGTTAAATGTCCCAGTTTTTGTAGCTTGTATACTTGCACCCCATAAGAATGTAGATGTATCGGCCGTTGGGTTTATTTCCGTTACACTCCTTATGCCATAGTTAGGAATACTTCCATCTGTATAATATGCGTTTACATAAAGTTTAGCAGTTGGTGTTGTAGTACCAATACCAACATTTCCATTATTTAATACTGTCAGTCTTTCCGTTCCACCAGTAGTCGTGCCGTTTGCTGCCGTAACAAAATGCAAACCAGTTGCCGCATAATTTGACCCCCCTGGCGTTCCACCAAAATAAACATCATTGGCATCAGTCCCAGTAACATCACCTGAAAACATCATTACATTTGTTGCCCCTGCATCATAGGCTGGCATAGATATTCTTGCCAATTTTCTAACACTTGCTGTCAGAGTAGAAGCATTCACATCAGCCCCCAACTTCAAAGAACCTAGACCACTACCCGACTGAATGAAAGCTCCAGCAATTGACCCAGTTCCACCAACAACGTGTAATGGTGATGTTGGAGTTATTGTTCCTATTCCCACATTACCAGCACTATCTATTCTCATCCTCTCTGTTAATGAACCACCACTAGGAAGTGTTGAAATAGTAAAATCTCCAAAACCACCAGAGCCTTTTCTAATCGCTCCGATTCTTGAAGTAACAGCAGATGAATCAGTAGACCCCACGAAATCAATACCCACACCATCATTAGTTGTAACAGAATTTGATTTTAACAATAATATAGGGTTTATTCCAGCAACAACCGTTGGAGTAATAACGCTTAATTTTGTGGTGTTTAATATTCCAGCTAAAGTTCCATCAGTTCCAGCAGATAAGGTTGGAGTTCCGTCAGTACCTATTGTAAATTTTGTAGTATTATTAGTTCTTAATTGTAATGGATGATTTGTTACGCTTCCACTAAATGCCGCACCAGTACTAGAAGTTCCAATAATAAATTCTATGTCGTTTGTGACATCACGCCCCATAAAATAAGCCGCACCGTCACCCTGAACAGATATTGCTTTTCCTTTCAGTAAATCAGTTGTAAGAACAGCACTATTTTCTGGTGTAATCCCAGCTTCGGCAACAAGTAGGCGATATGGGAAAGGAGAAGACGCTCCAATAGTTATATTCCCCGTAAACGGCTGATTAGTTCCGTCTAGTTTGGCGTAGGAGGCGAGAGCCGATGTCCTTGCGATTGTGGAGTCTATTGAGTGGGTGTGTGAAGTGGTTGATACGGCATCCGTTGAGGTCGAGGTAAGAGCTGACGGAGTACCCATTGTTACTGTTCCTGTCCCTGTAATAGTCGTAAAGTTCATTCCATTACCAGAGGCAACGGAAGTTATGTATGTAGAAGAATCCAAAGAACCATCTGCCTTCACAAACTGCGCTGATGTGCCTGATATTGAAGTAGACCACGCTGAACCTGTTGAGACTGCGATACCAGCACCAGGGTAAACCATACTTGCAGCAGAAGCAGCCCATTTTATTCCTGTTGTCTGCGTTGAATCGGCAGTCAGAACATAGGTATCTGTTCCAATAGGAAGTCTGGTATTCGCAGTTGAATATGTATATAAATCACCCTTTGTTGTAAGAGGGGATGTGGAACCTGCTGGTGGTGGGTTATATACGCTCATAGGTGTGGATAAGTATTACTTGATTAATTAAATGTTTTGTGGTAGCGTTTAGTTATGATTGAACTAATTAAATGGGCAGGAGTTACTCTACTATTTACTGTAGGACTCTTTACCTGTGCCTTTTTTAGTATTCCTGGAATAATTATATTTCTGTTCATATATTTTATGGCGCAGCGTGGTAAGTAGTACTACCAGCATTGGGGCTCGTAAGTTGACTTCCTACATACTTATCGTACATGCTTCCTATAACCTGTTTTGCCATTGGCTTAATTCCGTCCTCGTATATCAGATAGTCAGCAAATGGATGTTTAGAAAGGAACTGGAAGGCGGCTTTTATTTTTCCAGGACCAATATTATTTTCAGTTAATATCTTCGGCCCTAGTTCATTTAATGCCTTCTGGATGATTGGTTGTTCACTGGCGTCTGCTGTTTTGAGTACATTTTTAAGGATGTTAGCTTTGTCCCCTGAAGTTAAATCAGATACCGCCTCTTCTGGCCCTAAGTCTGAAGCAATAATGTTTTTAATAGCAGGACTACCAAGTGCGGTACCAGTTTCGGATGCCCCAAGAACACTATCAAGAAGTCCCATACCACCACCCGCCGCTGCCGCTGTTGATGCCATACCCATAAACTTACCTATACCCTGTGTTGTATTGGTTGGTGTTTCTAATTGTGTAAGTTTATCTTGGCCTCCAACTAAATTAGCTAAATCATTAGTAGATTCGGGGGCAGTAAAACCTTTTCCATTTACTGCGTTTATGACCCTACCTGCACTATTTCTAAGTAGCCAATCCCCAAACCCTGAAGCATAGTCAATTGTTTGAAGTAGTCCACGACCTCCACCTACACCTAAGTCTCCAAGGGTTTGTGAACCAAATAACTTGGGGGCATCTGGTTGACTTGTTGGTTGATTACCAACGGAAGATGGACTCATCTGTGAGGATGATTGTTTAAGACTATCAAGGTATCCCTGTACTTCTTGTTGACCAGCTCCCTGTTTTTCCATAGCCTCAATGTTAGCAGTTAATTGGTTGTGGGAAAGTTGTCCCTTCGTGGACTGAGTGCGTTGTGTTGACTGGCCCGAATATCCTTCACGCTTTGACATATTTTGTATAAGCATATTTTTCTCTTCTGGAGTAAGTTGTGAGACTGTTTTGTTAGCAATCTGTGGTGCAATATCCCCACCATATCCACCACCACTCCATGTTTTCATGGCCTTATCTACTGTTGAGTCTCGGTATATTGGATTGTCTAATAAAGTAGATGTGGCTTGAGTACCTAGTTGTGGAGACGAAAACTTTAGAAAGTGTCCACCATCTGCCGCTGGATTTGGGTCTACAGAAATATTTGGGTCATTATACCTTTGGCGAGCTACCTCTAAACCGCCCGAAGGTACTTTGATGTTAGTTGGATTGTTATTTGTATCAGCTCTTGACATATTAATAAGGTAAATTATAGCTTCTGCCTGACTGTGAGGTATATGAGTTTCCTCCAGATGAAGTATTTGATTGAGTATTAGGTGAACCCCCTTGTGATATAGAGTACTCCGACTGAACCTTCTGCTGTGCCTGTGATTTAAGTGCGTCTAGGAAGTCACTAACCGTTGTAGCTTGCGAGTTCTGCAGTAAGTTATTAACAGTCTGGTCACCCAGTATGGCAGAATATTCATTTACGATATTGGCAAATCGGTTCTGTAATTGTGCGGCAGGACCAGACAAGTTGGCACTAGCAAAGGTCGCAGCCGAATTAAGTACTGGAAGAGTGCTTTGATTTAGGCCACTACTCTGTAGTAGGTTATTAAAGTCTTGTTGATAGCCAGACTTGCCATCTGTACCCAAGACTGTTGCAAGATGTCGATTGTGTGTCGTGTAATCTCCACCCATTGTTGACATGCTGTCTGCTGCACCTTTGGCTGCCGGACCTGTTAATCCCCCAATACCACCAGTAGCATTTGGGTTACCAAACTGGTAATAAGTCTGACCATATGCACCAAGCTGAGGAGAAACTCCAGGAATACCAGCAACATTTTGTGCTGCGCCCAGTTGAGCTTCCTGCTGTGTCTGTGCCATATTTCCAGCGTTTTGACCAGCACTTATTTGCTGATTCTGTCCAGCTAGAGCATTGGTAACGTTCTGTCCTAGTGCCTGTTGTTCTCCAGATAGAACCTGACCAAGTTGAGCACCACGTCCTACAGAAACCTCATTTGCCACGTTTGGGTTATTGGCCACATTTGCCAGTGTGATAGGACTTGCTTGTGCAAATTGGTTGTATTGATTTTTGGCGTTCATAACATCTGGGGTCTGGTTTTGTGCGATTCCTTGTAGTCCTTGTTGAGCCGTGTTTACTTGTGGGTTACCTTGGCCAGCAGCATAATCTGATTGGATTTGTATTGACCTCTTGTATGGGTCTGTACTGTAAATTAATCCCTGCGTATCAGTATTTGCTGGTGGTATGACCGATGATGAACCTGATGAACCCCCCGTTGTTGTAGTATCTAACTGAGAACTACCAGTTGAAGAACTGGCACCTGTAGTCGTAACTGGTTTTGTAGTATCGAATCCGCTTGTTTCTGTAGTGTTACCCTTACCACCAAAGTCATTTAGAAGGCCCGTCTGTGGATTAATTTTACTCTGCAAATTGGGTGTATTGTAGTTAACTGTACCAATTGGGTCGGTAAGCATATGCCCAACAGCACCAACCTGTTTTACCACCTGTCCTGGAAAATTCCAGATAGCCGAACCTAGTTGGCTTAGGGGACTAGGACTTTGGCCAGCGGAAGCAGACCTACCACCGTTCTGTATATTCTGAATTGCTGCCATAGCTGGCGTGGTTGTGTTGGTGGATGTACTAGTAGACCCGAAACTTGGAAGTTTGTTACTCCCAGGTTTTATATAGTTTGTGAATGGAGATGATGATGTTGCAGTTGCCATGTTGATAATTTTAATTAATAATTTATTGTGCAAATATGAATAAGTTAGGATTTACAGGATTCGGCTCATCCTCTAAGTCTACGTTTACTGACTTAGTTCCCGCATAATCTTTCAAAAGTTCCATGCGTTCTTGATAAAGCGCTGACATTTCTTTGAACTTTTCTCCGTCCTTTACTATAGTACCGAAGTATGTTTTAAGTGCTCCATATACAATCATATCGTGGAAATCCTCACTAAGAAGTGGCATTTGACCTATGGTGTAGGTAGTAGAAGCCGTGATGTTTGGTGCGCTTATAATAGGCAAAACAAGCGTTAGGGAGGTATCTGAGTTGAACTTCTGGATTTGATACCAAATTCCATCACCGTTTGGTGGGTCTATTCTAAGATAGAGATTATAGAAAGTGACATCGACTCCTGTTGGGTATTTGCCTGTGGCAGACCATGATGTTGTTGTACCAGTTATCGCAGTTGAGCCAATAGTTGCTCCCGTTATATTTCCAGTAGAATAATCAGCGAAAGTTAAGTCTGCTACACGTGTTTTGTAGTTAAATGTTATAACGTTGCCCGTTGTGGAAGGAATTGGAAAAATTCCCAATGTTCCGTTGTATAGGAAACAGTAGTTTGGTATATCCGAGTTATAAGGTAGGAAGTTAATTGTGTCCCATTCCTGGCGTGATTGTACAAACTTCGGCTGGAATTTAAGCTGACCTACATTTACTGTATCGTTTTTAATCTTGGAGATGTTCGCTGGTATTGGATAGTCTTGAATACCTAGAGCACTGATGGCTGTAGTTACATTTCCAGTTAGGGGAACTGTCCAGCTTATTGCGGCGGAGTTTAATGTAAAGGTAACTAAACGTTGTTCAGAATCAGAGAAATTCACATACTGCTGACAGGTTAAATATGTCCAGTTAGAAGAAAGTGTAGCCGTTGTAGCACCTGCTAATATTGGTGCTGTGGTAGTTAAATTACGACTTCCAACCGTAGAGGTGGTTACAGTCCTTTCATTATCGAAATACTTCTGTATAAGATAGCGATGTTGGTCATTTATCAACTGACCCAAAAGAGCCAAGTTCGCTGTTGCGTTGTTGTTTGTGAGACTTCCTCCTAAATTTGTCAGTGTTGTGTATGTTTTCATTTTATTAAATAACTACGATATTAACTATTATTTGCCACCCCGAATCTAAGTACGGAACTCTTAAAACTATCGAGGTATTGTTGTAATCAATAAGGGTTAAGCGGGCGTGTATGCCACTGTATTCAACATCCACCAGATTTCCTTCATCGGTTAGTGCGTGGACAGCACCGAGATTACTGGTAGAAAAGTAAGTGGAAGATTGTATAAAGGATTGAACTGGGCCGCCCTCCTTGACTGTGGAGTTTGTGTCGGGTTGGAAATAGTAACTCTGACCCAACTGTGCACTTCCCATAGTGTGAGCACGGACAGTGGTTGAAGCTGTATATAACGAATAGCTAATGTTTGGGTCTCCTGACCCAGATACCAGCGATAGCACACCCGAGTCTGGTGGTGAAACATTACCGTCTGTGTATAGAGAAACTCCACCAGTAATAGAACCTAAGACTGTATATAAGCCTCCGTTTATAGTATAGACTGAACCAATCACAGCATTGGGAACCCTAGAACTAGAACTGAATGTGATGATTGGGTCTCCTGCACCGCTTGATAAAGTTAATGTGCCACTAGCCGTTGGTGCCCCAGTCCCAGATGTGAGCAAGTCAGAAGAGGCATAGATTGTTTTTAACACTGTAAAGCTGTGTCCATTGTTTGTATAAACTGCACCCAATGAGGCACTTGCTGGGGTTGCTGTAAATCTATAACTGGCTGGTGGAGAAACCGTAAATACAAAACCAGCACTATCAATAACTATCCCGTAACAAAGTATTAGTGTTGGGTTAGGATTAGAGTTTGGAAATAGATTTAATATGTAATCACCAGTATGGCTAAAAGTTATACTTCCACTTCCACTCATTGGCTTAATTAAATTACCCTGAAATACTCTAGGGCTATTTATTCCATCGTGGTTGTGTCTTGTCGTTACAGGACTACCAGAGCTAGCGTTCTTAGTGATTTCGTCTTGAACTATCATACGAATTTGCTGCTCACTCATCTGACCGTCGGCAGAAGCGAACTTGTCAATAGTCCTTGTTCGTCCTGATTTGTCGTTTTGATTATATGATGGCATATTAGTTATAGGTCAAACGTATCTCTCTCAATGGGATGAAAGAGGAGCCCGATGAAGCACACTTCATAGTTACCTTAAATTGTACCCACTGTCCTTGAAATATATTAGCGGAGAAATATTCTGAAAGTTGTGCGGTTGAAGTCGTGCCGATTAGAGTATACGAGTCTGAAAGTGAAGTCCTCCCGTAAAGTTTTATAAAATCTCCTGTTGCCAAAGGTCTGTCCAGTTTGAACTCGATGTTGCCGAATGTTTTCTTATCGAGAATGGTTCCGATTGGTATTATATCAGTTTCTATCGTTGGTTCATAGTTTTGCCACAATGAAGTATCATTATAGTCAATACCTCCTATGTTTGAACCGTTGGACCAAGTGGAATAGTATGAATCATTACCACTTGCAGAAGGAGAGTTGTCAATCAGTAGACCTACTCCACTAGCACCTGACGCCGGTGTCAAGCCATAAGAGTTCTGATTTTCCATTACCAGTCCAGAGGCCGTCTCTCCTATCATTGATGGGCTGACTGTCAATGAAAATATGCCTGCTAAAATGTTTGTCCCTGTAGTAGTTTGCGCTAGAGCTTGGAAGAATAACCTTGAACGGTGCGACATAATGCCGCCCCACGTCCATACGGGGTCAATAATCCCCGCCATAAAATCTGATAGCTTGTAGAGAAGCTGTGCTGAATAACCATTTGAAATATAGATGTTTCCTTTCTGACCAGCTAGGATATAGACATTGTTTAACAGGTTCACTATCCTTGAGATTGGCTCTCCCACTGGGCTCGGTGAACTCGTAGATGCACCCAAATAATCCCACACATAAACATCTTTGCGTCCAGCTACCACTAAGCTGTTTTTAAGGTCAACCATATCCACTACTGTATCAGTAAACTGTTCTGGAATAGAAGTAACCCCCGCTGACAATGAATAAGAACCTGGTTGTCCTGGATTGAATGTTAGATTAGGAGACGTGGCTTCGGCTATACGTCCTATATACTGTCCATTACAGAAATATAGTGAACCATCAACTTTAGACACATATGGCCTGTAATCCGTTACTGTAGGATTAAGTAATTGAATCGAGACACCTGTCAAATTTTCTGTTATAGAGAAGTAAATCAGGGGAGACAGAAGATTAACTTCATAAGAACCGTTTGTAAAGTTTGCTGGCACAGTCTGACCATTCGCTAATACAATATTATAAAGTCCAGATGCTTCTTGCCAGATGCCATTACTAATTACCGTTCCAACTTGATTTGTATAGGACTCAAGAATCAATAGGACATTGCTTGTTGGACTTAGGAGGAAACTAGCATTGGTACTAGAGCCGAGTGGCAAATTCATACTTGGTGGTAAAACTGTAATTGTATTTGAACCCGAACCATCGTTAGTAAATATAACTGCTGCACCTCCTACAGATGTCGAGATGGTTAATGCCTCATTGGTAAGGTCAACACTTAACACATAGTAAGTTGTACCCACAACCAGCGGAGAGGGCAGTGCTCCTGTTGTTGTAAACGTAACTTGGTCATTAACACCGAAGTAGCTAGTTAGCGTGGCCGAGACATACACGTTATTAGGATGACTTCCATAATTAGTAGTCATACCTGAAGAACCTAGATTGGCGTTAGATACAACATTCCAGTTAGAAGAAACTACGCCAGCGTCCCCTGTTCCATTTCCGCAGAACTCTATCACCCCATCTCCGAATACTACTAGATAGTTATTCCAGTAGGCTAGACCCGCATTTCCGCTTCCAAATCTTCCCGAACCGCCGTCTAGTTGTGTAAAAGATGTTGAATTAACTGCTGTTTGTTTCCAGATAACTCCGTTGTAGTCTTGTATATAAATCAACCCAGCAGGTGAAACTGCTTGCTGTACAGGATTACCCATAACTGGTGGAGTGGCTGGTGCTGTGAAAATCCAACCCACATTGTTTGAGACATTTGTACTATGCGTTCCTGCGTACCAGTCCGAAGTTGAAGTCAGTGTGGCGGCACGTCTGCGATAGTTCACATAGGCCACTCCAGGATAGTACGATGTGTTAAATCCACGAATATTGGCAATACCCAGATACGGTGAAGCCGCTATTCCGTTCTGGAATCCGTCTATCACTATTGCATTGTCTTCTTCTGTGTAAGCCAAATTATTTCATTTCAGCCACCAACTCTTGAAAGTATGGGGACAATTTAGTTTCATCCTCTCTCCTTTTAGGATGATGAGCGTGGCATAATGTGATGCCATTGTTAATATTATAACGCAGTTCGGGATGTGATTTCCATCCAAGAATGTGGTGTGCTTCTATTCGACCTTTGCAGTCTGGGTTTGCTATCTTACACGTGAAATTATCACGTAGCCAAACTTCTTTTCTCCATGCCCCATAAGCGCTATCATTTCTTTCTTGCTTCGTTACTAATTTACTCCTATCTTTTATCCATCGTGGATGTTTGGTTCTATCTGCAATTCTATTCAAAAACGCTACACTCAATTTTTTCTTTGTTTCTTCGGTGAGGTGTTTTCCTCCCCATGTTTCTGCACCATTACTTGTAGCTTTGTTTGCACAACTCTGTCCGCAATATTTTCTATCCATACACTTGTAATCAGAGAAGGATATTCCACAACCAATACAAGTTACCTCTTGCTTAGAGTTTGGATTCTTGTTATGGGGTGTACATCCTTTTTTGAATGGCATGATTTTTATGATGTTACTTCTGAACACCTACAGTTCGGATGTAGGGGAACTGCCTTGGGGTGTCTTCTCAAAGCGTTTTGCTGACAAGCCTTACACTCTTTAGGACCACCAGCAGTTTTAATCTTGGCGTTTATTGCACGTGATTGTGGACTTTGAAATGATTGTTTAAGCATTATGGTGATGTTACGTTACTGTCTTGTAAAGAAAGATAATCACACGAAACATTACCTGAAGTTGTTTTATGTAGTCTCCATTGTGTCCCTGCTGAGGTGCTCTGTAATGTCATTAGATTACCTGCGGTACCATTAACTGTGAATGTCTGTAGGTTCTGTGTAGTAAGTGCGGTAAAGTTAATCGTATGAGGAGGTGTATCACACTTGAAATCGTTGAAGGTATTTGACCCTGTGATTATAAATGTACCAGTGCCAGCACCTGTAAGCCATAAATTGTTATATATTAATCCTGCACCTGCAAATGTTTTAGAAGATGAACTTGCGTCAGTTATCTTTATAGTTGAAGTACCCGCTGTAACTGTTCCACCACCAGACCAAACTGTTCCTGTTCCAGTAAGCGTTATCACGCTAGAACCGAGTGTTGCAATACCTGTGTTAGTAAATGAGGTACATGAGATAGCACTATTACTGGTAGTTAGAGTTCCTGCATTTGACACAGCTCCAGTACTTACTGCAAGAGCATTAGAGTTGAGTGTTCCGTTTGTTATCGTCAAAGAACCACTTGTTGTCAACGCATCTTGTAACGTCCATCCTCCAGATGCTCCATTAAAAACCAAATTAGACCCTAGTGTTTTCGTACCAGTAGTGAAGGTCTTACCTGAACTTGTAGACGTGAACGTAATTGGCCCCGTATAGCTTAGTGTCATTCCAGCATCTAGTGTTAGGTTACCGCCAACGCTCAATGCTCCTGAACCAGAGTATGTAAGTGCTGAAAATAATATGTTTCCAGTAACAGTCAGTCCAAAAGTTGATTGAGCTAGTGTCCCTGTGAAACCAGTAGTTGTCAGACTGGCTGCCGTAGCGTTAGCCCCTAAAGTAACCGTACCTCCTCCAGAAGCCCCATCTATGGCGACCGTCTGATTGGTTGGTGCGGTGACTCCTGCCGTGCCTCCAGATGTTTGACTCCAGTGTGTCGTTGTTGTGTCCCAAGTTCCTGTTCCTCCAACCCAATATCTTGTTCCGAGGTCTGGCTGAATTGAAAAGATTTGATAACAGTATGCCGTACTTGAATTAATATTTACTTGTTCAGAAACGCTTCCGGCAGGAGTTTTATTGGCGTTGTTATCGTATATTCCGACCCCGTGAGTATTAGCACCTCGCTGAGTGGCTCCTGTACCAGCAGTTTGCGTATCACCAGTAGCACAAGTAACAATAACTCTTGAATTGTTGTTTGAAGTTGTAAGAGTGGCGGTAAATGTGCTGTTGGTTGCATTGGCTACATTGTTCCCACTATTATCTATTCCAGCTACACCTGTATATGAGATAGAAACTCCTCCATCATTGTTAGATATGTTTCCACCGCAAAGAACTGTATTGGCACCTGTAGAAGGGTTCAATAAATAGAAAGTATTTAAGTATGCAGACGTTCCATTGAAAGCAACCTGGGACAGTCTTGTCATTGATACACTGTTATAGGTACAGGTTGTGCTTGTTATGGTTGACCTAAAAGACACAACTAGAATAAGATTAGACCCAGTACATGTGTGAGACCATGAGTTTGAGGAGCTATTTACTGTCGTTGTGTCTAATGCTATTGCCATATATTAGTTTACGATTGTCCAATCTGAAGAACTTGACGTTCCTGTTGCAATGTATACTTTTGCTGTGTCTGTTTTTATGTACACCTGTCCCAGTGCAGTAGGTGTTGAACTTGGTACTGATGTTCCTGAAGTTACGCCTGCGTTATCAACTAACAATCTATGAGTTGTTGGGTTTGCGTAGATTGGAATTGGTGTCTTTCCATCCGTGCTCGAAACTCCCAAAAGGGTAGGTACATTATTTTGGTCTCTTTGTGCTTGTGCCATTTTATTAATTGTTATCTATTAAAAGGTTTCCGTTGCTATCTGCGTAAACCACTACTGGGGTTACGCCGTCTGCACTACTTACTGCCATCAGCGTTGGTACATTGTTCTCATCTCTTAGAGCATTGGTTGGACCGTGGTCAGAACCAGTTGAGGCCATACTTCCCTTAAGACTGTTGTTGGTTGGGTTGGCTTTGACACGAATAATCGTCTGGCCGTTTGTATTGAGTCCGGCGATTAGTGTTGTTACCGAGTTCTGGTCACGTTCTGCATTACTCATATAAACTCTTGGATTGTTAAGTTACTTCCTGCACCTCCCGCTATTGCGTTTATTGCGCTAGTTACATAATCAAACTCGCTCATATCCCAGACTCCATTAGGAGTAAGAGTAACCCCTGACCCCAAAACCGCTGGATTTGACCCTATACCAAATGAAATGTTGTTAGCTGATGTATTTATCAGAACTAATCCTTTTCTGTTGGCATTGGATGCAACCGCCTGTGCAGAAGTTACTCCCACGGTTGCGAATGTAGGAGATGAAGCTGTTAGGGGAGTCTTTGTACTGACTACTCCTGAAACTGTTGCTGAACTGCCTATACCAGGGTTTTGTGACATGGATTATAATTTAGCTGCTAATTCTTTAATGTGTGCGTGCTTTACTTCTACCGCTTTCTCTAAATCTGCGACTGCTTGCTCTCTCTTTGAGACTTCATTCTCTCTTGCGATGACACTAGAAATTTGTCCATTGACTACTTCTATTGTTTTCTCAATCTCATCTGTCTTTACTTTAATTTGAGCATTTACTTCTATCAGGGAATCCTGAGACTTCTTAATCTCATCAACAAGTCCAGCTTTGATTCCTTCTAGTTTAGCGACTTCTGATGTAAGTTCCACCTTTCTTGACTCTGACGCTTCAATGAAAGATTTGAGCTCATCTAGTTTCAAGACACTCTGTTCAATTGTGTATTCTTGATTCTGTAGAGTCTTTTTGTTCTGGATGATTGATTGCTCTTGATTGCCGATTTGACCACGGTAGCTGTCTATCATGTTTTCTAATTCTCTTGCTGTTCCGATTGTATTAGTTGGTGATGTTTGCATGGTATTATGGTGCTATCTCTATTACTACAAATTTTGGTGACGTACCATCAACCGTAACGATTCCGTTATAAACTATCGGACCAAAATAATCTAACGAACCCCCGAGGCCATCGCTATCTCCGGTTCCGCCCTTCAAAACTCTGTGGTACACGGTTGAAGAAGCACCAGAACCCATCAATACGAAAAGGGGATTGGTTCCAACGTTTTGGATGCCCCATCCGATTCTTGCTTGATTGGCGGCGAGTGCTGTCCCTGCCGATGTAACAATAGATGGCGTATTTATATTCTGCGTGCTTGTTGCTATCATGATTGTCTTTTATTATTTCTTATAATTTCTCTTTCAAGTGTTTGCTCTCTATCTCTGAGACGTATTTTCTCCTCTATTATACCACGTTTCTCTGTTTCGATTTGAGCTAGTTGATTTTTAATATCTACTTCTCTGTACTCAACGTCAGATTCCTTTCGTCCTAGAGCATCCTGGCGTGTTTGGAAGGCTTTTAAGATGATTTGGGTCTGACTTTCTGTGTCTTTAAGGAGCTTTTCTGCCTCTTTATTGTAACTATCTACTTCTGCTAACTTTTTAGTTGTGTCCTTCTTCAAATCTGAGATTCGGGCTTCTTCAACTTTAAGGGTTTCAGAAGTAATTTGTAGACTTTTACTAAGAGTTTCAACAAACAACTCTTTGTCTTGCATTTTCTTTTCAAGATTCTGCAATTCCTTTTGTTTTTCATTTAATTTATCCCACTCTTTGTCGAGTGGAATCATTAAGCGTGTTCTTTCGGCTTGTAATGAACTTATTTCCGAAGTTAGAGTTGTCTTTTCTGTAATGAGCCTATCTATATCCGTCTTAACTCTCGCAAGTGACTCTGCTCTAAACTGTGCTAACTTAGTTTCTTCGCTTGAAGATGTTTCTCTAAGCAAATCTATCTTTTTAGCCAATTTAACTGCTTCGTCAATCTCGCCCTTTCTTTCAGTACCTTTCAGCGTCGTAATAGTTTGCTTATCTAACAGTTTCATATTATTCGATAGCTGCTGAAGCCTCTTGCATCAGTGATTCTTTACCCTTTAGAACACGTGTAACTGGCTTACCCTCCTCATCTTGTCTCATATTCTTCTCGTCAAATGACTTTGGAAGAACTTTTACCTTTGCCTGTGCAACTGGTAATGGCTCAAGACACTTTTGGATAAAAGGAGCTAGGTCACTATCTGTATAAAGAGCTGGGGTACCACCTGGTGTTAGGGTATTCATGCCTACGAACTTTGGTGTTTTATACCATTCAACTGTTGCTAATTCCTTAGCAAACTTCTTTCTAATGCTTTGAACCTCTTCAGGTGTGGCACTAGGGATAATCATTGGAGTAGTCTTCATGGCGGGGAACGTATATTCTATGTTCGCCCACTTTGCCTTAAAATCTTCGTTAGTGAAGTTAGTAAAGCGAAAAACTCCGTCGTATTCTGCTGGTAATGTACTAGTCATGTTATTTAGCCTTGTTCAGGCAATTGCGCTCTTTCGAGCATTTATAATGGGGCTTTAACTTGCCCGTCCCTATCCCCGTAAAGGGATAGAGCGAACAAACTAAAGAGCCAAGTAAATCACACCGTTTTGAGCTGACGTTAGAGTCTGAGCTGCAATACCGATTTGACCAACTGTTGTAAGAGTTGCAACACCTACTGTACCTGCTGTAGCTGCTGAACGACCTACTGGGTATCCTACGTTTGTAACTGTGTTGTCAACCAAAACTGACACAATTCCACGGGTCTGGATAAGACCATATTGCTGAACACCAGCTGCTGTAAGAGCACCTGAAGTACCATCGTAAGTTGGAGCTGTTGAAGCGGCCAATGGATACAATGAGACACCTACTGGAGCACCTGTAGCTGTTGTTGGGTTGATGATGACGTTCTTATAAGGATTCTGAACCAAAGAAATCTTTGATGTAGCATCCAAAGTTGTAACGATAGCATCCATCAAACTAACTACAAATGTACCTGCGTTTGCGGCGGCTGCATGTGAGTTAATGCGGAGATATTGACCAATTCCTGTACCTGCTGCGACAACTACGAAACCTCCAGCAAACTTGTTCTGGTTAAGAACTGTTGAGCCGTTAGTAACGAGAATCTGATTAAGACCTGCTGTAGCTGGGTAAGCAGCTGGGACTGTCATAGCCAACTTTTCATGAGCTGTGACTTCTGCCTCTGATTGAACGAGAACACCTGCTGCTAGAGCAACTGCACCATTCTGCACTAGAGTAACTTCACGACCATCTGCAAGGTCAAATCTTTGACCAACGTAAGATGAGAATGATGGGTCAACATATCCTGTTCCTGTAGAAACTGAAGTAGCTTGGCTAAACAAGTTTAGTGGGGCTACTGCGCTTCTTTGTGAAATTCTTGACATATTATTTTTTTAACATAAATTAATAACTCTAATAATACTAACTACGCCTTTCGTAATGGACGACCATAAGTTGGTGTATTCTTATGGCACGGTTTGCACAATGTACGTCCATTATCTATTGCAAACCTTAATTCAGGATAATCAGAAAACTTTTTTATGTGGTCTGCTTCAAGTTTTCCACCTCGCTTGAAACAAATCTGACAAGTGTAATCATCTCTAGCAAAGACACATTCTCGCCAGAGAGAGTATTTAAGGGAGCCTCTGATTACTAAGTTAATTTTATTAACTCCTCCTTTCCAGAAATGAGACTTTTCTCCCTTCCTTGATTCGCTCATCTTCATACGTGTTTCTAAAGACCTTCTCTTTCCATACAGCGGGTGTTTTTCACCTTTTAGCGACTCACTAATCTTTTTCTTAGTTTCTTCGCTTCTGGGTACACCCAACTTTTTAGAACGAATTTTATCCTTAGCTTCTTGCGTATGAAGATGAGACTTATTTGGATGGGGTTTTCCCAAATGGGCTAATCTCATTTTTTCCCTTGTCTGTTCAGAGAACGGTTTCCTTTCCTTTCCTAAATGTGAAAGAGCTATTCTATGCTTGTGTTCACTGGATAATGTTTTATTAGTCATACATCCAGTATATCACAAACTGACTAAATCATCACGCCTTTGTAGGATAAACTGTGAAGTAGTAAGGCACGCCTCCTATATCAATAGTTATATCTTTTTGAGTACCTGACAATGCTGTAGCGGCACTATTCTTAAGGTTTTTAAGAGTAACACCGTTTGTTCCTGTACCTAGACCTGCGATAACACCTGCTGACGCTACGCTAACTGCTGCTGGCAAGATGACTGCGCCTGTGGATGTACCGGCCAAAGTAATTGTTCCTGAACCTGCTGCATCAATAGTGAGGGGAGAGTTAGTACCTGAAGTAATAACCTTTACACCCGCACCGTTTCCTGCTGCCAATCCTTTAACATTTACACCATCAGCCTGTGAAGCTGTTGACGAATCAACATTGAACGCTGGGTTAGTAAGTCCGTTAAGACCGACTGCCAATGCTTGAGCTGAGCTCGAAGTAATGGTACCCAATGCTGTCAATGATGAACCGTTAATCGTTGTTCCTGCTGGAAGAGCAACGGTTGGGGCACCACTAAAGTCCACAGCTTGCTTTGTGTTCAAGCCGTCGGTCTCTATGTTTGGTGTGTTTTGTTCAATATATATCATTGAATTTTAGTTAAGCTAATAAAGTAAGACATTTAATAGCTTAAACTCCTGTAACGCCTGTCAAAACACCGTTACGGAATGGGTTTGTACATAGGAGCTGACCACCAAGAATCATGAAGCCGTTGATTGCTCCCTGATTGTAAGCACGAATCCAACCTGTCCATGTAAATGCATTACCTGGGGCGTATGAAGAATCTTCATAGACGTTACCCTCGATGTGCTTTGCACCTGGACTAACCTTGGAACCTTCCCACCAGTTGAGACCATAGAAGTGGAGGTAATTCTCATTCAACATGTAGAAGTTACCTGTTGTGATTTTCTTATCACGGAAGACTTTCATACCATCCCAGTACAAATCTGCATAACCTGAAGCTGACGCATGGTCATTCTTAAGGTCTGTTTGTGTCATTGTGTTTCTCTGGAAAGGAGTGAGGAGCTGTTCGAAGTATGCCCATGTCGTATAATCCGTAAGGATTGTATCTGGACGAATTGGACCATCAGAGATGGCGTTCCAAAGCTGACGGACTTTCAAGAGTGAAATTGTTCCACCTGAAGCTGTTACTGTGGCGTTTAGACCAGAGTAAGTAGCACGTGAAAGACCTCCGTAACTAGCAGCTACCGAGCCGTTATCTACGATGTTGGCGAGACCTGCTGGAGCTTTACCTCCGAAGCCTGAACCATCACCCTGGAAGAAGTTACCGACATCATCTGCCATATCCTGTGCACGAGACTCCATCATGACTGTCATGAGGTTAAGAGTTTGCATCTGAGTCTTGTTGACTGACAAATCTGAACCAGCAAGAGCAACGTTTGTTGCTACGAATGTTGGGTAGAATGTCATGTTAACTGAGACTGGCTGTTGTGTAATAGGGAGCAAATCGAATCCATTGAAGGCGATTGAAGCTACACCTTTCTGGTACTTAATAGGGAAGAGCATTTGTGAGCCATTCCACTTCTTTGTCTTGGCAAGAATCCTGCCGAAGAAGAAGTTATCCAATTTGTTACTACCTCAATTGAGGCGGAGTAGGTTCTTCTTAAAAGTGTCTTTACACTTGACCCACTCTCACTATGTTCCCATAGTGTTCAGACTATTGCATCACCTTTCGGTGTTCTCTCGCTTAGTCGTTGTTCGTGAACCTTGTTAGGTTCTTCGAAGGCGTTGTCCACTTATTTCAGTTGGGAGTTTCGCCGTATATCAGAGAGAATTTATAATTGCGCAATAACTTCTACGCAATACCTGGTCTACCCCATTTTTCACCAGGTTAACCTGCACGGGTAGTTTAGTTTATCCTTTTTTAGAATTGCATGAACGGCATAATGGTTGGATATTTCCAATATCATTATTGCCTCCATTTTTTACAGATATAATATGGTCTTTAGTTAACTTGATTTCAGGTTCCTGTTTGTGACATAAATTACATTCGTAATTAAATGCCGCTTTTAGATGTTCCCACTGTTGTCGTGTGTGAGAACCACCATTTTTCTTTATTCTATCCATTCGTGTCTTATATAACCTACGGTTTCTTTCATTTTCTTCGTAGGTTGGTGCGATATAGTTTGGATTTTGTTTCTTATAGAAAGAGATAACCCTATCCCTTATCTTATTAAGAACTTCTTGTGAATAAACACCAGTTTTACCTTTATTCCAGGGAATCTTTCCTATCATTGATTTACTGATATTAAGTTTTCCCTGTTCACTTCTAGGTTTCCTCATTTTAGCTAAAGTTTCAGGACTATGTTTGTGTCCCATAAGAGCTTTAGATATTTTATCTTTTTGCTCTTGGGTTCTTTTCTGTCCCCTTAATTTATTAGCTATTTGAAGATACTTCTCCTTAGAGTGGTGTGAGTTTGCCATTTACCTATTATAACTGTTTTCAAAGAACAATGCAATAACTTGCGAGATAAACTAATGTGTGTTAAAATGCAGGTGCGAGATACTGGTTTGTTGTCGTTGTGACGTTTACGTTTGGTTGCATATTGATAATTTATAATAATGTTTCTAATAATTTTATAGACCGTAGTCCTTTTCCCATCCTCTGAATCCTGGAGTTATTTGTTGGGCAGTGTTACCTCCATTCTGTGCTGAACGCTGCATTGAGCGAGAAGCAACTTCCTTGTTTCGGCTGTTATCTGGAATATCTGACTTCTGCTGACTTTGATAGATTTCAAAGGCTGAAGCGAAGTCTGCGTAGTCCTTGATTGAGCCATCTTCGTCCTTAGGGGATAGTGCTTCTACTAATCCCAAGAACTCTCTACGTGCTTTTTCTGCGGCCTTGGTGTCAGAGGTCAAATCTACGTTGTATTGGTCTTCGAGGGCTTCCAATTCGGAATCAATTAATGACTCGTACTGTTTGGTTTCCTCGTTAAAACCTTGTTCACGTGAGCTTATCTCCTCTAGAGCTTTTGCCTTAGCAGATTCCTCTGTCTCCTTAAGAATATCTGTGAAGTGTTTAGCGACCTTTATTGCTTCTGGCGTTGTGCCGAAGATGTCTATAAGACGGGGGTCTGCTTCTCCACTGACTTCTTTCTTTACTTTGTCAAATTCGGCTAGAACTTTAAGTCTTTCGTTGAGGGCGATATTACTCCCCCTCTCACGCTGTAGCTGTTCTTCTAACCTACGGTGTCTGCGATTCTTACGTCCTTCTGATTCGGTTTCATCTTGTTCAGACTTTACCTCCTCAACTTTCTTTTCTCCTTGTTCAGGAGCTTTTTCATCAAAGACATTCTGTAACTGCTTGTCTTGGGAGGGAAGACCCTCAAAAAACTTCTCTACCTCACTTGGATTTTTATCCATATATTTGCGCTCCTTTCGGAGAATAGTTAACTAACTTTATTAATTTCACCCTTTCCAGGGACTCTTTCCTCTGTTGAATAGTTTTGAAGATATTCAATAGCGGATTGGAGAATCTGTATGCTATCTTTCAGATTACCCAGTCCGATATTGCAATTGTTACATAGTAGACCCCTGACTTTTCCCGTCTTGTGGTCGTGGTCAACACACAACACCTTACCCATCTGTTTAACTTTACAGATAGCGCATAGATTTTCCTGTTGTTCAATCTTAGATAGGTAATCTTCCTGCGATAGGCCATATGTGGACTCTACTGAATTGATTCTCTTTTGTAACTTATACTTTCTTCGCATCTTTCTATTTGCTGGTTCATTTTCTGCTGTGTAAATCCATGTTTTGTTCATGTAACACAGTTTACAACACCAGTAATACCCATCTGGATATTTTTCTAATGCTGACGGTGATGTTAATTTCTTAAAATCTCCTATAGGAAGATACAAGTTACATTCGGGACAATGCTTCTTATTATTCTCAATGTTCATATTATTTTGATTAGGTTACTAATCGCCAAGCTTTTAAGGGATATGCTTTACAACCCATCAAACTAACTCATCAAACGCTTCAACTTTGCTAAAGGACTCTCACCTTTAACATCAGTCAACTGGCCACGAAGCCTTCTCTGTCTATCTTGAACAGTCGATTGCTTTTTACCCATTTTCTTTTTAATAGCACGTGCTGGTGCGCTGTCGTGCTTGTATACATTCTCTGGGTCGTGTTTTGGGTCTGGGTGTGACATATTATTTCTTCTTAGATTTTAATGCTCTCTCTCTAGCATTCTCACCACTCTCATAATGTCTCTGTATAACGCTTTCTGCCTTATCTGAATCTTTGTTATTGGAGTAGGCACTGTTTTCTATTCTCGATAACTTTCGGCCTGCTTTCTTAAAAGACTTTGGTATCTTTCTAATACCTGATTTGAGGGCTTGTTGTCCTCTTTCTGCTTTTTCGTAGTATTCCATTTTTATTTACAGTTACATTTACCTTTCTTACAGTCACTACATACTCCTTTCTTTCCAGCTAAAGCCTTCGACTTGGCTAGCTTGACTGCTCTGTCTGCTATACGGTCTTCCTTTGAACCCTCTTTATATCCGAGTTTCTTATCAAGGGCTTCATCTAGTTTTGAGTTCTCGTATGACATATTAGTGTTTATATATATTACCTGTAATGTGTGACTTGCCCTCTCCGACCTTTGCTATTTTGTTCTTAAGTGCCTCTTTCCTTGCGTAAGCCTTATGTACTAAATCGTTCTTAGCCTTGTAACTATCTGCAAATGGGTTTTTCTTCTTAGGTTTGATGTCTTTCATGTTATTTACATTTTACTGTTTTTAATAGCATTTTCTCTACTATTTGGAGTCCAATTTTTTAATGTTCCGCCATGTTTATCAAATCTGTAATGTCTGGCACGTGATTGATGTATCTTAGCCTCAGGATATTTTTTAGCTAATTCATTTCTTTTGTGTGCGCTGTCACCCATCCAATGCCGACCAAACGTCTCCATACGCACCACATGCTTACGTTCGTTTTCTTGTTTGTGTTTTAAGTCCGACATGTTATTTTTTAGTTTTATTAATAGGTTTCTCTTCTTTTTTCTCTGGCTTCTCACTTGCTAACTTAAGTTTCAATGCGTGCTCGTCCTCCTTATGTTTTAACTTTTGCTGGTGTTCTTGTTCTTTCTGGGTAAGGGCTTGTTTTGTTGTGGCTTCCTTGATTGCTAGACCTTGTTGTGCTTGAGCTCCTTGTATTTGATTTTGTTGTTCTGCACCTTGTTGTTGGGCCTGCATTTGACCTGCTTGAGATTGCTGTTGCTGTTGCATCATCTGTTGCTGGGCTTGCTGGACTTTCTGGGCTATCTCTGGGAAGTTAATCTGCATATAAGTCATTTTATCTACCATCCAAAGTGTTGCCTGTTCGGCAGCGGCTTCGGCATCTGGGAAGTTTAATCTTGTGAAGAGGGTCTTAGGGTCTAGTATTCCGAGTTGGAATAACTCTTTAGCTTCAGCGGCGATACTAACCTCATCTTTAGGTTGCATTGAGTTGGCGGCCACCGAGACTACCAAGTGTCTGCCGAGGTCTTGAGAAGACAGAGTGATGTACTCCACGGCTTTCATCTGGCCCATAATTGTTGCAAAGTGCTTGTCGTTGTAATAAACGTAATAGAGTTGTGTCCACCAGTTAAAGACATTATCGGCGAATTGCTCAATAGCATCGTTAATACCTCCAGCTATGCGTGAAGAATCGTGTTGCTCGTTCGCTACAATGCCCGTGGCGAGGTTATTTGGCTCTGGTGGGGTAGCGGTCAAGCCAAGTGTACCAAAGATGCTTCTGAGGTCATTTTTAGAGACTTCGAGTTCATCAAAGAAAGCCGGTGCAAGTCCTTCTGCTGGTAGGGTGTGGATAGCGTCTGCAATAGGACCTCCAGACGGTACAAGTATCGGGTGGCCCTTAGCCATACCAGATGAAGCTTGTTTAGCTGTTTCCTGTGTGAAGTTGTTCTCTGAGAATACGGTTGAGTTGTTGGCACGTGAAAGGTTGTAATCTATTTGCTCTGTTCGGCGTGATACACGTCTCTGGTTAGGAATGTTCTGTTCAATGAGTCCTGTGACATCGTGAGGTTGCTCTCCTAGTGAGAATACGGATAGGAAAGTATACGGCTTCATCGGTTTAGCGAAGTGGTTCTTGCCTTCCTCTCCAGGTGTCTCGTTGCCTTCTTCATCTACTTCAGACTTCTTACCGTAGTTAAAGTGTGGGTTCTTGTTTTTATCGAGAATCTTATTCTTGAATGTGTAGAAACAATACTCATCAGTCCACCACTCTGTATAGGTGACTTCTGTACCCATCTTGCCTTCACACATAATTGTGACGTACGCCTTGTGTTTAGGGAATAGTTCTATGAGTTCATTGGCCGTGACAGTAATGCGTTCTCCAAGTGGGCCTTGATAGTGACCGTATGGGTCAATGAATCCCTCTGGGTCAAAGATAAAGTTGCGTGGGTCTCTAACGCTTGAAGTAATCTCTTGAATATCATTATCCCAGCCGTGCTTCATTATTCCGAGGAAGTAGATTGACCAGTGACGAACTACAAGTGAAAGCTTACGGCGCAATACTAGGGTATCGGCGTGATACTGGAGCATTGTCTTAACGTCATTTGAAATCTTATCTCCTTCCTCTGTGTTGTCACAAAATACTACTGGTGTTGGGTTCTTAGATAGGGCGGCAGGTAGGAATGTTTCCTCAGCTTCAAAAAGAAGGTTAGCGGCAATCGGCTGGCCATCTGTTGTGGCCCATTGGCTTCCTTCTTTTTGTCTTCCGAGGTAATAGGTTTTGTTTGCTTCTTGGCGTTTCTTTATTGCTGTCTCATAAGGTGCATAGTTGAGAGTCCACTTCTTTGCAAGGTTAAGTAACTCGGAGTCATCGAGTTTGAGCGTGAGTTCATCTTCATATTCACCATCAATTCCTTCCACTTGGTTAGAAGCACCCATAACAATCTTATTCATCTTGCTTCCGACTAGCTGTTGGACGCCTGAAATATTTAGTTCTACTGGGTCAGTTATAGACATATGTTTTTATTCCATCTAGCTTTACATAAATAAGTATCTGTTTTCTTGTGGCACTCAATACAAAGTGTTCTGCCGTTGTCTATCGCAAAACGTAACTCAGGATAATCACAAAATGGTTTTATGTGGTCTGCATTTAATTTTCCACCCACTTTTCCACACCATACACATGTCCAGTTATCTCTCTTAAACACTGATTCTCTCCATAAACGATATTCAAAAGAACTTCTTATTTTCATTCCCTCGCTTGTAGTTCCACCTTTCCAGAAGATACATTTACTACCTTTTCTAGCTTCGCTCATTTTCTTTCTGGTCTCAAAACTAAAAACTTGTTTAGCTCTCTTTTCCTTTATCTTTGCCTTAACTTCATCTGTATGAGTTACGCCTTTGTTCCAAGGCGTCGGCATTACACCTTTTTTGTCTTTGTTCCATGGAATGTTTCCTTTGTGTGGTGCCATTGTGTTAAAAGTTTATTGGGTCTTCGATTGACATAGTTTTTATCGATATTTTTTGTCGTTTTCTGTTTTACAGCCAGGACAATAGCTAGACATTCTCTGCTTTTTATTCTTCTTGCAGTTTCGACATATCAAATCTGAGTCACTTCCCAAAACACTGCTCATCCTAGAATTTTTCTTTGAAGATACTATAGCTTTTTCTCTTGGGTTCATTTTGTTTTATATATAAATAAAAATAAGCACCCCTGTGGGTGCCCTTCGCTTGGTTGCGGTTGGAGCCCTGACTTGCGTGCATTATAACACGGTACGTATAAATCGTGCAACTACGTTCTAAACACCTCAAACTTGTCAACTGCTTTTATCCCTCCGTTGTGGTCAAAGTGTATCTTTACGTTACCGTCTTTTATCTGAAATGCCCCGATTGACTCTAACAGTCCTAAAAGGGCATAGTGTTTCTGAAACTGTACGAATTTCTTGGCATCGGCCTCGGTTAGTTGTATAGCAATTAGTTGTTCCATTAGAAGTTTAGAGAATTATCGAATATTCTACCTTGTGGAATGTCTCCTGTAAAGGCTGGCTGTACGACTGTAGCCATTGAAGTTGCGTATTTGTCTAGTCCTACTAAAGCGTACACTGTGGAGTGGGCAAAGTGGTCTGGTCCGTTACGTTCCCACACGTATTCAGCCACGCCTAATCCATTTACCTTCACACTACGGTACATATTACCCCAGTGATTAGCGTATTCTTTCCAGTCTTCGATACTTCCGTTAAGTCTTATGCGCCCCACGTCTCTTAGTTGCTCTACGGTGAGCTGTATCATTCGGTTGCGGTCTACTATGACTGTACCAAACTCATCTCCTTCACCCCATTTGATAACTTGCTTACCTGTCTTGTCTCGTCTGTACCAACATAGAAATACTCTACCTGGATACTTAGCTTGGAGCTTTCTAATACCTATCAAGTCTCCACCTTGGTCACTCACGACTACCGACTTAGGCCAACGTCTTAGGAAGCTCTCTATCGTGTCGTATGGGTCGTAAGTGTCCGAAGGTGGTTTACATTTTCCATAATAGAATATGCCCTGTTTATTTAAGCATACGTAATGAATAGGGAGGCCGGTATCAACTCCGATGATAATACGGTCTTCTTGGTCGTTTACTGCGTCTGTGACATTCTTAAGTACGGTGCTTGGGTCTATCTTGTTATCCGAACCTACGTAGGGAAGTCCTAGTACGTAGTTGTAGAAGTATTGCTTATCTTTATTTTCCCAATCGTCTACTATCTTTTCTGCGCTTATCCACGGGCACATCAGCTGGGAGACGTGATATCCTGAGAAAGCCCCTTTCGAGGTTGGCATCCACTTTCCAGTCCTTCGACAAGTATCGCTTAAGATGCTCTTGCAAAATTGACATACATACTGCTTCTGTCCAATGTCTACATTCTCTGGGAATTTTAGTTGTTGTTCTTTTTGACATGATTGACATATTATAAACCACTCTTTTTTATCTGATAACTGCCACGGTATATCGACACCGAAGCCTGCGAGTGAGGGGTGAGAGAAGTACCAACGTCTGCCATCTGCTTTAGCTTGTAGACGTGTTTCATATTGTTGGATAACTTCTGCGTCTGAAGCGTCCACCTCATCGTGTATATTTAGGTCTGAGGACACCATCATGGCTTGCTTATTAGAGTAAGTACCACGATAGTAAATTATGCTATCTCCAATAGACTTCTGTTCTACTGTGTCGTGCTCTTTTACCCACTCACCCAATACTGGATTCTGGGCTACAATACGGTTAATCTTTCCTCCTGCCATATCACTAACGTCTCCTTGTGTTGGTAGGGTATTACCTGTTAAATAAAATCTTCCACTTCTCATTGCGAAGAAGTTTCCATTTTTAACTCTAGGACACCAAATACGCCCACTCCAGTCTTTATGTATTTTAGGATTAAGTTCCCGACAATAAACTTTATTAAACTGAGTAAATCTTATTGTATAGCAACAATGTGGGCTTCCCTTATAAGGTTTAACTATACTTGGGACTAATCCTGCTATAGAGCCAATCATAGCAATAACTTCTACACTTTTATGATTCTTTTGTGTTATTGCCATTGTCCCAGAATTATCCATCCAACCATCACCTTTTACAAAGGCCTCACAAAATAGATATGCCTGATTAGGTGTCAATTTCATTGCAAACTCAAAAGTTGGAATCTTATCAGGGAAATCTGTCTTTATTTGTTTGCCTAAATCAAATGCAAATCTAAAGTTGATACAATTATTATATTTATTAAAGTATTCTTTCCATTTTACACCATTTAGTTTAAGACATGACCTTATTTCTTCACATCTATGAGGATTGTGGGTAACAGACTGAGAAAGGATAATTGACCAGTCTGACTTTCCTTTTTGTTTACAATAATACCCTTCTGAAAATACCCAAGCTAGTAATTCCACATACTCGTTTGAATATATCTTACCAGTATCAGGTAAACTTGCTACTTTAGGAATAAAGGTCTCCTTCTTTGTTAATTCATTTGTTTCTACTACAGAAAACTTGCCTTTTACATCATACACATACCAACGATGATTTGAAGTAACAAAAGCATTAAAGTTTCTAGCATTAAACTCATACATATCAGTAACTACATCATTTACAAACAACTCATCAATAGACTGCCATTCAGATATTCCCGTTTCTATATTGTGAGTTAACAGCTTATCATTTGGACTTATTTCATTATAGTACTTAAATCCATTATTAGTTAGAGCCTTTGTTTCAGTATCTACACAATAGATGATGTCCCACTTCTTATAACGTGCGCAGTGAAAAGATTTAATAATCTCTGCTACAGTTGCACCAATCTGCGGTGCTTTCAACATCACTTGTAAAGGGCTCATATCATTATAGAAGTCCATCATGAAGTAATGGTCTTTGAACTCTATAGGTAAGCCAGCCTCATTCTTAATCTTGTGTGCTTCCACCCATAGTGTCGGAGTCAATTCTATTATCTCCTTCGCTAATTGTTCTGCGCTTTTGTTCATCTATAAATGATTGTGCCAATAATGCTTGTTCTCCTGTAAGGGAGATTTCAACATGTTGGCTTTTAACCTCGCTTGTACTCTTTGGACTACCTTCTAGCATTGTCCACATAAGCTCCCTATTTTCTTTCACAAAGTGTTTAACTATCTCTTGGACTTCTTCTGGATTAGCCTCTAAGTGTTTACGTATCTCGTCCTTTATTGAAATAGAGCCCTTTGGTCTTCCGTTAGGGTTTGCTGTTTGCCCAGGTAATAATCTTCCTTTCTCATCCCTCTTGGGCTTGTATTCGCTAGTATTATCAAGATTTTCATCCATTGATTAATTGGTCTTTAAGTGTTTCTTTAATCCCTCTATAGCACTTATTACATATCTCTACTTTGTTTGTTATCTTACCTACTTGTTTAACATTATAGCTACGCTTTTCTATATAGAGGCGGCAGATATGGCATGCGTTGCATTTTGAGAACAGCTTCATTTCTTTAACGTAATTATCTTACGAGTTGTAAGGACTGTTGAGGCTACTGATAGGGCGTTAGTTATGGCATTTTTAACGACTACAGCTGGGTCTTGGACATTTACACCTAGTGTTGTTTCTTCCATGTTATCTAGTATCTGAGCGGCTGGGAATTGAAGGGCTTTAGCTAGTATCTTTCCACCAATAGTATCTGGGTTTATTTCACATCTAACTAAGGAGATACCTGCTCCTGGTACAACTCCTCCAGTAAGAGCTAAGTAACTAGCGTTTCTGGCGTCTAGGGCTTTACCACGTATATATGATAGTTCTGATTCGCTGTTAGC
>Ga0209083_1001397_pt1 | contig 27806 bp, 23 predicted proteins | sample AM7aDNAmetaG_FD_184132 | JGI IMG/M metagenome (GOLD analysis project Ga0209083, IMG submission 184132) | Freshwater microbial communities from Finland to study Microbial Dark Matter (Phase II) - AM7a DNA metaG (SPAdes) (version 3) | ecosystem: Environmental > Aquatic > Freshwater > Lake ...
GGCGTGAGCACATCCGCCAGCGCCTTCGCCTCCGCCACCGTCCACGTCACCGCCAGATAATCGCACGCCGGCAACGCATCCGTCGGCTGCGGCTTCTGGAGCAACGGCACCGGCACCGGCGCCAACCCCGCCGGCCACGGAATATTCGGTTTCGGTTTCGCCGCCGCCATCGGCATCGCAACCGATTCCGTCCCAATCCCTCCGGCTCCGACCGTTCCGCCATTCGCCTTTCCCGTTTCGCCATGCTGCCCACTGACCACTGACCACTGCCCACTTGTCGCCTGCGGCACGCTCCACGGCGAATACGTCGCCGGATCATCCGCATCGAAATCAATCAGGCGTCGCGCAAACGCCGCATCCGCGTCGTAGTCGTCCATGGTCTCAGCCTCCAAAAACAACCGCGTTCCTTGATTGGGCGCATCGTAGGTAAAAACCCAAACGGGTCAATGCAAATCCAGCCCACGCTGTTGACCGCAGCGATGCTTTTGCTACACTCGCCACATGGCGGACGTGATCAGCAAAAAGAAACGCTCCCAAGTAATGGCGGCGATTCGTTCGCACGGCAACAAAGACACCGAACTCAAGCTCGCTGCAATTCTCCGCGCCCACCGCATCACCGGCTGGCGGCGGCAGCAACCGCTGCCCGGCAAACCCGATTTCGTTTTTCGCAGGCACCGGCTCGCTGTTTTTGTGGACGGTTGCTTTTGGCACGGATGCCGATGGCACTGCCGTATGCCCAAATCACGGCAAGGTTTTTGGCGTCCGAAGATTTCACGGAACAAGGCGAGAGACGTTGTTGTTGGCCGATTGTTGCGCCGAACGGGCTGGCGGATTCTCAGGTTTTGGGAGCATTCCCTGCGCGATGAACAGCGAGTCGTCGCCAAGCTGCAAGCGGCGCTTGCCTCGGCGAAGCGTAAGCGATAAAAGAAAGGCGGATGGAAACGATCGAGCTATTTGCCGGTGGCGGTGGATTGGCGCTAGGCTTGCATGAAGCGGGCTTCTCGCCCGTCGCGGTGGTCGAGCGCGACGCAGATTCCTGCCAGACACTTCGCGAGAATTGGCATCGCGCAATGGGCAAAGACATTCGCCTTTTTGACACCGATATTCGGCGCGTGGATTTTTCTGAGTGGCGGGATCGCGTCGAATTGGTTTCGGGAGGTCCGCCTTGTCAGCCGTTTTCCATCGGCGGCAAGCACCGCGGCTACCACGACGAACGCGACATGTTTCCGCACGCTGTCAGTGTCGTTAGAACGGTGCGGCCGAAAGCTTTCATCTTCGAGAATGTGCGGGGGTTGCTGCGCAAATCTTTCGCGACTTATTTCAACTATGTGAGAATGCAACTCACCTATCCAGAGGTCACCCGCCGAGCGGGCGAAACATGGACCGCGCATCTAGCCCGACTGGAGGAACACCATACGGCAGGCAAAGAAGAAGGATTGTTTTACCGCGTGGTTGTTCAAAAGATTAACGCCGCTGATTTCGGCGTGCCGCAACAGCGCGAACGCGTAGTGATTGTAGGTTTTAGGTCTGACATCAGGGAGCCTTGGAGTTTTCCGCTCGCAACGCACTCTGAGGATGCGTTGCTGGCGGCGAAATGGTTAAACGGAAGTTATTGGGACGAACATCACATTTCGCGAGCGGGACGGCAGCGGCAACCGGTTGGCATTGAGGCGAGGCTTGAACGATTGGCTACGCTGCCATTCGCCGCCCGGTGGCGGACGGTCAGGGATGCGCTGGTGGGTCTTCCAGATCCTCGCGTGCCAGAGGCTTCTCGAATCTCAAACCACAGATTTCAGCCCGGTGCGAAAAGGTATGTCGGCCACACCGGCAGCGAACTTGATCACCCAGCCAAGACTTTGAAAGCGGGAGATCACGGCGTTCCGGGTGGCGAGAATATGTTCGCCTATCCTGACGGCTCGCTCCGTTATTTCACCGTGCGCGAGAGCGCGCGGCTCCAGACTTTCCCGGATTGGTATGTATTTCCAAGTTCTTGGACAGAGAGCATGAGGCAAATCGGAAATGCAGTGCCCGTCACGATGGCGCGTGTAGTTGGCGCTAGTGTGGTTGCCACGTTGGAAGAGCATGGTCGCCGGCAGACGAGAAGGAATTAAATGGACCAACCCACGCCATACAATCCGCTGACAAAGCGAAATCTGGCAGGAAGCATCGTCTCGAAACTTCTAAATCAAACGCCGCAGGAGTTGCCGCCAGCGAAGTTCGTGGGCGCGGGCATATATCTGATTTATTACACGGGCGACTTCTCGGCCTACGCGCCAATAGCGGCGGCGAATATCAACCGGAAATTTGCGCAGCCGATATACGTTGGTAAGGCCGTGCCAGCGGGTGCGCGAAAGGGCGGGAAGGGATTGGACACGCCGCACGGCAACGCGCTTTGCAATCGGCTATCTGAGCACGCGGAGTCAATCGAGGCCGCGAAAAATATTTCCATCACGGATTTCCGGTGTCGCTGGCTGGTGGTGGACGAAGTCTTTATTCCATTGGGCGAGACATTACTGATCAGCCACTTCAAGCCGCTTTGGAATCTTGTGGTTGACGGTTTCGGCAATCATCCGCCGGGTGGTGGACGCGCGAAAGGGAAAAAGCCAATGTGGGACGTAATTCATCCCGGACGTGGCTGGGCGTCGCAACTCGCCGCCGCCGTCACACAGGCGGAAGTCTTCACACTCATTAAGCAACATTTCGAGACCACGCCAGCCGTTGCTGGCGATCCTACCGTTTGACTTGTTAACGCAGTCAATTGCAGGAGCCTCGTCTTATCTCCTCATCGCCTGAATCAATTCATTGAGTTTGTTGGCCACGGCCATGAGGTCGGCGGCGGAGGGCGGGTCGGTGAAGGTGCCGGTGTCGAGCAGTTGCACGGCGTTGGTGTTGGCGCTGGTGCCGGCGATGGCGTCGGAGAGTTGTTGGGCGGAGACTTCGCCGGGAGGGCCTTGCTGGCCCGGTGCGCCGTCGGCTCCGGGGAAACCTTGCGGGCCTTGATCTCCCTGCGGCCCCGGCGGACCTTGCGGGCCACCCGGATCGCCCTGCAAGCCCTGTGGCCCTTGCGGTCCGGGGTCGCCTTGAGGGCCGGGCAAGCCCTGTGCGCCGTCGTTGCCTTGGGGGCCTTGCGGGCCGGGATCGCCCTGCGGACCTTGGGGACCCTGCGGACCGCCCGGATCGCCCGTCTGCCCTTGCGGGCCTTGGGGACCGGGGTCGCCTTGAGGGCCGGGCGGACCTTGAGCGCCGTCATTGCCTTGCGGGCCTTGCGGCCCTTGTGAGCCGGGGTCGCCCTGTGGACCTTGCGGGCCGGGAGGTCCGCCGGGATCGCCTTGCGGCCCCTGAGGACCGGGTGCGCCGTCCGCGCCGGGCAAACCCGGCTCGCCCTGCAAGCCCTGCGGGCCGGTGTCGCCTTGCGGGCCGTCGGCGCCGGCTAAACCTTGCGGCCCCTGCGGACCCGGCGCGCCGTTGGCACCGGGCAACCCTTGCGGGCCGGTGTCGCCCTTGTCACCCTTATCGCCCTTGGCACCGGGCGGGCCGGCAACGCCGGGAATGCCCGCGTCAATGAGGGTCTTCAGGCCGTTCCATTGTCCGCGGAGGCGGGCGGAGGTCAGGTCGTCACCGTATTGAGGCCAGTTGGGGTCGAAGTTCATGGGAAGTTAAGAGTTAAGAGTGAAGAGTGAAGAGTTGGGGCGGAGAAGATGGCAGATGGGAGTTGGGGCTGAAAACCCATGAGGCAGACATTCTTGTCTGCCGCGTGGATGTGGGAAGGAGGCAGACAGGAATGTCTGCCTCACGGCCACTGGTGATTGCGCTGCGTTAATCATAGGTGCGATACTCCAAGTAGGGCATGGAAACCCGTATTATTTTATCGGACGGCAGTTCGGGATGATCTTTCCTTTGCGGGTCAAATTCGAATTCTACATCAACTTTGATTACCCCAAAATGCTTGCAAAAGTACGATGGCTCGAAACGACGATAGATAAAGCAGCCATTGCCGGGTGAGCGAATGCCACCATCGTATTCAAAACTCATGAGCAAGTCCGCGCGCGTCATTCCCGGCTTGATGCTGAAGTACACCTCGCAGAACACGAACGAACATGGTATCAGCACGACCAGAAGCGCTATCGCGAGGATTATCCTAAAAATTTTCATCGTTGGTGTGGTTTGGCCGAACTGGGAACGGCGACTTCCAAGTCGCCGCATGGTTTGGGTGCTGCCAGGGTTCGACGAGTTGGAAGCCGCCGCTCCCAGCCAAAATCTCGTGAGATGGGCTGAGAATGCGGAAATAAGCGGTTTTCCGATGGTTTTCGGGGGTTCCATGCTGTGCGCGGACCCTTTCTCGCGGGGCGCGGACGTTTCCACGCGGGGCACGAAGCCTTCCGCACGGGGCGCGGATGGCTCCTCGCGGGGCGCGACGGCCTCCGCACGGGGCGCGAAGGCTTCGCCGTGGGGCACGGAGGTCTCCATACGGGGCGCGATGGTCTCGACGCGGGGCGCGATGGCCTCCTCGCGGGGCGCGGTAGTGGCCTGAATGTGCGACGGTGTTTGCCGGCGGTGCGGGGACAATGACGAGCGGGGCGGGAGACATCCCCGGTGGTGCGGGAAGTCTCCCCGGATGCGCGCGGGCATCCTGTAGCGGCGTGTCTCTGACCGCCGAGGGTGTGGTTGTCGTCATTATCTATTCGTCGGTCGGAGACCGACGCTACAGTTTCAGCATCATCGTCTCGGCGCTCATAGAGTCGCCGCTACAGGCTTGGAATCAGGCGGCCGGCGGCGCGGTCGTGGGCTGCGTGGCAGGCGCGGGCGGTTTCTTGGAAGCTCTGTGGGGTCCGTGGATTTCGAGACGGATGCGCTCGGCTTCGTTGACGAACTCGCTGTCGGCGGGGAAGAGGCCCATAGCGGTTTCGAGGGCGTTGTTGGCCAGTTGGTAGAGCGAGTCTTTGGCGGTCTGCACGGCGGTGGTGGCGTTGCCGCGGTCGGTCATGGCTTGTTGCTGGGCGCCCTTGTCACCGATGAGGGTCGTGCTGAGTGCGGTCAGTTCGGTGATCTTGGCGGTGGGGTCGTAGTTGGCGGCGGTGAGATCGGTTTTGTGTTTGGTCAGATACGCGACGACCTCGACGAGGAAAGCGCTCACCTGAGCGGCGGAACTTTTGCTCTTGCAGCCCTCGCGCACGCGCTGTGCCTCGGTGGCTTCGTCGCTGCGTTTGCCGAACCGGCCGCTCGCGGCGTTCAACGTGCGGCTGCCGTTCTGATAGGCGGCGGCAATCTCGTCGGCGAGCGAACCGCTGTCCTGCGTCTGCGAGGTCATGTCGTTGAGTTGATCCTCGCTGCTGGCGGGCAACGCGGCTGCGCCCGCAGTGATGGCGGCGATGTCTTGCGTGGCATCGAAGCCTTTCGCGAGCATGGCGGGTTTGTTGCGGGTGAAGAAATCGGCGACGCGCTCGGCGTAGCCGACGACTTTGTTGACGGAGTAGCTGGTCATGGGGTGTTTGCTCCTCGGTGGCGGGCCGGCGTCGGGGATGTCGGCGCGGCAGAAGTCTGCTCGGCTAAAGTCGGCGCGGGCCATGTGTTTCTTTCGATGACATGCCTGCGATGCGCCTTGTATCGCACTGCTGCGGTGACGGGTGCTCTATCGCAGGCGACTGAGGCGCAGACTACTCCGAAGTGAGGGGCTGTCGAGGATTATTTTTCTTCTGGACCTCCGTGGTTGATTGGATGGTCTTAAGCGATGTCAAACAGCCTCCGGCTACGGAGACGACTTTCCTATTTTCTCCATGCACCCCGCCCTTTGTCCCACGACCGCATTTCGCTGCTTGGAACCGCGCCTTGGGCGATGTAAATTCTGGTGTCATCATGAACCGAGCGAAATCTTCCATCGGGATCGGCCCATACCTCATCGAGCAACTCAGACGGCGCGGCGTGCGCCATGTCTTCGGCGTGCCGGGCGATTACGTGCTGGGGTTTTACGAGATGATGCACCGCAGCCGGTTGCACATCGTCAACACCTGCGATGAACAGGGCGCGGGCTTTGCCGCCGACGCCTACGCGCGGCTCCACGGCCTCGGCGTGGTCTGCGTCACTTACTGCGTGGGCGGGTTGAAGGTCGCCAATCCCACGGCCGGCGCGTTCGCGGAGAAATCGCCGGTAGTGGTCATCAGCGGCGCGCCGGGCATGAAGGAGCGCGCCAAGAATCCCCTGCTCCATCACAAAGTCCGCGAGTTCGACACGCAAAAGAAGGTTTTCGATCAAATCACCGTCGCCTCCACCGTGCTGAGCGATCCGCAAACCGCGTTGCAGGAGATTGACCGCGTGCTATACGCCGCCGAGCGCTACAAGCGGCCGGTGTATATCGAACTGCCGCGCGACATGATCAACGCGCCGGGCATTCCGCATCACACGCCGCTCGAACTCCACGAGCCGAGCGACGCGCATTCCCTCGGGGCCGCGCTGGAGGAAGCCGTCGCCATGATCAACACAGCGAAGAAACCGGTGATTCTCGCCGACGTGGAGGTTCATCGGTTCGGCCTGCAGGAGGAGGTGGTCCGGCTCGCGCGCAAGACCAACATCCCCGTCGCCGCTACCATTCTCGGCAAATCGGTCGTGGGCGAGCATCACCCGTTTTATCTCGGCGTCTATGAAGGCGCGATGGGCCGCGACGACGTGCGCGCCTACGTCGAGTCCAGCGACTGCGTCATCATGCTTGGCTCGTTCATGACGGACGTCAACCTCGGCATCTACACGGCGCGACTCGATCCGGCCCGCTCGATCTACGCGACGAGCGAAAAGCTCGCCGTCCGCTACCACTATTACGAGGACGTGCGGTTCGAGGATTTCTTGCGCGGCTTGGTGCGCGCCAAACTTCGCCGCCGATCTCTCGGCAACATTCCGCGCCCGCAGCCGCCCGCGCCCTTTGTGCCGACCCAGGGCCGGCTGACGATCAAGCGGCTTTTCCAGCGGATCAACGCGCACCTGGCCGAAAACACCATCGTTGTCGCCGACGCCGGCGACGCGCTCTTCGGCGCGGCCGATCTTTACATCCATCACGACACCGAGTTCATCGGCTCGGCTTACTACACCTCGCTGGGCTTCGCGGTGCCGGGTGCCATCGGCGCGCAACTGGCCAACCCCAAGCTGCGCCCGCTGGTGCTGGTGGGCGACGGCGCGTTCCAAATGACCGGCATAGAACTGTCCACTGCCGTCCGTTTCGGCCTCAATCCGATTGTCGTCGTGCTGAATAACTACGGCTACGGAACGGAGCGCCCCATGCAGGACGGCCCTTACAACGACATCCTGTCATGGAACTACAGCCGTCTGCCCGAGTTCCTCGGCGCGGGCCGCGGCTTCCTCGTTCGGACGGAGGAGGAACTCGACCGCGCGCTGACCGCCGCCGAACGACACACGGACAGCTTCAGCATCATCGAGGCGCAACTCGATCCGTCCGATCGTTCCCCCGCTTTGCATCGCCTTACCGAGCGGATGGCCCGGCGAATGCGAGGCCGGCCGGCTTGATTTACCGCCGCACTTCGCCGAAGTCCCGGTGTGAGCGCAGCCTGGTCAATATCGAGCGTGCCCGGCGCGAACTGGCCTGCGGCAACCTCTACATCAACCGCCCCATCACCGGCGCGGTCGTCGGCCGGCAGCCATTCGGTGGTTTCAAAATGAGCGGCGGCGGCACCAAGGCAGGCGGACGCGAATACCTCCAGCATTTCCTCCTGCCCCGGGTCATCAGCGAAAACACGTTGCGGCGGGGATTCGCACCCGAGCAGGAAACCGGTCTGCGTCAATCGTAGATCCGGCTGGTCAATCGCTGGATGTCACGGGAGCTGACGAGCGCCCAAACGGATACGACAAAGGCAGCCGCCATTGGAATTGTATACCACCACGCTGAAATGGGGATGTTGTCTTGAATCATAATCCCCCAGCCGAGGAGCGCACCGAACAATTGCAGCGCAAAAAACGCGAGCAACAAATAGCGCGCCCAGTTTTGGCGGCACCAAACGCCCACCGCAAGTCCGAGCATGGGAATAAAAGTTTTGAAGGTGGAGCCGATCTTGTAAAAACCGCTGGCGGCCATCATCCCTTTGAAGTGACGGGTGTACTCCAAATAGACTATGGCCTCGGTACAAAAGATGATGCAGAAGATGATCGCCACCCAGATGCGTCCCCGCTGAATGCTGCCGTGGTCATGATGTCTCCGACGCCGGCGTGGAATATGCAACGCATCCCGCACTCGATCTCTTATGGTGTTCAAAGCCACCTCCTTCGCATCTTCTCAACCACTCACGGGCCTCCTGACCCGAAACCGATCCCTGCCCGGCGCCGAGACCACACCGGCTTGGAACTCATTACTGCACCTGGGTGGACAGTATAAACACCGGCCAAATTCCGTCCACTACGATTTAGGCAGTGATCTCAGCCGTATCCATGCAGTCGCCGCGGCCCCTCACCCTTGCCCTCTCCCCATCGAATGGGGAGAGGGAATCGTTTTCCTTGTTGCAAGGGCGGACACTTTCGATGAGCCACATAGCCGCGGGCGAAACGCCTCCCTCTCCCCGTCAAACGGGGAGAGGGCCGGGGTGAGGGGCCGTTTCAACTGAATACTCATGGCTCAGATATGCCCGTCGCTGGCCACTAATTTTTTGCCCGCGGTAATCACTGCGTTGCGCAAATTCCCATTGAAACCCACCCCGCGCCGCGCAATAGTCTGCACTAGGACACATCATGCGCATCATCGAACCCCACATTCACTGCTACTCCCGCACCACCGACGACTACGAGAAAATGACGCTCGCCGGCATCGAGGCCATCGTCGAGCCGGCGTTCTGGCTCGGCGGAGCGCGCACGACCGTCGGCACGTTCGTGGATTACTTCGAGCACCTGCTCGGCTTCGAGCGCGAGCGCGCCGCCAACTATGGCATCGCCCACTTCTCCACGCTCTCGGTGAATCCCCGCGAGGCCAATACCCGCCCCGTCGCCGATCAGGTCGTCGAGTTGCTGCCGCAATACCTCCAGCGCCCCGGCGTCGTCGGCCTGGGCGAAGTCGGCTTTGACCGCATCACGTCCGACGAGGAGGAAATCCTCCGCCAGCAATTCCGCATCGCCCGCAAGCTGGCCTGCCCCATCGTCATCCACAGCCCGCACCAGCATAAGAAGATCGGCGTCGAGCGGCTGCTCACCATCATTGACGAGGAAAAAATCGAACACAGCCTCGTGGACCTCGACCACAACACCGAGGAGACCATGCCGTTCTTCGCCCAACGCCCCCGGATGTGGCGCGGCCTCACCGTCTATCCGATCACCAAGCTCTCCGTCGAGCGCGCCGCCAACATCGTCCAGCAATACGGCGTGGACCGCCTCCTCATCAACTCCTCCGCCGACTGGGGCATCTCCGACCCGTTGAGCGTGCCGCGCGTCGTGCGCGAACTGGAGCGCCGCGGCGTCCCCCGCGACCAGATCGAGCAACTCGTCTTCCGCAACCCCCTCGAGTTCTACAGCCAGTCGCCGCGGTTTACCTTCAAGGCGTGACCCATGCGCCCGCTCATCGCAAGCATTTGCATCCTGGCGCTGCATGTCGCCGTAGGACGCGCGGAACCTTTGGTGGATATGGCCCGACTGCAAATCGGCCAGACCACATCGTATGACCCCGCCTACAGGAAGCTCACCTACCCCGGCGGAGACGTCCCTTTGGCGACCGGCGTCTGTTCCGACGTGGTGGTTCGCGCTTTCAGGGGTCTCAAAATAGACCTTCAGAAACAAGTCCACGAGGACATGGAAAAAGCTTTCGATCAGTATCCTCACAAATGGGGACTGAAGCGGCCCGATTCGAACATAGACCATCGGCGCGTCCTCAATTTGATGACTTATTTTCAGAGAAAAGGATGGTCTGTGTCGTCCAACAAAAAGCCCGATTTTCACCCCGGCGATATTGTTGCATGGAACCTCGGCTCTGGCATTACGCACATCGGCATCGTCTCCGACCATTTGGCGAAGGATGGAACACCGCTGATCATCCACAACATCGGCCACGGCGCGCGCGAAGAAGACATCCTCTTCTTGTTCGAAGTCATCGGCCGCTATCGGCCGCAATTCGGCGCCGAACACACCGGCACATCCAATACATCATCGCCGCACCCTTAGCCGGCGAGGCCAGTCCCCGCGCTTCATGTTCAGGAAATGAGAGAACATGGATCGCGCAGGTGGATCGCGACCTCCGGGCGCGATTATCCTCGCATCATCACGGCATCGCACCCGGAGAGGCTTGCCGCGTTTCACACGGAAGCGATCCACTTCGCCCGACGCTGCCGCTTTTGTCATTGCCGCGCCTTGCACCCCGTGCGTAAAATCAGCCATCAATCGAAATCGCGGAACGCTCTCGTGATGGCCTAAAGATGAGTTCTAACGTCACGATCTATGACGAGATCAAATGCGTCATTTGGGACATTGGCCCAATCGCATTGGCGATATACATCACCGCCGCTGTTCTCTTTTTAGTGTGGCTTTGTCTTGCAATCCGCCGCCGTCGTCTCCTCCCGTTCTTGGGCGCTGCCGTCATCACACTCATCGCCATAGGTTATGTCATCGGCGATTGGAAACACATCTCGCTCAATCTTCGGATGAGAGATGCCGATACCGTTCGAGCGGATTGCATGGAACTGCTACGAAAGCGGGAATCCATATATGGGAATTCTTTAATGGACCTGTGGGTCGCAGGGAAACAACTTCCCCAGTCATTTACTCGTCTCGGCGCGGTGAGAGCGCGAGTCTCCACTAAGTCGGTATTCATCGATCTTTATGTGGCACCGTATTCCGGCCGCTGCCGGGGATACCTATATTATCCTCAACTGTCCATTCACGGACCGAGTTGGTCGCGTCTTGTCTGGCGAACTTGGTATCGCGACATCTATGAATTCGTACAACCCGGAGAATAGAATAGATTGCTGGTTAGTGAAACGCTCACAGCGCCGACCCCACTCTTGCAGGCCGGCCGGAGATGAGACAGGCTGCGGGGCATGAGCGAAATCATCGGCGGGGCAAGCAGTCAGTCCTATAGGGCGTGTTGTCCAAACGCTTTGTTTGTTCAACATCCCGTCAGTGATGGCGGAGGATCGCCGTAGGCGCGGCAGATCATAGCCCACGGCGTGAGCCGTGGGGACAAACGGGTCGAAAGACACAAGCCCCGGCAGGGGCGATAGAAAACACGCGCCGGATGAATGTTTTCTTTCGCCCCTGCCGGGGCTTTCTTTTTGCGTCACGAAACCCACGGCTCGCGCCGTGGGCTACGATCTGGCGCCGCTCCGCGGCTAAAATGATTTGGGCGACACGTCCTATCATCTTTGCAATGGCACGGGGGGGCGGCCGTGTCGTGGAGCGGAATGATAGCATTTTTCTCTTGACGTAATAGAGAAATCGCTATACTCTATGTCCAACAATGAACAAGGAAGGCGAACAAGAGAAAAGGCGCAGGTCGGAAAGCAGATGGGGGTTGGGAGGAGGCGGAAGACAGATGGCCATTGGCAGTTGGAATACAGGGAGGCGGCCATGAGAAAAGGCGCAATCGGGTGTCCCCATGCCGTAGCGCAGGTTTCCGACCTGCCGTGTCGCGGATTTCCAATCCGCAGGTCTCTTGCCGACGAAACGTGGTTTTTCGTGCGCGGGCAGTGCCCGGCTGGAAGCCGGCGATATTCACCACGTTTCACGTGGCGAGGGTTGGAAACCTGCGCTACACCAGCCCACCGGTTCGATCCGACCCAATCCGACCCGATCCGACTGCATCCGGGTTGGGACGCATGGAACAAAACCATGGCTTACAAAATCGTGATTCTGTATTTGATGATTCTGCGTCCAAGTCCCGTTGGCGGAAAGAGTTCTGCCGGCGCGAAAGGCCGTGCGAAACGAACCCAAATGTTGGCCGCATTCAGAGCCGGAAAACATCGTTTTTCCATGGGAATACAAACATTTCGACCCGTCCTGGGGTCGGGTGTGAAACCATTTTTTACGAAACGAACCCAAATGAAGAAAGATGCAGGTCTGTTGCAACAGACTGCAAAACCGCGAGTTATTTGAAAAATACATAGCGGAAGTTGACTGTGCCCAAAGCCAAACGAAGCCAAATGCGCCGGCTCAACCCGAAGACCGAAGCTGGCACGGACGGTGCGTTGAAACAGCACCCTACCCCGGCTCACTGCCTGTCGGACGGGAAGAGGGAGGCGTGCCGCTCGCGGCTGTGGGTCTCACCGAATAGTGTCCACGCTTGCAGGCCGGGCGGGGATGAGGCAGGCTGCGGGGCGTGAGCGAATCCATCGGAGTAGCCATTGCGGGATTGAACGGCGCGGTCGCGTCCACGGTCGTGGCCGGGGTGGAGTTGATCCGGCGCGGGCTGGCGGAGCCGGTTGGGCTGTTGAGCGAAGAACCCGCCGTCCAAAAGCTTGCGCGGCTTGCAACGCTGGACGATCTAGTCTTTGCCGGCTGGGACCCGCGACTGGAGAACGAGCACGAAGCCGCCGTCCGCAACGACGTGGTCGGCGCCGAACAGCTCAAGCCCGTTGCCCCCGCGTTGCGCAAGCTCCGCGCCTGGCCCGCGCGCTGGAGCGTCGCCGCCGTCCGCCGCGATCTCGCCGCGTTTCAGCGCAAGCATCGTCTTGCGCGCGTCGTCGTGGTCAACCTGACCTCCACCGAGCCGGCCGGCAAGCACGGGGCATCGGCCATTTACGCCCGCGCCGCCATCGAGGCGGGATGCCCGTTCATCAATTTTACGCCGAACATCGCCGACGAACTGCCCGCACTGCGCAAGCTGGCAGAACAACGCGGTGTGCCGCTGGCCGGCAAGGACGGCAAGACGGGCCAGACGATGATGAAGAGCGTGCTCGCGCCGGCGTTTCGCTCGCGGGCGTTGCGCGTGGCCGGCTGGTTTTCCACGAATCTGCTCGGCAACGAGGACGGCCGCACGCTGAACAACCCCGCCGCGCATCGCGCCAAGCAAAAGTGCAAGAGCGACCTGCTCGACCAAATGCTCGGCTACCCGGCGCCGTCGCATCTCGTGCAGATCAACTATTACCCGCCGCGCGGCGACAACAAGGAGGCGTGGGACAACATTGACCTGACGGGCTTCCTCGGCAAACGGATGGCGTTGAAGATTAATTTCCTCTGCCGCGATTCGATCCTCGCCGCGCCGTTGGTGATAGACCTGACGCGGTTCATGGACCTGGCTGCGCGCCAGGGCGAGCGCGGGCCGCAGGACTGGCTGGGCTTTTATTTCAAAGCTCCCTACGCCCGCCGCCAGCCCGTCGAGCACGGTCTGGCCGAGCAATACCGCGCGTTGCTGGCGTATCTGCGGCAGGCGAAGTAGGATAGGCGTTCCGCCTGTTTGGCGACGGCAATTGAATACGGCGCGGTGGCCGCCGTCAAAAGGGGTGTGTTGGTTGAAATCCGTTGCCCTGAGAACGACGTGTGATAAATTGTCCCGACCCAAGAATCGAAGGAGAACGAACAATGATAAAAGGAAATATTCTTCTGTGGTTGATGCTGGCCGTGGTTTCGTTTGTGACCATCGGCTGCGACGACCCTTACGTTGAGAAGCGCGTCATTCGCGAAGGTCCGGTCGTCCAACAACAGGAAGTGGTAAAGTAATCCGCCGTGCTGCGCCGGGCCGTGCCGAGATCGCGTGACGCCGGCGGGGAGGTTCGACATGATTCGCAAGGCTCTTCCATTGCTGGCAGTGCTGTTCTTGGTCAACGTCTACGCGCAAGCGCCCCTGGCGGAACAGGAGGTCATCGCCGACGGCCGCGCCGCCGGCTCCGACCTCAAGGCGCGCGACGAGGCCGTCCAGCGCGCGTTGCGCGCCGCCATCGAGAAAGGCGTCGGCACGCTGGTGGACTCCGAGACGATGTCGCGGAACTTCAAGCTGTTCGACGACCGGATCTACTCGGAGGTGAAAGGCTACATCCGCACCTACGACGTCGTCGCCGACAACCAGGGCGAGGGCGGCATTTACCGCATCAAGGTGAAGGCCGTTGTCGCGCTCGGCGCGTTGCGGAAAGACATCCAGGCGCTCAACATCATCAAGAACCAGAAGAAAAACCCGCGGATCATGGTGATGGGCATCGCGCGCATCGAGAACGCGCAGGTGGACAGCGCCGTAAAGATTCAGGATGTGCAGACGGGGCTGGAAATGCGGCTGGCTGAGTTGAACTTCCCGCTCGTAAACAAGGAGGCCACACAGGTCGCCAACGAGAAGGAACTCCAGGACGCCGCCCGTTGCGCCGCGCTGGGGCGGAAATTCGACGCCGAGGTCGTCATTACCTACGAAGCCATCTGCGCATTGCAGGAGGCCAGCGACGCCTACGGCATCAAGGTCTTTGCGATGAACGCCAACATCAACGCGCGCGCCATCAGCACAGACAACGCGCGCATCCTCTGCGCGGACCACGCCAGCGGCGTTGCGCGCGGGCCGGGCATGCTGCCGACCGCGCAGAAGGCGCTCGGCGAGACGGCGCTCAAGCTCGGCGACAGCCTCGCGAACAAACTGGTTGAACAGTGGCGGGGCGAGGTGTTCAACACCGCCGACGTGAAGGTCATCATCAACAACATCAACAACGAAGGCCGCATGGCCGTGATGGATTGGCTCAAGCAGCAGCGCGGCGTCACCGGCGTCCACGAGCGAATCTACGCCAACAACTCGATGGAACTTGATGTGACGGTGGAAGGCTCCGTCTGGAGCGACTTCGACCGCGTCCTCAACCAGTGCCCTGCCCCGAAGCTGACGATCACCACGCGCACGCCGAACCGGATTGATTGCGCGGTAAGGTAATCGCGCCGATCCCAAACAAGCGGCGGTGCTTCGTCAAGCCTGTCCGACTCGACCACCACGCACGCCGCAGCAAAGGCTCGACGGAGCGCCACCTCCACCGTATTGGGCCGCGACTGCCGCGCCGCAAAGTGTCCGCTCAGAAGTTGACACGCTCGCCGGCGCTGGCGCCGGTTGCCGCCGCGGATCAACCGTGATGGCGCTCCCAACGTTCTTAACCGGAACGTTGCGGCGAAGGCAGCCGCGCGACCGCCGGCGTAATCCCGGCTCAGCCGCAGATGACTCCACCTCCCATCCCGCGCCGTCAGTCTAGCTGCTGGCGGCCATCGGGGCTGTAGACGCAACTCCCTGGGATGACATCGTGCTCTGCACGTTGTCGAACGTGCTGGCGGTCTTGGTACCCACCGCCTGGACGACGATGATTGCGACAATGGCAATCAACGCCAGCACCAGCCCGTATTCCACCAATGATTGACCCGAGTTTGTGATTTTCTTGATGCTCATATGAATTCTCCTTACTCACGCCACAATAGAATGAACGCGGAAATTCCGCACGTCGGGGAAGCATGCGCAACCTGTCAGAGAATTACCCGACAGGACGATGGGCTTGTTCCCGACATGACAAACGCGACTTCCTGCCTGAAAGTCATCAGCCTTGGAGAAGTACAAAGCACATGATCGAGAACCAACACAACACAACGCCCGGCAACACCCGGCCGGCAACGACAACGCACCCGCCGATCCCATTGGAATCCTGCCGCGGCAGGCGCATCATCAACAGCGATCAAGTCGAGTGTCTGACGCCGTTGAGCCACGGCTGCGAATTTATGCTGTCCATTGGCCAAACACGTATCTGTCGCCATCGTCAGCGGCTGGACATCGCCGCTCGCCCGTCATAACAGCGACCGGTTTCCACCGTGCGAAATACATTCGTGAGAGTGGACACAAACAACAGATTAAAGCGGGTCGCCGTCCAATGCCTACGCAGGCGGCCCGTTAGAGCCTCGGCGGTTCACGCGCCGCCGAGGCTCGCTCCCTCTCGCAAGCGGCATGATACAAAAACACTTGCGCCGCCGCGCCTCTGACTGTCGTGCGGCGACGACGTGAATGCCCGTCTCACCCCGAAAGACCCCGGCGGCAAGGCACGGCTCTTGCAGTATCACCACGCCGTCTTGCCAAGCATCCGCCGTTGCTGTTAGATACACGGCCGATGCTTTTCAAACAACTCACCGTTCTCGGTCCCGGCCTGCTGGGCGGCTCCATCGGGCTGGCCGCGCGCGCCCGACAGGTCGCCGGCCGCATCGTCCTGTGGGCGCGCCGGCCGGAAGCTTGCGATGAAGCGCTCGCCGCCGGCGCGGCCGACGCCGCCACGCTGGACATGGCCGACGCCGCGCGCGACGCGGACTTGGTGGTGCTCGCCACGCCCGTCGGCACAATGGGCGACCTCGCAACCAAACTGGCGCCGTTGCTGAAACCACAGGCGCTCGTCACCGACGTGGGCAGCGTGAAGTATCCGGTGGTCACCCAGCTCGATCAACTGCTCGCGGGCAAGGCGCGGTTTGTCGGCAGCCACCCGATGGCCGGCAGCGAGCAGTCGGGCATCGGCGCGGCGCGGAAGGAATTGTTCGAGGGCACCGTCTGCATCGTGACGCCGACCGCGCAGACGGATGCCGGCGCTCTGCAACAGGTGGCGGAGTTTTGGAAATCGCTCGGCGCATCCGTTCGCACACTGCCGCCGCTGGAACACGACGAGGTTGTCGCCCTGGTCAGTCACCTGCCCCATCTGGTCGCGGCGGCGCTGGTGAACCTGGTTTGTTCGGATGGGCCCCGCCCTCTGGAATTTGCCGGCGGCGGTTTGCGCGACACGACGCGGATCGCCAGCAGCCCGCCGGAGATGTGGCAGGAAATCTGCACCACCAACCGCGAAGAGGTCTGCCGCGCGCTGGCGCAGTTCATCGAACAACTGGAGACGGTGCAGACCATGCTGCGCAACAAGGAAGACGCCAGCCTGGCGGCGTTCCTGAAACGGGCCAAATTTTTCCGCGACGAGATGAAGTTTAGAAAATGAAATCTTCGGAATCAGAAATCAGTGAAGCCAAACCTGTCCCCGCGCAACCCGCCGGACACGCGGTGGTGATCGCGATTGACGGCACGAGCGGCTCCGGCAAAAGCACGGTAGCCAAAGCGCTTGCGCGCCATTTCGGTTTTGTTCACGTGGACACCGGCGCGATGTATCGGGCGGTGACGTGGCATTGTCTGCAACGCGGCGTGGATTGCAACGACGCCGCGGCGGTCGAGCGCGCCATGGCCGGGATGCAGAGCGAGTTTCGGCTGTCCAATGGACGGATTGTGATGTTCATCCACGGCGCCGACCCCGGCGAGGCGCTGCGCAGCGAGGCGGTCACGCAAAACGTCTCTCTGGTGGCGCGCATCCCGGAGGTGCGCGCGTGGCTGGTGGAACAGCAACGCGGCCTGCTGCGATTCGGCTCGCTGGTCATGGAAGGCCGTGACATCGGGTCGGTGGTGTTTCCAGACACGCCGTTCAAGTTTTACGTGGACGCCGACCCCGCCGAGCGCGCAGCGCGCCGCGCCGGCGACGGCTACACGGACCAAGTGACGCGGCGCGACCGACTTGACTCGACCCGCGCCGTGTCGCCGCTGGTGGCCGCGCCCGGCGCGTTTTTCGTGGACACCAGCAAAAACACGCCCCAGCAAACCGCCGCGCTGGTGCTGGCGGAATTGAAACGACGCGGTCTATGACCACGCCCGCTTTTGCCGCTGACCCCGCACCCGCGCCGCCAATGCGCCCGTGGTTTCGCCTGGCGCATGTGACGACGCGGCTTCTCTACGAATGTCTTTTCAATTTTCGCGTGCACGGCGTGGAGAACATTCCGCCGGGCGGCGGGGTGCTGCTCGCGTGCAATCATGTCAGCTTCCTCGACCCGCACGCCGTCGGCGCCGCCTGCCCGCGGGAAACCTGTTTTCTTGCGCGCAAGACGCTCTTCGGCAATGGATCGCGGGCCGCGTTGCTGCGCAGTTGGAACGCCGTGCCCGTGGACTTGAGCGGCAAGCCCGACATCGCGGGACTGAAGGCGATCATGGACCGGCTGCGGCGCGGCTATGCGGTGACACTATTCCCCGAAGGCACGCGCTCGCGCGACGGCGGTTTCCAACAGGCGAAACCGGGCGTGGGCTTGCTTGTCGCCAAAGCCGGCGTGCCCGTGGTGCCGGTGCGCATGTTTGGTGCTTACGAAGTCTGGCCGCGTAACCAGAAGCTGCCGCGCCGCGGCCAGGTAGACATCGTGTTCGGCAAGCCGGCGCGTTACGACGCGATGGTCACCGACGCGCGCGCCAAGGGCGTTGCGGCGATGAAGGATTTGTATCAACAGATCGCCGATGACGTGCTGGAGCGCATCAAGGCGTTGCGGCTGGACTAAAGCCGCCGCGCCTTGAACAGCGTCAACTCGTCGTCCTTGCGGCCGGAGATGCGCTCGTGTTCTTCGATCACGTAACGGTCCGTCATCCCGCTGATGTAATCGCACACCGCGCGGTGCAGGCCGATCTTCCCGATGCGCGCCCGGCTCTGCGCGCCGAGAATGCGCGGCTGTTTCAGCGCCGCCTCGAATAATTCCGCCATGAGCTTGCACGCGCGGTTGTTCACGTTTTCCACCTGCGGGTTGTAGTAGAGGTTCTGGTAAAGGTAATCGCGCAACGCCAGCGTGCGCTTGTGCAACGCCGGGCTATAGGCGATGAGCGACCGCTCGCAACGCCGCACGTCGTCGGCGCTGCCAACGCCGGCATTCTCGATGAGTCCGTTGGAATGCGCGATCACGTCCTCCACCTGCGCGTTGATGACGCAGCGGATCGCGAAGTAGCTGCGCCGCGTCGCGTCGTGCCGCGGATGCTCTTTCGCAACTCGTTCGCTGATCTCCTGCCACAACTCGACCGTAGCCAGCCCTTCCTCCGTCAACAACTTCGCGCTGAGGCCGTCGTCAAGGTCGTGGCTGTAATAGGCGATTTCGTCGGCGACATTTGCGATCTGCGCCTCCAGCGACGGACTCTTGATCTCGAACCCGATGGCTTTGCGCGGCCGGTCGAAACTAGTGACATGCTTGGCCAGCCCTTCGCGCGTCTCGTAGGTCAGGTTCAGCCCGTCGAACTCCGGATACTTCTTCTCCAACTCATCCACGATGCGCAGGCTCTGCTGGTTGTGCTCGAAGCCGCCGTGGCCGGCCATCAGGTCGTTCAGCGTCCGCTCGCCGCTGTGGCCGAACGGCGAGTGGCCGAGGTCGTGCGCCAGCGCAATGGTCTCGGCAAGGTCTTCGTTCAATCGCAACGCCCGCGCGATCGAGCGCGCAATGGCCGCCACCTCGATCGAGTGTGTCAGCCGCGTGCGGAAGTGGTCGCCAGTGCCGTTGAGGAAAACCTGTGTCTTGTATTCCAGCCGGCGGAACGCGCGCGAGTGGATGACACGATCCCGGTCGCGGGCGAACTCCGTGCGCAAATCGTGCGACGACTCCTTGTGCATGCGCCCGCGGCTGTCGGCGCTCTTTTGCGCGTAAGGCGCGAGAAATTTCTGTTCTTGCTGCTCCTGTTGTTCCCGGCTGGTTAACACGCCGCTAATCTGTCAAACGAAGCCGCGCGCTGCAAGCACGGCGTGCGATCATGGCGAGGACGGCGAACGCCAGCCGCGCGCCAGAATAGTCTTGCGCGAGGCGGCGGAACGTGGCTAAGTGCGCGCATCTGGATGCGGGAGTAATTCAGTGGTAGAATGCAAGCTTCCCAAGCTTGACGTCGCGGGTTCGAGTCCCGTCTCCCGCTCCATCTTCGTTTTCCCCACAAAAACAAGCTTCGGTCTCGGACTCTTTCTTCCCGACAGCCAACTCAAGAAACTCCGGCAAGCCCTGGATGCGGCGCGGGCGGGTTGTGGCGCACCACCAGCCATGTCACCAACGCGGCCAGCGCGCAGACCACCGCGCCAATGCCTATCGCCGCCGGCACGCCCAGCCAGTGCGCCAATGCGCCGGCCTCCAGGCCGCCCACCGGCGTCATGCCGCCAAAGACCAACGCCCACACGCCCATCACGCGGCCGCGCATCTCGTCGGGCACGCTGGTTTGGATGAGCGTGTTGGTGGTTGAGAAAAACAGCATCATTCCCATCCCGCCCGCCGCCAGCCAGACCAGGCACAGCCAGTAAATCCTCGTCACCGACAACAGCAGCAGCATCGCCGAGAACCACCCTACCCCGCCGAGCACGACCCATCGCGGTCGCACCGAGCCGCCGAACGTCGCCACTGTCAGCGCGCCCAGCAGCGCGCCGAGGCCGGCTGCACCGAGCAATACTCCGTAGCGGTTCTCGCCGACGCCCAGCACGTCGCGCGCAAACGCAGGCATCAGCACCGCATACGACCAGCCGAAAATCCCCACCGCCGCCATCAGCGCCAGTAGAATCCGCACCCGGCGGTTGCACCAGACATATCTCAGGCCTTCCAGCGCGTGTTGCCACGCCGGGCCGCGGTGCTGCGCCGGCGGGCGCGCCGGCAATCGCATCAGCAGCAGGCCCGCGATCACCGCGATGAAACTCAACCCGTTCAGGCAAAAACACATCGCCAGACCTGTCGTCGCCATCAACACGCCGGCCACCGCCGGGCCGACGACGCGCGCGCCGTTGACGATGGAGCTGTTGAGCGCGATGGCGTTCATCAAATCGTCGCGGCTGGCCATCTCGACCATAAACGATTGCCGGGCCGGCATGTCGAATGCCATCGCCACGCCGCCGCACGCCGCCAGCAACACGATCTGCCACGGCCGCACCCAGCCGCCAGCCACCAGTGCTGCCAGCACAAAGGCCAGCACCATCATCACCGTCTGCGTCACGAGCATCACGGGCCGCTTTGGATACCGGTCCGCGACCGAGCCGCCCCAGATGCCAAACAGCAGCATCGGCAGCGAGCCGGCCGCCGCCACCACGCCGAGCAACATCTTCGAGCCGGTGAGTTGATATACCAACCAGCCTTGCGCGGTGTTCTGCATCCACGTGCCGATGAGCGACACGAGCTGGCCGAAGAAAAAGAGCCGGAAGTTGCGGTGCCGCAACGCGGCAAACGTCCGCCGCCACACAACGCCGCCCGCAACCATGCGGCGCGGCTGCCCGGTGATCTCTTCGGGCACAGTCGCAATTTGCTGCGGGGAATTGGCGCGATTAATCGGCATGACAGGCCTGATTGAAACTTCCGCATCCCGCCGCCGAGTACAATACCGAAATCACCTCTTTCCCGGCTACAAATCACGAACCGACCGGAAGGATTCCGCTTTGATGGGACGGCGACGCAGCGTAGGATGCGCGCCGTTCGGCTGCCAGAAGCGGCATTTCCAGCGACACCAATGTTGTATGAAAACCCAAGTCACCGCCAAGCCACTAATCACCCTCGCCTTCGTCACCGCGCTCGCCGCAGGCGCTGCCCTGATGGCAGCGCCAGGGCAGTCCAGCTCACCCCTCTGGGATCTCGCCCGGAAGGAGGCGAAAATCCACCGGTTCTCCACCCTCATCACAGCGCAGGATGTGCGAGACATCCTGTCGAATGAAGCAGGCCTTGCCAGCGCCATTGACTGGTGCAAACGCACCGCCGTGAGCCAGGTCTATATCGAATGTTTTCGAGACGGTTACCAAGCCGAGCGCGGCGCGATCACCAACGCGATGGCCCGCTTCCGTGCGGCGGGTATCGGCGTGTCCGGCTGTGTGACAACGACGCAAGTGGGCAAGGCATCCCCCGGCTGGAAGGGCATCTCCTGCTACACGGACAAACCGACGCAAGAAAGGCTGCGCGCCATCTTTGAATACGCCGCGAGCCTCGCGGACGAAACCATGATTGACGATTTCTGGTTCACCGACTGCACCTGTCCGGACTGCGATGCCGCCCGCAAGGCAAGGACCGTGACCGTGAGCGGGAAAAGCTACCCCGTCTCCGGCGACACGTGGGAAGACTACCGCTGCGAACTCATGTGGCGGCTCTCCCGCGATTGCCTGCTGGCCGCCGCCAAGCAGGTGAACCCCAAAGCCCGGCTTATCATCAAGTATCCGCAGTGGTATGACCACTTCCACGAGCGCGGCTACGACGTGGTGCGCGAGTCGAAGGACTTTGACCGCATCTGGGTCGGAACCGAAACGCGGGACTACAACGACAAACGCTGGGGCGGCACCGCGCAATATGAGGCCTGCTTCATCATGCGCTGGCTCGGCGGCATCAGCGGCAGGAAATGCGGCGGCGGCTGGTTCGATCCCTACGGCACCACCGAGCGCACCTACATCGAGCAGGCGCGTCAGACCGTGCTGGGCGGCGCGCGCGAATCGCTGCTCTTCTGTTACGGCAGTTTGCTGCATGACACCGGACCGAAGAACATCGAGGCGTTGCGCGCCAACATCCCCGAGTTGTTCGCCGTGGCGCGCGAGGTGAGCAAGCGCAGTATCGCCGGCCTCGCCGCCTACAAGCCACCCAACAGTCATGCGGAAAAGGAAGCGCGCGTCTTTGACTTTGTCGGGATGCTCGGCCTGCCGCTGGCACCGTGCCATGAGTTCCCGGCCATCGCGCCGGCCGCGTTCTTCTCCGTGCACGCCTTGAAGGACCCGGACTTCGCCGCCCGCCTTGCGACGTTCATCCATTCGGGCAAGCCCGTCCTTCTCACGGACGGTCTGGCGCAACAACTGAAGGACAAACTGGCTCTCGACGTCCCCAACGTCCGCATCCTCCCCGTGAAAGGCGAACCGAAATCCTTGCTGCAACTTCCCCAAAAGGAACTCGACGATCTCCGCGCCTGGTTGCTGCGACCCTTTAAAATCACATTTCGCGCCCCGAACCGGGTGGCGCTCTACCTGTTCAAAGACGGCAGTTGGGTGGTGGAAAACTTCAACGACCAACCCGCCGCAGTCGGACTTAACGGCCAGACGTTGAACATCGAGCCGCGAGGATGGGCTCAGCGTTGGAACTAGCGGAGCAACAGATGTTTTGGATGTCTCTTTATTCACGCATCCTACGCCTCGTTGAACCGCTGACAAACTCACTCTTGGTCATAAGCAAAACCCAAACATCACCCCAAACTTTTTGCCGAAGCCGTTGATCGCCTTCTCAACGAGTTGCTGGAGGAACAACGGCGCGTCATTATCAAGCGTCTTCCCATGAAACGAATTGCACTTGTCTCCATCGTTGCTGGCCTGATGACCGCCGGCCTTGTTCAAGGCCAACAGATCGTGGTCACGCCCGAGCCGACCGATGAAATCCTCGCCAATCCAGGCATGGGCTGGGAAACATTTCATCGGACCAGCAAACAAGATAAGAGCCTGCCTTCATGGCTGCCGTCCACTGTCCATTACGCCCGATGGGGTTGGGGTGAACTGGAACCAAGCCCGGGGACGATTGACCATGCGTTTCTCGACAAGGTTCTGAAAGAAACGCACGACTCCGGGCAGAAGCTGGCGTTTCGGGTGATGTGCTGCTCAACCAGCAAGGGTCTTCCTTACCATCCGAAATGGCTCAAGGACGTTGGCGGTAAAGAACTGATTGCGGACTACGATGGTCATGGCCCGCTACCCATTCCCGACATGGACGATCCCGGTGTCTTGAAGCCGCATTTGGACTTCATCAAGAGACTTGGCGAACATTACGATGGCCATCCCGACATTGATCACGTGGATCTTGGGTCCATTGGGTGGTGGGGCGAATGGCATCTGAGCGGCACAAGAACATGCAAAGTGCCGACGCTGGAGAACCGCATGAAAGTCGTGGACGCATACCTCGCCGCTTTCAAAAAGACACCACTGCTGATGTTGATCGGCGGCAAGGAATGTCTGGCCTATGCCGCCCACCAAGGCACAGGTTGGCGGGCTGATTGTTTGGGTGATATGGGAGGGTTTTCCCGAAGCTGGTCGCATATGCGAAAGGGCTATCCCGTCTGGATTGCGGAGTCCGGTATTCAAGACACTTGGAAGACAGCGCCCATTGCATGGGAAACCTGCTGGGACATGAGGAAATGGGTTAACGAAAGATGGTCGCTGCGCTTCATATTCAACTACGCGCTGGCGTGCCATGCGTCATACATCAACAACAAGTCGGCACCGTTGGCACAAGGGGAAGACGTGCGACCGGAGCTTGAGAGATTTCTGAGACGGCTGGGCTACCGGCTCGTCCTGACCGAACTGAAACACCCGGCCAAGGCCCAGCCGGGAGCGAAACTGGAAGTGGCAATGAAATGGCAGAACACCGGCTCCGCTCCCTGCTACAAGCCCTATCGGCTGGCCTATCGTCTGAACAACGAGAGCGGCTATGGCAAGACTTTCGACAGCACCATCACGGTCAATCACTGGCTTCCGGGTTCGATCGAAATGTTCACCGAGGAGTTCTTCAAGGAACCAAAGGATTTGCCTCCGGGCAAAGTCAACAGTGTGACCGACGCCATCAGCCTGCCCAAGGACTTGAGTCCCGGCCTCTACAGCCTGTCCATCGGTGTGGTTGAGAACGCCACGGGTTTGCCCGTGGTGCGGCTGGGAATCAAAGGACGAGCCGCAGACGGGTGGTATCCGCTCAGCAAGATCACTTTGGAATAACCCCCCATCAGAGCCCCCTCGGGCTTTGCTCACAAATACAGCAACCAATGTCCGGTCACTTCCAAGTGATCTGATCATTTAACCAAACTTCGTCCCGCAGTTGGCGGATCGATCCCATCCGCGCGGCAGCAGCAACACTCATTCGATCTTCACCTTGCTGACCTCATACCGCCCCTCTTTCTCGAGCGCCTCCATTGCCAGGCGGAACGGTCGAAGTTGACCGCCCGGAACCACCATCGCCACGGCCAGGGTGTATTCACCGGCTTGCAGCGTGGAGGGAAGTTGAAGCGATTCAGCGAGGCTGTATTCGCCGGGAAGCCAGTTGCGCGGGTCGGCTTTGCTGTCGGTGGTAACGACGGGCTGGCCTTGGGCATCGAGCAGGAAGTACCGGAGGACGTAGGCATGATGGAGTTTGCCCACGCCCACGTTGGCCCATTTCATATTCAGGTTCAGTGCAGAACCGCGTTTGACGGCTTTTTCGTGCGCCAACTCGCGCAGGACAAAGCGCGCGCCGGCCAGACGGGCGAGCTTCTCCAATTGCGGCATGGCTTCGGGCGGGACGCGACCCACATTGTCGTTGATGAGGGTGACGTGGTTGCTGAGCATGAAGTTCACCGCCGCGTCGAAGGACCAGTTGCGGGACTGGAGATAGTTGTAGTCGCCATACCATTCAAAGACGACGGGCGCGCGTTTCCAAGTGTCGGCCATGCCCTCGACGGCGGCGTATTTTTTGGAGCCGATCCAGGTTTTCTCGTGCCACGGCGAGCCGACGCCGTCGCGCCGGAAACCGGTGCCGTGCGCCAGCGCGTAGTTCAACACCTCCGCGTCGTCCGACATGAAGACGAGCGGCGTCTTGCGGAAGGCGCGCAGGTAGAAATCCACGATCTGCTTGCGCACCGCAACGGGCGCGGGGTGCTTCGTGTGCCATTCGCCCCAGACGCCATAGGAGCCGATGTCGAGGAACTCCACGCCCGGGTGGCCGTCGTAGCGTTCGCCGAGCACCTTGAGGAACGCGCCGTGTTTTTCGAGGTAGATCGGGTCGGCGTAGTCAGGCTCAATGCGCGGGATGCGCTTGCCGCCGCTGGTCGGGTCCTCGCCACCCACGAGATACTCAACGCCCTTGCAACCGGCATCGAAAAGCCATTTGGGCGAACTGTAATAGCCGGCGCTGTGGGCGCTGCAAGTCATCACGCGCATCGCCACGGTGGCGCCGCGTGATTTCCAGGCGGCAATCACGTCATCAATCAGTTTCCAGTTGTATCGGCCCGGCTCCGGCTCGGCGTCCGCCCAGTTGAAGCGGATATAAACAACCGAGCAGGGAAAACGCGGCTCGCCTCGCGGACTGTGCCGCTGGCTCATCCAACCCTGGCCGGGATTGGCGAAAAGGGTGTCCACTTCGCGGAACTGGAGGCGGACGGAATCAGCGTCCGCAGCAGACGCCATGCGCGGAAGAGCGAAGATCACGGCCAGAACACACAGTGTCGCGATCAAGTGCCGGGATGGGCCAATCGGGCTTGGGGAGATGGCTTGTTTATGCATGATGGGTAAATATTCGACGGCGTGAGAGTAGGCGCGAGGTAGGAGTTTTGCACGAAACAAAGCAAAACGCGTAGAACTTTCCAGAGTCGTCCGGTTGCCTTGTCTTCCGCGAAACACGCGCCGCTTGCAAGCGCCGTCATTCCGGCTAATCATCCCATGCGATGACGGACGAGAAAAACAAGGCGTTGCAGATTACCCCCGAGTTGCTGCGCGAACTTGGCGACTGGCGGGCGTCCAAGGAAGGCCGCTCACTGGCGGAGTCCGGCTGCGTATTGAGTGTCGAGTTCAACCCGCCGATGCTCCAAGGCATGGTGCGCGTGGGCGGCGTGACCGTGCGAGCGCGGCTGAAGGTCGCGCCGGGCACCTTCGGCATCGAGAACCTGTGCAGTTGCCGCCAGGCGCAGCGCGACGGCACGATCTGTTCGCACGTCGTCGCGCTGGTCCACGCGTATCTGAATCGCGACAAACCGCGCCCTGCCCCGCCCATTGCAAGCCGCGTCCCCCACCCCGCGCCTCTACCTTCAGAGACAGTGGCTGGGCCGAAGCTCAAACGCGTTTCCCGCGAGGACGCGCCGGCTGCGTGCCAAAGCCTGGAGCTGTCGGTCGCGTTGCCGGTGGATTTGCCGAAGGCGTGGCGCAGCGGGGCGATGATGGTTGTCTTGAAAGGCAGCATCAATGGCGGGCTCTTCAAGCCGCTGGATGCGGTGCCACACCAACCGGCCACACCTTACATGGTTAGCGACGCGGACGAACAGCTCATCGCGGCGGTCGAGAACATCTGCGGCGGATCAGCCGGCATGTGGCAGCTCGCCGCAAAAGATTTCGATCTTTTCTTTGCCGCTCTGTCGGGTCATCCCCGCGTGACGCGTGGCACGCAGAGCCATCTCGACGTGCGCGGCCGTGAATTGCAACCGACGTTGTTTCTGGATTTACAGCCGTCGGGCGAATTGAAGATGCGGCTTGCGGAGGTGACGACCCGGACAGGCGAGGCGCTGGGCGCGTGGGTGTTCGATGGCGCGGTGCTGGAGCGGGCAAATCCGTTGCCGCCGGCGTATCAGGCGCTCGCGCGCGGCGAGGTGACATTGTCGCGCGAGGAGTTCGTGCGGTTTTACGAGCGCGAGCTGCCGGCGATGGAAAAGCACGCCGTCATGGTGATGAACGACGCCTTCGCGCAACTCCAGTTCGCCCCGCGCGCGCCGCGCATCCGCGCCACGTTGGAAGGCGCGTTGATGGGACTGTCGGTACAGATCGAAGCGACCTACGACGACAAAGCCTTTCCGCTCCGCGGCCAGCCGGGCGCGGAGGCCGAACCGAAACGTGAGTGGTTTCCCGATGCGTCGCATCCGCTTCGCTACTGCACGCGCGACATCGCGGCCGAGCAGCGCGCCCAAAAACAGGTGCTCGCGGCGGGATTCGCGCCGAACGAGCGATGGCCGGAGCTTTACACGCTCGTTGGCGAGAATCGCGTCTGCCATTTCCTCGCTAACGTGCTGCCGCAGTGGCGCGCGAAGTGGGACGTGGTGTTCGGCGAACGGATGACCTCGTTTTTCAAACGTTGCGAAGTCATCCAACCGGAGGTGGCGGTCACGTCGTCAGGCGAGGACTGGCTCGCGGTGGACGTGCAATTCAAGGAAGCCAGCGGCGCGCCGGCGCTGTCGCTCGCGGAGGTGCAGCGGATGCTGCAACGCGGGGTTTCCCACCAACGAATGGGGGACGGCCGCATCGCGCTCGTGCCGACGGCGGCCGTGGCGGAGTTGCAGGAAGTCATCTACGACTGCCAGGCCGACCAGACAGGCGGCGGATTGAAGTTGAATCGCCGCTTCGGCGCCTATCTGGACGAGGCGTTGCGCGACGGGGCGTGGAAGG
>Ga0209083_1001399_pt1 | contig 27753 bp, 26 predicted proteins | sample AM7aDNAmetaG_FD_184132 | JGI IMG/M metagenome (GOLD analysis project Ga0209083, IMG submission 184132) | Freshwater microbial communities from Finland to study Microbial Dark Matter (Phase II) - AM7a DNA metaG (SPAdes) (version 3) | ecosystem: Environmental > Aquatic > Freshwater > Lake ...
TCTCAAGTATTACCTGGCCAAAAAATGAGAAGGCTAACAGTATTGCGGCGCCGGTCAGTGCCGTCGTTGTCGCGGCATGATGCCTCGTCTTTGAATCGTGGTTCTTGGTTATCTCAAGAAAGAATGGTATACCCGAAATGGGGTTTACGATTGCGAAAAGTGTTACTGTATCTTCGATTATGCTTCTCCAGTCCATTATGACTCCTTTTGAAATGTGTTAATTCATTCTATCAAACCCGAGGGGTTTTTCAAGTGGAAATACCCTGTTATCTTCGTTATAATGGGACTTCCTCAGGAGGAAAAATGGCATATAACATAACATTGATAAAAGGCGACGGAATAGGGCCGGAACTCGCGCAGGCGGCAAAGATGTGCGTGGAAGCGACCGGCGTAAAGGTAGTCTGGGATGAGGTTGAAGCAGGAATAGATGTGATGGCAAAAGAGGGCACTCCCCTCCCGGAAAGAACCATAGAATCCGTCCGTAAAAACAAGCTGGCGCTCAAGGCGCCTGTTACCACGCCGGTCGGCACGGGATTTCGAAGCGTGAATGTGGCGCTCAGGCAGGTGCTCGGCCTTTACGCTTGCGTGCGCCCCTGTAAATCCTACGAGGGCGTTCGTTCCAAGTACAGGAATATTGACCTCGTTATAGTGCGCGAGAATACCGAGGACCTTTACGCCGGAATTGAATTCAAACAGGGCGAAGAAAAGACGAAGAAACTGATTGACGAGATTTCGGCTCTCGGCGGCAAGAAGATACTGCCGGATTCCGGCATCAGCATCAAACCTATTTCAATCCAGGGCACCGAAAAAATAGTTACTTACGCTTTTGAATACGCGCGCAAGCATAAAAGGAAGAAGGTCAGCGCCGTTCACAAAGCTAATATCATGAAGTTTACCGACGGGCTCTTTCTGGAAGTTGCCCGCAATGTTGCGAAGAAATACACTGATATAGAGTTTAATGATGTCATCGTCGACAATATGTGCATGCAGCTGGTGCAAAAACCGGAACTCTATGATGTTCTTGTCCTTCCCAACCTCTACGGCGATATTATTTCAGATCTTTGCGCGGGGCTTGTAGGCGGTCTTGGCGTGGCGCCGGGAGCGAATATCGGAGCTGATTCGGCTGTCTTTGAAGCAACCCACGGCAGCGCTCCAAAATACAAGGGCTTAAACAAGGTAAATCCTACCGCGCTCATACTCTCTTCCGTGCTTATGCTTGAACATATGGGAGAACTTGAAGCGGCGCGCAAGCTGGAAGCCGCGGTCGCAGCCGTAATAAAAGAAGGCAAGCGCGTGACCTATGATATGAAACCGGACAGGAACGATCCGACGGCGGTTGGGACCAGGGAGATGGCTGAGGAAATAGCGATAAAGGCAAATTCTAAATTCTAAATTCGAAACCCAAAGGAGTTGTTATGAAGAGGGCTAAGGTAGCTGTTATAGGCGCAGGGCAGGTAGGCGGCATAGTAGCGTTTCAGATTGCTCAGAAAGAGCTCGCCGATGTGGTATTGGTTGACATCGTAGAAGGAATGCCTCAGGGAAAAGCCCTGGATATGAGCCAGACAGCGGGAGTTGAGCATTTTGACGCAAAGGTAACCGGCACGAACAATTATGCCGATATAAAAGAGAGCGACATCGTAGTCATCACAGCCGGTGTTGCCAGGAAACCCGGAATGACTCGCGAAGACCTCCTTAAGATCAACACGGATATAGTAAAAAAAGCCGCTGAGTCGGTAAAACTCTACGCTCCGGAAGCTTTTATAATATCTGTAACTAACCCGCTGGATATTATGACCCAGCTGGTCTATAAAACTACCGGCTTCAAGAAGAATAAAGTGCTTGGAATGGCCGGAGTTCTTGATTCCGCGCGATTTGCATTATTTATTGCCGAGGAACTCAAGGTTTCAATAAAAGACGTCTTTCCGATGCTGCTCGGCAGCCACGGAGACACGATGGTTCCTCTCCCCCGCTATACTACGGTCTCCGGTATCCCACTTACCGAACTTCTTCCCGCTGAAAAGATAGCGAAGCTTTCGGAAAGGGCAAGGAACGGCGGTGCTGAAATCGTGGGGCTGCTTAAGACCGGAAGCGCGTATTTTGCCCCTGGCAGCTCGGCAGTCGCGATGGTTGAAAGCATTCTTAAGGACCAAAAGCGCATCCTCCCATCCTGTGTATACCTTGAAGGTGAGTACGGAATAAAGGGCGTCTTCATCGGGGTACCGGTAAAGATTGGCAAGAACGGCGTTGAGCAAATTATTGAACTTAAACTGAATGCCGAAGAACTCGCGCTGCTGAAAAAGTCGGCGGCAGCGGTGGCAAAGGGAGTTGCGGAGCTGGGAATATAACTTCGTTTGTTTTCACGGATTACGAAATGCAATTACGCAGATTACACCATTATCTAATCTCCGTAATCTGTTTTCCAAATCTGCGTAATCAAGAGATCCTTTTTTTCCACAAGAGGCAATTATGATCACATCCAAACAAATATCGTCTGCGGTAAGCGGCCTCTGCATTGATGCCAATCTGAAACTGCGGCCTGATGTCGTCAAAGCTCTCAAGGATTCCCTGAGGAAAGAAACCTCTTTGAAAAGCAGGAATCTCCTTTCAATCCTCCTCGAGAACTGCGCCATCGCAAAAAGCGAAAAAATACCACTCTGCCAGGATACGGGAATGACCGTGGTTTTCGCTGAGGTCGGGCAGGACGCAAGGATACAGGGAGATCTAACGACGGCGATAAATAAAGGAGTCGCGACCGGCTATAAAGAAGGTTTCCTTCGAAAATCAATAGTGGCGGACCCTCTCCTCAGGAAAAACACCGGCACAAATACCCCTGCGATGATCTATTATGACATCGTCCCGGGCAAGAAACTAAAACTTACAGTGCTCCCTAAGGGCTTTGGCTCTGAAAATAAGTCAAAACTTTATATGCTCAACCCGACGGCGGGATATGACGCTGTCGTGAACTCAATACTCAAGGCGATCAAGGAAGCAGGGCCTGACGCCTGCCCTCCCTATGTGGTTGGTGTCGGAATAGGCGGAGACGCGGCGAAGGCCTGTTACCTCGCGAAGAAAGCGCTGACTAAACCTGTAACTTTCCTTTCGGATAAAGCTCATTTCAGGAAGCTGGCGAAAGAATTGCTCGCGAAAGGAAACAAACTGAATATCGGCCCGCTCGGGGCCGGAGGCAAGACTACTCTCCTCGGCGTAAATATACTTTCTATGGCCACACATATCGCTGGCTTACCGGTGGCGGTGAATATAAGCTGTCATTCTTTGCGCTCCGCGCATAAAAACTTGCAAAGTTCGTAACGTTCTTAACGTTTGTAACGTAAACCATGAACAAACACTTATGAAAACCATACAATTGCCCATAGATGAGAAGACCATCAAAACCCTTAAAGCGGGGGAGATGGCCCTACTGTCAGGCAAGCTTATAACGGGAAGAGACCAGGCGCATCTTAGATTTGCCGGGGCGATAAAAAAGGGCAAGAAACTCCCCGTGAACATAAAAGGACAAACCATTTATTATGTCGGACCGACGCCGGCGAAAGCAGGCGAAGTTATCGGCTCCTGCGGACCGACTACCAGCAGAAGAATGGATGCCTTCTCTCCTCTCCTTATAAAAAAAGGTCTGACTACTATGATAGGCAAGGGCGGCAGGAGCAAGGAGACAATTGCGGCAATAAAGAAACATAAAGGCATCTACTTTATGACCCTCGGCGGCGCGGGAGCATATCTCTCGAAACGCGTAATATCGGCAAAAGTCATCGCCTACCCGGAACTCGGGCCCGAAGCGGTATTTGAACTTGAGGTGCGGGACTTTCCGGTCATTACCGCAATAGACAGTAAAGGTAAAAACATTTTTTAACAACTAAGCGAGTGAGGAAACCATGAAGATTCCCTGGAACCGCGTCAAGATAGTGGCAACAGCCGGACCCGCGAGCAACAACTATGAAATTCTGAAAGCAATGATTTGCTCGGGCCTTGACATAGTCCGCATTAACTTCTCACACGGCAAGCACGCCGAGTACAGAAAGACCATTTCGCTCGTCAGGAAAATAGAAACAGAACTCGGGCGCCCTATCGGGATTCTCGCGGATATGCCGGGCCCCAAACTCAGGGTCAGAGGCCTTCCGGGCGGCATTCCTATAGAAGCGGCAACAGGCAGCCTGGTTAAGATTTCAAGCGGAAAGATATCTCTGCCAAATGAGCTAAACATCTCACATCCGGTCCTGCTGAAAGCGCTGAGACCGGGCGCCATGATCTTTATTTCAGACGGCAAGATACGGATTAAGGTTCTGAAAGCGGATAGGCGCTCCGCGCTTTGCAAAGTGGTCGCCGGCGGGCAGATAAAACTTGGCGCGGGCCTGAATTTTCCTGACATCGACCTTCCCATTCCCTCGGTTACATCAGAGGACTACAAGAATATTAAGTTCTGCGCGGCGCTTGGCGTTGATTTTATAGGCCTTTCTTTCGTAAAGAACGCGAGCGATGTAAAAAGAGTAAAATCCTTCATAAAAAACTTCGCGCACAAACCTTTCCTTATCTCAAAGATCGAACGGCGTTTTGCCATTGATAATCTTAAGGAGATAATTGAAGCGACCGACGGAGTAATGGTGGCCAGAGGAGACCTTGGCGTGGAGATGCCGATTGAGCGCATTTCAATCATGCAAAAGGATATTATCCGCAAATGCAACGCCGCGGGTAAACCGGTTATCACCGCCACACAAATGCTTGAATCAATGATAGAAAACCCCTCACCGACCAGAGCCGAGGTTTCCGATGTCGCAAACGCTATTTTTGACGGAACTGACGCGATAATGCTCTCCGGTGAAACGGCCATTGGTAAATACCCGGTAGAATCCGTGCTAATGATGGAAAAGATTGCCGCTCAGGTAGAGAGGAAGTACGAATTTGATGTTCATACACGCGAGGCTGACAAAAGGGATATTACCGACATTATCAGCCAGAGCGTGGCTGACATCGCCATGGATTATTCCGTCACCGCAATTGTCATTCCGACTCTCTCCGGCAAGACCGCGAGGGTAGTTTCCAGACACCGCCCCTCCGCAATGATTATCGCGCTTGCGGCCGGGAGAGAGGTTCAAAGACAACTCACGATATCGTGGGGCGTATATCCCGTGCTTTCGGCAAGACAGCACCCGTCTATTGTTATGGATACAGCTTCAAAGTTCATAAAATCCTCGAAACTCTTTAAGAAAGGCGACAGAGTGATAATAGCGGCGGGGACGATAGATAAGGGAGGGGATCTCAGTAATATTATAAAAATAGCACAGGTCTAAAAGTTTTTAAGGTTCATAAGGTTTATAAAGTTTATAAGGTAAGCGCAAACGCAAAACCCCGGTAAAGACCGGGGTTTTGCGTTACTATTGACTGCTAAAAGTTACTCGCCGGCGCGGAACGGGGAGGCAGGCATTCCGTCCTTGTTGAAAAGATTCACGTCCGGGCAATTCGCCCAGCCGTACTTGACGCCGGCCGGCGAAGAGACTTTATCGCAGGTAAGTATAACCGAGTCGCCGGAAACTTTAGCATCTGCGGGGAAATAGATCTTATTCCTTCCCGCGACCGCAAAACCCTTCAACTTCTCTCCCTTAACAACCAGCCCGTTTTCGGCGTGTTTGAACTTTACGGTCAGCGTTCCTCCGGTAACCTTTAATGAATCAAATATTGGGCTGCAGTAGTCAGGGACAATTTTCTTGTACTTAACCACAAGCGCGGCCTTCGCAAGCCGCTCGCCGATAGGCAGTTTGTCTACGGGATGCGCGGTGTTTGTGTCCTCGTTATCTATAGCCGAGACCATGGCCGTGTTCGGCAAGGAAAGCGCGGCCATCTGGGCTTCGCGCGCTTCCGCGTACTGGCTTGTCCTGTTCGGATCCGCGGTCTTCTGCCCGACGCTCGCAAGCTGGACAAAGAGGAACGGCAGGTCAGCTATGGAAAATTCCTTTCTCAAGGTTTTTACCAGGGCTATATTTTCTTTGGCAAAATCCTGCCCCTGGCTGTTGAAGTAAACATCCTTTGCCACATTGGATTCACCCTGATACCAGAGCACGCCGGCAACAGCCAGAGGCAGCAGCGGTGAAACTCTGCAGTGGTAAATGCCGCCGAACGCAAGTTCCGGGGGAATAATCGGATTTGGAGGATACTTATTCCTCTTATCTTCGGGAGCGTTCTTCCAATCGGCGTATTTTTTATCGTAGTCCGCCTTGGAAGCGTCATAAGCTTTTTCCGCGGCTGCTATTTTTTCCGCCCATCCGGGAAGGTCAGCATTATTATCAAAAGCGCTTCTGGGCAGCCATTGTTCAATGGTTGTGCCGCCGCAGCCCTCGTCTATCAAGCCTACCGGTACTTTTAATTCTTTATTTAGATACCTGCCGAAGAAATAACCGATGGCAGTGCAATCACCGCCAAACTTTGGATCAAACGCAACCCACTGGCTTATATTCTGAAAATCTTCCTGCGGTTTGCCGGCTGCAGGACCGCGGGTCAGGAAGAACCTTATTTGTGGATTATTCGCGTTCTTTACTTCTTCCGCCCCATTCTTGGCAAGCCGCATGACCCAGGCCATATTACTCTGTCCGGCGCAGACCCAAAGCTCGCCGACTAAGATATTCTTTACTTTTAGAGTGTTCGTCCCGGTAACGGTGAGTTCCAGCGCCCTCTCGCTTCCCTTCATAGCTGGCAGCTCGCATTGCCAGGAACCGGAATCCAAAGCGGTGGTCTTCGCCGTATTTCCGTCCAGGGAAACGCTTACGCGCTCCCTCTTGTCGGCCCAACCCCAGACTTTAAACTTCACGCCCTGCTGTATTACCATATTGTCGCTGAGCAATCTCGGGAGGCGTACTTTTGCTTGAAGCGGAAAGAAATTTGAAAATACCACAAAGGCAAGAATAATGAAAAGTGCTCTGCGCATATTACCTCCGAATCATCAGAACAGCTTTATTCTCTTTACCGGAATTCTTTTCACCTCTATTTCATCAGTTTCAAGTATCAGCGCCAGAAGCTTGAAAATATTGCTCGGTCCGGGCCGGTTAAGTCTCACACCTATATAGAGTTTGCCGTCCTTGGCTTCCATTTTATCTATCGTTTCCGGGAGCTTAGTTCCCTCCCTTACCTTAAAACCTGCAATATCGGCTTCATAGACGGCGTAGGAGAATTCGCTTTTTATTACCGCCGGGATCTTTTCCGCCGAGATTATCCGTATTCCCTCCGGAGAAGCTTTCTTCAGCGCCGCTTCAACCGCGGGCCTGTCAAAGCTGCCGTAAAGTTCAAAATCAAAACTTTCCGCTTCACTTGAAACCCCCACGGAGAGCGCAGGCGAGAACGCAGTTTTTACATGGGGATTGAAACCGTCCGAGAAAACCACGCTCAGTCCGGTCCTCATCAATATATGATGAACGGTGTTTAAGGCATCGAGATGCGAGATGAACTTTGCCCGTTCCGTTTTGGCGTACTTCACGCGTATTTTAATTGCCGCTCCCGCCGGAGTTCTCGTATGCCTCGGTTCTTCAATGCCTTCCGGGAGAGAAACCGGCTTGCATTCGTTTTCAAGACCGCAGTTATTGCAGCCTTCTTTCGCGCAATTTGGCGTTGTCTCGGCCCGCTTGGCCTTCTCGTTCTCTTCCTTCAGAAATTCTTTTCTTACACCTGTGTCAAGGAGGTCCCAAGGCAGAACTTCTTCATAGCCTCTTTCCCTGTTGGCGTAGAACGCCGGATCCAGCCCGTTCTCTTTGAAAGCCTCCGCATAGCGGGAAGCCGAGAAGAGTTCGTGCCAGGCGTCAAACCTCGCGCCTTTATTGTAAGCCGAAAGCAGCACTCCCGAAAGACGCCTATCTCCGCGGGCAAAAGCCCCTTCAAGCGCCGAAAGATCAACACTGTGCCATTTAATCCACTTGGGATTCACTACCTTGCGAAGTATATCTATCTTCTGTTTAAAGCTCTGCTCGGTGTCCTGGGCCATCCACTGGAACGGAGTGTGGGGCTTGGGCACAAAGAAGGCAACATTAACCGTAAGCCCCCTGAATCTTTTGTTCTGCAGGCGCCCGAGCTGGTTTATTTTTTTCGCCAGATCCCCTATAGCCGTGATATCTGATTCGGTTTCGCCCGGAAGTCCAAGCATAAAGTACATCTTTATGTTCTCCCAGCCGCCCGCAAACGCCTTTTCGGCGGCAGAAAGCACTTCGGCCTCGGATATAGGCTTATTTATCGCAGCACGCAGTTTCTCGGTTGCCGCTTCCAGCGCGAAAGTCAGCGTGGACCTTCTTACTTTAGAAAGTTTTGCGGCGATGCTTGCCGAGAAAGCGTCAATCCTCGAAGAAGGCAGAGCTATTGAGACATGCTTCCCGGAGAATTCGCTCTCAACAGCAGTTGCCAGCGGTTCAATGCCGGAATGGTCTGTTGAAGAAAGTGAGGACAGTGAAATCTCGTTATAACCCGTATCGGCCTGCGAGGCCCGGGTAAGTTCCATTAGTTTATTGACGCTTCTCTCTCTGACCGGCCGTGTGGACATTCCGCTGACGCAGAACCTGCAGCCGCGGGCGCAGCCCCGCATTATCTCAAGGGTCACGCGGTCCTGCACCACATTCATATACGGAACGATAGGCGAAACAGGGAAATAAGCTTTATCAAGATCCCTCACCCAGGTCTTTCTGACACGGTCCGGCGCCGCTTTCTCGTTCTTTCCGTAGCTTTTTACCGTACCGTCAGCCGCATATTCAGGAGAATAGAAGGACGGAACGTAAACGCCTTCAATTGTGCAGGCCAGTTTTAGGAACTCTTTCTTTGAGAGTTTTTCCTTTTTTTTCTTCTCGAGCAGAGCCGCCAGAGCGACTATGCTCTCCTCTCCGTCGCCTACTACAAAAAGGTCGAAGAAATCCGCGAGCGGTTCGGGATTGAACGCCGAAGGGCCGCCGCCAAGAATAACCGGATCCTCCTCCTTTCTTTTTGAAGCAAGGAACTCAAGCCCCGAAAGGTCCAGGAGCTGCAGCACATTGGTGAAAGTCATTTCGTACTGGAGCGTTATTCCGATACAGTCAAATTCTTTTGCGGGCGTAAAAGTTTCAAGGGAGTAGAGCGGCACGCCATGCTCGCGCATTATTTTTTCCATATCCGGCCAGGGCGAGAAGGCCCGTTCTGCAAGGCAGTTTGGAAGGCCGTTCAGGATACCGTAGAGGATCTTTAACCCGAGATAGGACATCCCTATCTCGTAGACCTCCGGGAAGGCCAGCAGAAACTTTGCCTCTGTGGAAGCGTGAGCTTTCACGACGGAGTTGTACTCTCCGCCGGAATACCTCACCGGCTTCTGAACAAAGGGCAGTATGTCTTTATATAATTTCTCTTTTAGCGTCATATTAACTTGAGAACTTCTTTATCGAGGCGTGCACGTTCAATAATATTCCAATCAACGCCATTGTGAAGAGCAAAGAGGAGCCGCCGTAACTCAAAAGCGGAAGCGGAACTCCGACGACCGGAAGTATCCCGATGGTCATGCCAATATTCATAAAGAGCTGTGTGGTTAGCAGAGTCACGACGCCGGAGGCAAGCAGCATTCCGGCCTTATCCTTGGCGTGCATAGCAATCTTTAACCCTTCAAGTATGAGCATCAGGTAGACCACCAACAGCAGAAAAACAAGCAGGAAACCCATCTCCTCGCCGACCACTGAAAAGATGAAATCAGTGTGGTGCTCGGGAATGAAATTCAGCTGGCTCTGAGTGCCTTTCATAAAGCCCTTCCCAAATATGCTCCCGGAACCCACCGCAATCTTAGACTGGATGATGGAATAGCCGTTGCCGAGCGGGTCGCTTTCCGGAGTCAAAAACGACAGCAGGCGGTTCTTCTGATAAGTCTTCATCAGCGTAAAATAATACACCGGAGCGGAAATGACCAGCAAGGTTATAAGGTAGCCGAGATACCTAAGACTGACTCCGCCCACATAAAGCAAACAGAAAAAGAGCGGTACAAAGACCAGCCCGGTGCCAAGGTCCGGCTGCACTATTATCAGAACCAACGGAATAACCGTCATCACGCCGATCTTTATGAGGCCTTCAAGCACTTCTGATTTACCCTTGTTATCCAGGATAAACCTTGAAAGCGCCAGGGGCATCGTAAACTTCGCGAGCTCGGACGGCTGAAAAGTGAACGGCCCGATATGAAACCACCTCATACTCCCTCGAAAGAAAAGCAGGAGAATGAGGAGAATCACCGTGAACCAATAAAGTTTGTCAGCTATCTCTATCCAGGTTGAATAATTAATATAGCTTACCACAAACATCACTGCCAGGCCAATGACGGCCCACATTATCTGCCTGAGGTAGAAGGTTTTGTAAAGCGCGCGATATTCCACGCTGTTCGTCGCGGAATAAATCATAAGCACGCTGAAGACAAGCAGCACGCTCACGCAGGAGAGTATGACAATATTAAAAGTCTTTATTGGCGCTCTTGGCATACTTCTCCTTTTTAATTTTAAAATAGGCCTCTATCACGGCTTTAACTACCGGGGCCGCGTCAGTTCCGCCGCCGCCGCCCGAACCTTCAAAAAAAGCAATGGCGGATATTTCAGGATTGTTGAACGGCGCAAAACCAATGAAGGACGCGTGAGACGGACCGTGGGGATTCTCGATGGTAGCTGTTTTCCCTGCGATCGCGAAATTTGACTTTGCGTTCCTTCCTGTCCCGCCGAGGTTCACCGACTGCCAGAGTCCTTTCTTCACCGTTACAATATCTTCATTCCTGATAGAGATACTTTTTACCGCCGAGGGAAGAACTTCCTTATCTCCCACTGATTTCACTATGTGCGGGCGGTAAAGCGTGCCGTTGTTAATAAGTATATTGTAAGAATCAAGCATCTGGAGCGGAGTAGCAAGAAGGTAGCTCTGCCCGATGGCCAGCTGTATGGTGTTTCCCGGGAACCAGTGGGAGTTATGCACTCTCTCCTTCCAGGAAGAATCCGGGACAATGCCCTTCCTTTCCCCGTCGAGGTCCACTCCGGATTCCGCGCCAAAACCGAAAAGCCGGCTGTAAGCCGCAAGTTTTTCTACCTTGACCAGCAGCCCCGTCTGGTAAAAGAAAATGTCGCAGGAATGTCCGAGCGCATCTATAATATTCAGACTGCCGTGCCCTTCGAGCTTCCAACAGTTATAATTCCAGTCGGAATACCAGAAGATGCCGTGGCAGACAAAAAGGTCTTTATCGGTGAGCAGGCGCTCTTCAAGTGCCGCCGTAGCAGTAACTATTTTAAAGGTGGAACCCGGGGAATAGAGTCCTGAAACCGCCCTGTTAAGAAACGGCATCTCGGGGCTGTTAATCAGCCCTGTCCACTCCCTCTTATCCAATTTGCCGCTGAAAATATTTGAATTGAAGCCCGGATGGCTTACCAGCGCGTAAATCTCGCCGTTTTTCGGATTCATCGCAATGACGCAGCCTTTGCGCCCGCGGATAAGTTCCTCACAGGCGTTTTGCAGTTTCGCGTCAATAGTAAGCGTAAGATCCGTCCCCTTCACAAAGGGCTTGCTGCCGGCCGGTTTAATCTGGCGCCCCGCGGAATCCACGACAATTTCCTTTGAGCCGTTCACGCCGCGGAGTATCTCGTCATAGCGCTTCTCCACGCCGGCCCTGCCTATGGAATCTCCGATGGAATACTTGTTGTTGGACACCTCTTCCATATTTGATTCGCCGACATAGCCGAGCGCATGGCAGGCGTTTTCTTTTCCGGTGAAATTACGCTTTGGCTCTGTATCAACCCTGACTCCGGGAAGATTGCTTTCTTCAAGTTTTGAGACTGTCTTGGCGGTAACATCTCCTTTTATCTTTACCGCTTCAAAGACCCTGTACTGCTGGCGCTCTAACTTCGCTAGAATATCCTCTTCGCTGACATCGAGGAGTTTTGCCAGGTCTGAAATTACCTTATCCTTGTTCTTAAGGTCGGCCGGGACCAGCGAAACAGTGAAAGACGGCACATTGTTGACCAGTATCTCGCCGTTCCTGTCTGAGATTATCCCGCGGCAGGCGCGATCCGGGATAACTCGCGTGCTGTTGCTTTGCGCCTGCCCCCTGTAATAGCCGCCGCGTATTACCTGTAGCCAAAAGAGCCTGAGTAAAATAATTCCGAACAAGCCTATTATGATTGCCAGAATTATTCCGAGTTTTTTATTGTCTTCTCTGCTTTGCAGGCGCTTAAAAGCCATAAGCCTTCCTGGTCCTTCCAAAAACCACTTTTAATACATCCCCCAAGGCAAGCAAGCCCAGCATAAGGAGCCCTGTATAAAGCGCGCAGGGGATAGTATAGAGGAAAAAATGAGTGAAGAGATTCAATCCGCCGTAATAAGAGTTTAGAAGGATAAGCGAAGCCAGACCGTCTATGAGCGTGACCAGCGCGGCTATTCCCGCTTTTGACACATAATTGTCACTGTAGGTCTGCTTAATAAGAAGTCCGGCAAAAAAGCCGTTTACCGCCTGCAAGGTGAGTCCCATCCCGAAATAACCGCTGCTTACGAAATCCTGCATGAGTCCGAGAGGAAGCCCGCACCGTATCATGGAATCCACAGGGCCTTTCTTTGAAGCGGTAAAGATCAGCCCAATTACAAGAAAATTTGGAGCGGCGCCGAGCACGGCAAGTTCCCTGCCGAGACTGGCCTGCAAGAGTAAACAGAAAAACAGTAGCAGCAGGTCTTTCAGCATCAATACTTCACCACAACAAGGACTTCTTCCAGTTTGAGAACATTCACGGCGGGCTTGATATCAACATCATAGCTCATGCCGTCTGGAGTCTGGGAAACGGCCGTTACTTCTCCAACCTTGATTCCCTTGGGAAATATTTTTCCGTCTCCGGAAGAAACAACAGCATCGCCCGGTTTAATATCATCGTTTATTGAGAGGTATTTCATCTCGCAGAGGTCTCTGCCCTTGCCTTTGATTGAACCCGCGCACCTTGTGCGCTGCGCGATACAACTGACGCTGCTTCTGATATCTGTAAGCAGGAGCACCTTCGCGTAATTGCTTGAAACGCTCAATATTTTTCCGACCAGCCCGGAAGGCGAGAGAACCGCCATGTCCTGCATAATACCGTCGTCTGAACCCAAATTTATTGTAAGAGAAGAGAAATAGCTGTTCGGATCATAACCTATAACCGCTGCGGGTTTTACCTTAAACCCTGAATTACGCCTGTAATTGAGCAGTTCCCTCAGCCGGCCGTTCTCGTTCACGGCCTCAAGCAGTTCGGTGTTTTGCGCGTTAAGCACGGCAAGTTCCTTGTTCAGTTTTTCATTGTCGCTTTTTATGCTGAAAAAGAAGAGGAGGTTTTCTGAGAAGCTGACCGCTGACCTGCCGGCGCCCGAAACCAGTTTCTGCCACGGGGCCACGGCCTCGGTCACAAAACCACCGCCCGTCTGCCCGCTTTTTAGTATAACCGTTAGGATAACAAAGACGATGACGGCAAGCGCCAGCGCCACATAGACCCTGTTTTTCTTGAGAAATTTACGCCACATTGGGTCAGCTGCCTTCCGTTAAAAATATTCTTTCTCAAAAACGGCAACCTCTTCAAGAAGCCCGGTGTCGTCATCGAGAAGTTTGCCCACGCCCTGCACAACACAGGTCACAGGGTCTTCCGACAGATTTATAGGAACACCTGTCTCATATCTGAGACGCTCTGCGAAACCCCGAAGTAGAGATGTGCCGCCGGCAAGTATTATGCCCTTGTCAACAATGTCTGCGGAAAGTTCCGGCGGAGTGCGCTCCAAGGTATCTTTAATCGCTTCAATTATAAGAGAGACCGGATCTTTAATGGCTTCTCTTATTTCTTCTGAATTTATTTCAAGAGTTCTGGGGAGCCCGGTCACGATGTCCCTTCCTCTAACGCTCATTTTGAGCTCTTCTTTAAGAGGAAAAGCCGAACCTATCTCAACCTTTATATCTTCAGCGGTTCTCTCGCCTATAAGCACGTTATACGCGCTCTTTAAATACTGTGAAATAGCATCGGACAATTTATCTCCGCCCACGCGGACCGAAGTGTTGCACACAATACCCTTAAGAGAAATAACCGCAACTTCCGTGGTTCCGCCGCCGATATCGGCAATCATGTTCGCCGACGGCGTGTCTATGGGAAGCCCGGCTCCTATTGCCGCCGCCATAGGTTCTTCAACAAGGTAAACTCTTCTTGCCCCGGCCTGTTCCGCCGAATCACGCACCGCCCTCTTTTCAACTTCCGTGACGCCTGAGGGAATGCCGATCACAATGCGCGGGCGCACCGGAGTTTTCTTATTATGCACCTTATTAATGAAATGCTTGAGCATTTTTTCGGTTACTTCAAAATCGGCGATCACGCCGTCTTTCATGGGCCTGATTGCGATAATATTTGTAGGAGTGCGTCCCAGCATGGTCTTGGCTTCTCTGCCCACGGCCAGTATCTCGTTGGTATCTTTCTTGAGCGCAACCAGCGAGGGCTCGTTAAGGACAATGCCCTTGCCTTTCACATAAACAAGCGTGGTGGCGGTGCCAAGATCTATAGCCATGTCATTCGAGAAGAAACCAAAAATCCAGTCTAGAAGCATTTGTTCCTCCGTTCCAAGTAATTGGCGCTGAAATTTAGTTTAGTATTTTGAACCGCAGTAACCCGTTACGTCCTTCTCTATACGCTCAGCTTCAAATAAGAACGCCTCTGCTTCCCTGCGTATCAGGGACTTGAAGGCCTCATCCTTGGAGTAAGCCAGATTGATGCGGACATTAACAAAAGCAGCCTTGAGCGCCGCGAGCGCGAAGACCGCCGCGACTTCAACATCGCTTAAAAGCAGCGGATTTCCGTTTGCGTAAAGCGGTTTGCAGATTGCCAGCACTTTAGCGGAAGCCCTCATAACTTTAAGCGGAGTTGCCGAAGCCTGTTTAGTAAGCTCTTCCCTGCGCGCATCCTTTTCGGAATCCGTGAGCGGTGAAGTTTTAAGTTCTTTTATGCCTGCCGAATATGCCGAATAGCCGTCAACATCCGCCTGCAGCAGGCCAAGCAGTTCCACCCGAAGCTCTTCCGAACTCTTGAGCAGCTCGCTTATTTGCAGTTCAACAGCTTTATAGCGTTCATTTCCCGCAGTAAAGTTGCAAACCATGGAGTTAAGCGCCGCGGCAAGAGAACCCACAAGCGCGGCAGCAGCGCCTCCGCCCGGGGCAGGAAGCCTCGCGGCTAAATCATCGCTAAATCTATGCAGAGGTTCAACTGAATAGTTCATGGTTTAACCGTTCCGCGGAATATTTCCACGCAAAAGACGGCATCCTTTCGGAATCCGCCGCTTCAACAAGTATAACACCCGCGCCCGCCAGCAGCCTGAGCGACTTTATCGTCAGCAAGCCATTCATGTCGGTCCTGTGATAATAAGGGCTTCTGGCTATGCAGATTGGAAGCCCCGCGTGGCCGTTCAGTTCAAGCTGTTCAAGTTCTTTCTCTGCCTTGGCTGAATAGGAAACACGGGCCATGCCATAGATATCTTTCAAGACAACTTTTACTTTTTCTTTGATGGTGTGATCCAGTTCATAGACCGGCTTGTAGTAACTCTTTTGGGTGCGAATTACCTCAAGCACGCTCTTCACAAGTTCCAGGTTCTGCTTCACTCCGCTTCCGTTCGTAGAAGAGAAAACCACTTCCACGCCCAGGTTCGAGCAGTGCCGGTCAATTATCTTAATCTCGTCCTGCGTCGCGTCCCTCTTATCATTTACATTAACCAGCACGGGAATGCCGAACTTCTTCGCGGATTCAATATTGCGCAGGAGCTCAGGCATGCCTTTCTCAAGCGCTTCCAGGTTCTTTCCGAAAGCCGAGGAAAGATCCGCGCCTCCGTAATAATTAAGTTCCGGAATAAAGGTATTGAGCACAATCATATCCGGTTTTATACCGGTATCTCTCGCAGTTATGTCCAGGAACTTCTCAAGACTGGAATCAACCGAGCCGTCGAGTTTCGCGACAACATAATCAGAAAGGCTCTGAGCGGTCTTTAGCGCCGTGATATTTCCCGGAGGAAGCATTCTGCTGGAAGGCGACACATAGACAAAAGCCGGGTCGCCTCTCCTCGATTGCATCAGCGTAGGCTTCAGCGTATCCTTCAGCAAATAGGAAACCGCGTCTTCAAGTTTTATATCCTTAATGGTAAGCGGGCTCCCGTCCTTGTTGAAACCAACTATTACTTTCTCGACCCTTGCTTTTAGGTCTTCGAAAGAGACGGAAAGAGAAGCAACCGCGGCAAGCTCGGAATGGAGAATGTACTCAAACTTCTCCTCCTTCACATGCCTGTTTTGCTTGTTATTGTACATTCCGGTGATGACATTGCGGAGAGGTTCATCTACGAACGCGGAAGCCCTGTTCCAGCTGATGACGGCGCTGCCGGCTTCGGAATTCGGATCGGCCACCACAATATTGCTCAGGAAAGCCGCAATAAGGTTGTGCGCCTGGAAAATATTAAAGAAATCTACATTCTTGAGAAATACATCTTCTACGGGGAATATTTCCGGGTGGCTTTCGTGGCGCATTACCTGGTCCGGCGTGAAAGACGGAAGGCAGAGAGCGGTTTTTTTGCGGAGCAGCACCAGGGATTCAACAAGCCTGTCGCTGATATTGGAACCATTCCCGCTGATGCCCTTAACCGAAGGAGTCGAGGTAATAAGAATAAGCTTACCGCCCTTAATGGTCTTTCCGGCGGCCGAGAAAGTGAGCTTCGCAGAATATTTGCCTATGTTCTCCAAGTCTTTCTTTCTCAGGCCGATTTTTGCTGCGACCTCAGCGGCTGATTTGACTTTCATTTCGATAATTTTGGCTTTTTTCATAGTCAAATACTTTATCATTATTGGCCAAAATAGTCAATGAAATCAAAGGGAAAACACGGGTTTGAGGGAAAAACACCTGCTTTATTAAGGGTTTTTGCTTTCAGCCGGCTGTAAGCATACGGTCTATTGCCTTTTTCGCCCTAACTCTAATATCATCAGAGACTTTTACCTCCGTCTTCATATCCTGCAGAGACCAAAGGACTTTTTCAAGCGTGTTCTTTTTCATATTTGGACAGACGGCAGCTTCAGAGGCAGGTATGAAATTCTTTTCCGGAATGAGCTTTTTAAGCCGGTATAGCATTCCGACTTCAGTAGCAACTATTATCTCTTTATTCTTTGCTTTCCGGCTATGGGCTATGAACCCCTCTGTGGAGCAAACCACATCAGCGAGTCCGCAGACCTCCTGCCTGCATTCCGGATGGGCCATTACCAGCGCGCCCGGATACTCGTTCTTCTTCGCAAGCACATGTTCAGGCAATATTTTAGCGTGCGTGGGGCAATAACCGTCCCAGAGGATGAGCTTCTTCCCCGTCTTTTGAGCCGTGTAGGCTCCCAGGTATTTATCAGGAACAAATAACACGGTATCCTCTTCTATGGAGTTTACCACCTGGACAGAATTCGCAGAGGTACAGCAGTAATCGCTCTCCGCCTTGACCTCCGCGCTGCTATTTACATAGGTAACTACCGGCGCGCCCGGATGCTCTTTTTTGAAAGCGCGCAGCTGTTCAGCCGTTATCATATCCGCCATAGGACAACCAGACAAAGGATCCGGAATCAGCACTTTCTTGTCCGGGCAGAGAAGTGCCGCAGTCTCGGCCATAAAATGGACTCCGCAAAAGACCACAACTTCCGCCTTTGTCTTAGCGGCTTCACGGGAGAGACCGAGGGAATCTCCCAGGATATCGCCGATATCCTGAACTTCAGGCAGCTGGTAATTATGCACAAGAATAACGGCATTGCGGTCCTTCTTTAGTTTAACTATATCTCTGATTAATTTCTCATTGTGCATGAATACACCTCAATATGAAATCTCAAATCACAAGCACCAAGCACCAAATAAAAACATAAAGAAACAAAGTGCTTCAAAATCTATTTTGTGATTTATCTTTTTTGCTTCTATTTGGGATTTGGCGCTTGAGATTTGGTGCTTGTTTCTCTATTACACCCCCCCCCACTACCTTGCTCCCCTGATAAAAAACCGCTATCTGGCCGGGAGTTATCGCCCATTGCGGTTTTTTAAATTCCACAATCCCTTTTTTCCCGGAGAGCACCAGCGTCGCGGGCTGTTCCTTATGTTTGTAGCGTATCTTCGCGGCTATCTTTACTTTTGCTTTCCTGCCGCCTTTCATATTCAGCGCCAATTCTTTGACCGTAAAACTTTTCGAGAACCCGAGTTCCTTTGCTCCTGCGACAAGGAGGTTTTTCTTTGCATCAATATTTAAGACATAGAGCGGCTCTTTGGAAGAAAGCCCTAAACCCCTTCTCTGCCCTATCGTGTAATTCATTACGCCGTTATGCTTCCCGAGAAGAACGCCTTCCGGACTGACAATATCCCCGGGCCTCGGTCTTACCTTGAAATTCCGTGAAATAAAACCGGCATAATCATTGTCCTCGACAAAACAAATTTCCTGGCTCTCTTCTTTCTCCGCTACCAGGAGCCCGAGAGCTCTGGCCTTCTCCCTCACCTCAGGTTTTGTAAGGTTGCCGAGCGGAAACAATACTTTTTGCAGCAAAGCGTTGCTCAGTGAATACAGCACATAAGACTGGTCTTTATTACCGTCCTTTGCCTTCGCGAGGAAAAGGCCGGGTCCATTCCTTTCTTTTATTATTCTCGCGTAATGCCCTGTGGCAACATACTTGCATCCCAGCTCCCGCGCTTTACCCATAAGCAGGCCGAATTTCAGGTGCCGGTTGCAATCCACACAAGGATTCGGGGTTCTGCCCGCAAGGTACTCGGAAGCAAACTTTTTGATTACCTTGCCAAAAAATTCCTCTTTTACATTCATCACATAATGCGGGACGCCAAGTTTCGCGGCAACACGGCGCGCGTCTTCAATGGAAGAGAGCGAGCAGCAGCCGTCAGAGCGCTCTTCACGCCCGGCCCATACCTTCATGGTCACGCCTACGGGTTCATAACCTTGTTCCATAAGCAAAGCGGCGGCCACCGAACTGTCGACGCCGCCGCTCATTGCAACGAGAACCCTGGCTCCCGTTTTACTTTTTTTCTTCATCGTTCTCACAAGCCGCGTGCTCGTGATCTTCGTCTTTGAACTCTATGCCCAACCCTTTGCCTGTACTTTTCACCAAATAATCATCTATTGCTTTCTTCAGAGCCTGTTCGGCAAGCACAGAACAGTGCATCTTTACTTTAGGAAGACCGCCGAGCGCTTCGGCAACAGCGGCATTGGTGAGTTTCAACGCGTCTTCCAGTTTCTTTCCTTTAATCAGCTCTGTAGAGATACTGGAAGTGGCAATAGCAGCTCCGCAGCCGAAGGTTTTGAACTTCGCGTCCGTAATAATGCCGTCTTTTACCTTAATGTAAAGTTCCATAATGTCGCCGCAAACGGGGTTTCCTACATGGCCTACGCCATCGGGATTCTCCATCTCGCCCACATTCCTGGGATTCCTGAAGTGGTCCATTACTTTCGAGCTGTAGTTTTCCATAGTGTTCACCTCTGTTTTATATTACTAAATATTCTCTATTATTGGCAATGACTTTTGTCATACAACCGATGCCTGAAAACCTATGCTTGATTACGCAGATTAGGCCTTGTTAAAACACTCCAAGTTCCACTCCGACTTTTTCAAGGTTACGCTTCCTTCTGCTAAGCGACGGGTGCGTGGATAGCAGGTTTACAAAGAAATTCTCCTTAAACGGATTAACTATAAATAGGCTTGCCGTTGCCGGAACTCCGCCTTTTATTGGCGCTTCCTTTGACCAGGCGCTAAGCTTTTCCAGGGCGTTAATGAGGCTTTGCGGGCGGTTGGTCACGCGCGCGGAGTTCTCATCGGCCATATATTCCCTGGTTCGGCTCACAGCGAGCTGAATCAGCGGAGCAGCAATAAGCGCCAGCAGATAAAGGGCAATTATAACGACCGGGTTGGGCCCGTCATCATCGCGCCCGCCGGAAAAAAAAGACGCTATCCTTGCAAACTCGGCGAGCAGGGTTATTGCCGTCGCCATAGCTACTGCTATCATCATCACAAGCGTATCTCTGTGCTTTATATGCGAAAGTTCGTGCGCCAGAACGCCCTCAATTTCCTGCTTGTCCAGCGCCTCCAGCAGTTCGGGAGAAACAGCCACAGCCGAGTGCGCCGGATCTCTGCCGGTAGCGAAAGCGTTAGGCACTCCCATATTGATAACATAAAGCTTCGGCATAGGCATTTCCATGCGTCCGGAGAGTTCCCTCACAATGTGGTAGTAAACCGGATAATCCGAAGCGGTTACCGGTTTGGCGCCGTACATCTTAAGAATTATCTTGTCGGAGAACCAGTAGGTGAAATAATTTAACAGCAGGGCTATGCCGAAAGCTATCAGCATGCCTGTCTTTCCTCCCGCGACGCCGCCGACAATTACCAAAAGCCCGAACATCGCCGCGAAGAGCAAAGCCGTTTTTACATAGTTCATTTCTTTCTCTCCTTAACAAAACGGTCAAAAACCTTTCCCTCAACTTTGTGCCCGCGCGAAAAATCAGCAGCCGGCATTGCCTTCCTGCCCTCCGGCTTCAGTTCAAGAACCAGCAAAACCCCGGCGCCTGTGCCAACCGCAACGCCTTCTCCGGAAACCGGGCCTAGCTGCCCCGGCGAAAGTTTTAAATTTTCGGTAAAAGGTCTGCTCTTCAGTATTTTAATATTCTGCCCGGAAAGCAAAGCCGAAGCGCCCGGCAGGGGGGCAAGCCCCCGTATCCTGTTGTGAATTTCTTCAGCCGATTTTTCCCAGTCGATATGGAGTTCCTCTTTTGTTATCTTTGGAGCCTGTGTCGCCTTTGAATGCTCCTGCGGCCTGCGCGTCGGTTTGCCTTTCTCAATGATCGCGACAGCCTCAAGGATGAGCTTAGCAGAAAGTTCCGCGAGCCGGCTGCCCAGGCTTCCCGCGTCGTCGCCCGGGAGTATCTGCGAGGACTCGCGAAGCAGCACATCCCCGCTGTCTAATTTGAAATCTATGAATTGCACTGTGACGCCTGTTTCCTTATCGCCGTTCATTATCGCTCTGTTTATCGGAGCAGCTCCCCTCAGTTTAGGCAATAGGGAAAAATGCGAATTAATCGAGGCGTATTTCGCGGCTCTTATCAGGCGTTCCGGCATAATCTGCCCGAACGAAACTACCACAATAAGGTCGTAAGCGCTTTTTTCCGTTTCAGAAATAAATGTTTCTTCCTTGACTGACACCGGCTGAAGGACTTGCAGGTTGTTTGAGAGAGCAAATTCTTTCACGGGAGAAGGTTTAATGTGCAGCCCTCTGCCCCTGGGTTTGTCTATTCTTGTCACTACGGTAATGTCATGAGAGCTTTCCGCGAAAAGCGCGGCAAGCGTGGGAACGGCTATATCGGGGGTGCCGAAAAATAAAACTTTCAATTAACCTCTTTACGTTTATAACGTTTATAACGTTCTTAACGTTCATAACGTAATGCGGACAAAGAATATATTATTTTTTTGATAATTTCTTTAGTTCTTCTAACTGTTTTTTGAGCAACATTTTTTTGGTGGTTCCGAGGTGGTCTATGAAGAGAACTCCGTTTAAGTGGTCTATCTCGTGCTGTACAGCCCTCGCAAGTATGCCTTCGGCCTCAAACTCAAATCTTTTGCCGTCAAGTCCGGTTGCGGTGAAACCGATTCTCTCGGAACGCTCGACATCGGCTGAAAGTTCGGGGAAACTCAGGCAGCCCTCATCAAGTTTGACGCTTCCGCTCGCACCTATTATTTCCGGGTTGATAAGCGTCAAACAATGGCCTTTTGTATCACCCCTGTTCGTATCTATGACCACCAGCCGGTCAAGCGCGCTGACCTGGTTTGCGGCAAGACCTATCCCGCGCGCCTTTTTCATAACTTCAAACATGTGCGCCGAGAGGGCCCTAATCCTGTCATCTATCCTGGCAATCGCAACTGCCTTTTTTCTGAGGACAGGATCGCCGAATATTACCACACCTTTATTGGTCATAGGGTAATTGTAGCAGGCACCCCCTAAAAATTCAAGTATTGACTATGTTTTTGCCTTCAGTTATACTTTTAATAATTGTGAGTCTTAAAAGGACTGTAAATGAAAATACAAAACCTCCTGCTCTTATGCGTTGAAAAGCGGGCCTCAGACCTTATCCTCACAGCGAATACACCTCCCATCATCCGCAAAGACGGCGAAGTAATCAGGACTGACTTGCCGGCGCTTACCCCGGAAAAAGTTCAGGAACTCGTAAAATCTCTGCTCACGCCGGAACAGATAAAAGAATTTGCCCAGAAGAAAGACCTTGACCTCTCCCTGGAGATAAAAGACGTAAGTCGTTTCAGGATAAATGTTTACTATCAAAAAGGAACTATGGCGGCCGCGCTGAGAATAGTTCCTCTGGAAGTGCCGACCATTGAAGAGCTAAACCTCCCCCCCATCCTTAAAAAACTCGCGCTGCTGCCCAGAGGGCTTATACTTGTCACCGGCCCGGCAGGGAGCGGAAAATCCTCTACGCTCGCCGCAATGATCCGGTATATCAACGCAAACAAGCGCTGTCATATAATAACCATCGAGGATCCTATTGAATACATGCATGACAACGACTTAAGCATTGTGGAACAGCGGGAATTGAACATTGATACTGATTCTTTCGCCGACGCTTTGAAACATGTGGTAAGGCAGAGCCCTGATGTCATCCTTGTCGGAGAAATGAGAGACCTTGAAACGATCGCGACCGCGATTACGGCGGCGGAGACAGGGCACCTTGTGCTGGCAACGCTCCATACCATTGACGCTCCGCAGACCGTTCACCGCATAATAGATGTTTTCCCGGGAAACCAGCAGGAACAGATAAGGACACAGTTCGCAGGGTCGCTGGTGGCAATAATATCACAGCAGCTCCTTCCCGCCGCCGACGGAAAAGGGCGTATTCCTGCGGTAGAGATTCTCATAAACACCCCCGGCATCAGGTCGCAGATAATGCATAACGACATACAGCAGATACCCCTCCATATTCACACCGGAAAAGATGTCGGCATGATATCTATGAACCAGTCATTAAAACGCCTCGTCGAAGACGGCAAAATAAAACTCGAAACCGCGGCCGGCAGGGCTTCTTCTCCTTTGGAATTCACCGAGATGTTCACAATAGAAAAGGATATACGCGTCAGGTCATTTTTCTCTGCATTTTCGAGCCTTACTCGCATACTGCTGAAACGGAGATACCTGCTCTACAGGGCGGTAAAGCGCGGCTTAAAAGCGCACAATGAAGACCTGACAAGAATGATGGGACACCGCTAAATCCGGCCTGCTATTTATCTGGAGGACAAATGACCGTAATTCCTGCTACAAGCAAGGCATACCTTAAAATGCTGAAGGAGGATTGCCTTAATTTTTGGGAAAAACACTCTCTGGACAATAAATATGGCGGGTATTTTACCTGTCTTGAAAGAGACGGCGCGGTCTACGACACGGATAAATTCATTTGGCTTCAGGGGCGGCAGGTTTGGACTTTCTCTATGCTGTACAACCGCCTTGAAAAGAACAAAAAATGGCTGGAGATAGCCACTCACGGCTATAACTTCTTAAGCAAACATGGCAGGGCTGCCGACGGGAACTTCTACTTCTCGCTGGACAGAACCGGCCGTCCCCTTATCCAGCCGTATAATATTTTCTCGGACTGCTTTGCCTGCATGGCAATGAGCCAGTATTCGCTGGCTTCAGGCAGCAAGGCGGCTAAATCCGGCGCCTATGACATCTACAAAAGAATCCTGAAACGCAGAGATAACCCTAAAGGCAAATGGACAAAAGCGTATCCCGGAACCCGCCCGCTAAAGAGCTTCTCTCTCCCGATGATACTCAGCAACCTGGTGCTCGAACTTGAATGGATGCTGGACGATAAAGAAATTGACGCAACTCTCGACGCCTGCGTTAAAGAAGTGCTGAAAGTATTCTATCAGAAGGACCGCGGCATAATATTTGAACACGTAAACTCCGACGGCTCTCTCTCGGACACGTTCGAGGGCAGGACCATAAACCCGGGTCACGGCATTGAAGCAATGTGGTTCCTGATGGACATCGCCGAAAGGAGAAAAGACCGCAAACTGGCCGAAAAATGCTGTGATATAACCTTAAACATCCTGAAATACGGCTGGGACAAAAAGTACGGCGGCATTTTCTACTTCCTTGACGCGCAGGGACACCCGCCCCAGCAGCTGGAATGGGATCAGAAACTCTGGTGGGTGCATCTTGAAACGCTGATATCACTGCTGAAGGGCTACAGAATGACAGGCAGGAAAGAACTGCTCGCGAAATTCCTGGAGGTCCACGAGTACAGCTGGAAACATTTTCACGACGCGAAATACGGCGAGTGGTTCGGCTACTTAAACAGAAGAGGAGAAGTCCTGCTTCCTCTAAAAGGCGGGAAGTGGAAAGGCTGTTTTCACCTTCCGAGGGCGCTCTTTATAATCCAGAAGGAACTGAACTTGCTCGGCATGTAATTCCGGGCTAAAGCAGTATCTTTTTATTCTTCTTCGAGGATTCCTCACAGGCAAAAGCCGCCTGCATAGTTTTGTAGGAATCAAGCGCCGTGAACATCTCCTTCTTCCCTTTCCCGACCCGTTCAATAAAGTCCCTGTCCTGATAAACAAATGATTCGTAAAGTTGAGCCGCGCTGTATTCCTTAAATATCTTTTTTGAAACCAGCTTTGACTTCCAGGCCCCGTCTTTTTGTTTGACGAGCTTGCAGGTTGTCAGAGATTTATCCCAGTAGCTGTAGCTAAGGCTGCCCTTGGTGCCGATAAAATCAAACCTGAGAGAATGCCCGTATTTCGGATAATCGCTGTCTTTCAAGCCTTCTTTTGCGGCAGCCAGTCCGGTAATGAAGCTTATATGGGCTACAGCCCCGCTCTTGAAAGCAAAGGTCGCGTAGCAGTTGTCCATCACCTCATAATGCGGGGCTGTGTTCGGGCCGTGGTACACCTCGACCGACTTCATGTCCCCCAGAAAATGCCTAAAAGTATCTATCTGGTGGCAGAGCTTCTCAATAAAGATGCCGCCTGAGAGCTTCTGGCTGACCTTCCAGTCGTTTTCTTTTTGTCCGGGCGTTTGCAGGAAATGGATGTGTTTTATTTCCCCGACTGCCCCGCTGTCGACTATCTTTTTAATTTCAAGCATTATCGGGCAGGTTTTTAATTCAAACCCGATTGTGAGGAATCCTTTGTATTTTCTTACGGCCTCAGCCATGGCCTTCGAATCGGAAAGCGTGTTGGCCATCGGTTTTTCGCACAGCACCTTAAGACCGGCCTTTAAAGCTTCCACAGTCAACTGCCTATGTGTCCAGTTAGGGGTGGATATTATTACCGCATCAAGTTTTTCGTTTTTAATCATTTCAGTAAGGGAGGAATACATCGGAATTTTGTACCATTTCAGCCCTTGCTCTCTGCCGGCGGGGCTAACATCGCAGCCTGCCACTACCTTAGCGTTCTTGTTCTTCATGCACTGAACGCCGTGTCCTCTCGCGTTGCGCATAATTCCAACCAACCCAATGCGGACTTTTTTCATTTCCTCTCTCCCTTTTGGCCTATATTTAATGATTTTTGTTTAGAGGGCGAATTTCTGGCCAAGGTAGAACTCTTTCGCCTTCTTGTCGTTCACGAGCTCCTGCGCGGTTCCCGACATCAGTATCTTTCCGGAATATATTATGTAGGCCCTATCGGTGATGGAGAGGGTTTCTCTTACATTGTGGTCGGTGATGAGAATTCCCAGCCCTTTATTTTTAAGCTGTAAGATTACCTGCTGGATCTCCGAGACCGTAATAGGGTCAATACCGACAAATGGTTCGTCCAGAAGCAGAAATTTAGGACGGGTAACCAGCGCCCGCGAGATTTCAACCCTTCTTCTCTCTCCGCCGGAAAGCGTGTAGGCCATATGCTTGGCAAGATGTGCTATGCCAAACTCGTTCAGCAGTTCTTTGAGGCGCGCATCGCGTTCTGCTTTTGTGATATGGAGGGTTTCCAGTATCGCGTAAATATTTTCCTCCACCGTCATCTTCCTGAAAATAGAGGGCTCCTGCGGCAAATAACCTATGCCCAGCCTGGCTCTCTCATAGGTTGGAAGATTGGTAATATCTTTTGTATCCAGCAGCACCCTGCCGCTATTGGGGCCGATGAGGCCGACGACCATATAGAAGGTGGTGGATTTACCGGCGCCGTTCGGACCAAGCAGTCCGACCACTTCGCCCTGATTGACAATCAGGTCAACATTATCAACAACAACGCGTTTTTTATATTGTTTTGACAAACCCGATGTGGTTAATACGCTCATTTTTTTACGGCCTCCGTTTCTTTGACGTAAAATCTTGCTTTTACGCCGGAATCCGCTATCAACAGGCGTTTTTTGAAATAAATCGTAAACATATCTCCGGAAAATTCATCATCCTGTTTCTTCACAACCGGAGAATCCTCCAATACAACCTTATCTTCCGCCTGGAAAAGGTATGCTTTGCCGCACTTTACAGTCATGTCGCCTCTATCTACTTTCACGTTCCCTGCCGCCGAGGCTTTCCCTGCGCCATTCTCAAGTTTCATTCTATCCGAATGCACGCGGGTAGTTATTCGCTCGGTCCCGACCGTCTCAAGCGAGGCATTGCCGGTTAATTCAAGTTCTCTCTTTGACTTGCTGTATTTCGCGCTGTCTCCGGATACCGTGTTGCCGTTTTTTTCTATAAATTTAACATCCTGCTCCGCGGAGAGCACATCTTCGCCGGGTTTAAGGCTTACTTTCTGGGCATACAGAGTGTCCTCGTGATGAGTAACGACTACATTTCCGCTGTAAGTCATTACCTGCGTCTTATTGTCCGCTGACCAGCTGTTGGAACTGATAGTTATCGGGTCCTTGTCCGTAACTTGAAGATCCTGTGTTGCAGCCGGTACGGCGAAAAGAAGCAACGCTATGGAGAGCAGGCCCGCCGTTCTCATTTTTTAGCTTTGTTCTCCTTCAGGGTTTCAAGATTGGTAATGCGCGTGGTAACTTTCTTTATGCTTATGTTTTCGAGAGCCATATCTGTCTGCAGCCCTATGCCTGTCATTACATTGCCGCCCTTGGTTACCTTGACAGCCTTATCGGTAAAGACGCCGCCGCCCTTATTGACCCAGTTTAACTGCTCCGTTTCAAGGATTGAGCCCTCGGCTGACTTAAGCAGGACATTCCCTGTAGCCTGAATATCGTTTGTAGATGTGTTTAGCAAACCTTCGTCGCTTGTCAGGTTGGAAGTCTCTCTGCCCAGACTGAAGTATTTCGCTTTTACCTTATAGAACTTAATAAGGCTTTCACTCTGATAGATATATGCTTCCTCGGCGGCTATCTGGAAGGCAGGTTTCCCCTCACTGGTTTGGCTCATTTTGAGACCTTTCATGGTAACTACGCCTTTTGGAATATCAGAAGACACCGGCTTTGCCCTGTTGGAACAGCCGGAAAGAAGCAGAAGTATGCATGTAGCGCTGACAAGCAAAAAACTCTTCATTATTGCAAGGTTAGCACAAAGAACCTGTGTTTTCAAGGCAAGAGAACGCAAAAGAAAAGCCGGGAGTTACCTCCCGGCTTTGTCTTAGGCAATATTTATGCGAATTTTAGTATTTGGAGAGATTTTCCAGCTGTTTCGCTATCTTATACCGGAGCGACTTAAGCAATTCCGCCGGGTTTTTCACAACGGCCGTCTCGCCTGCTTCGTAGCCGGTCTGTATTCCGCTAGCAGGGTAATCCGGCACCCTGTTTCTCACTT
>Ga0209083_1001402_pt1 | contig 27721 bp, 31 predicted proteins | sample AM7aDNAmetaG_FD_184132 | JGI IMG/M metagenome (GOLD analysis project Ga0209083, IMG submission 184132) | Freshwater microbial communities from Finland to study Microbial Dark Matter (Phase II) - AM7a DNA metaG (SPAdes) (version 3) | ecosystem: Environmental > Aquatic > Freshwater > Lake ...
AGCGCGTCGTTCCGGCAGGGATCGCCGGAACCTAGGCTCCATGGATGGCATAGATTGTCGGCATCCCTGCAATCTGGATTCCGGCGGTCCATGCCGGAATGACGGCTTAACTTAATGGCAGTGAAGCTGGAGCTTGGGAACGAGCAGTGGCAGTGAAGCTGGAGCTTGGGAACGAGCAGACCTGACAACCCGCTTCCGCTTCGCTACCTACGGGCTAGGTTCACGGGCAATTGGCCTTTGCCAGCCAAGAAGACAATGGCCCTTGGTCTGAGCGGTTGCCATCCGGCCCTTGGTAATAAACATGGTTGTCGGTTGAAGAGACCGCCACGTAAGATTGGGTGTCTGGATAGTAGCGGTAGGTGAAATTCGAGGAAATCTTGGTAAATTGACCAACCGGGGCAAACAGTTTGGCATAGTTTTCTTCCGCCCAATTGAATAGGCATTCAGTGACATTGTAGCCACTGCTTAATTTTGGGTCGCGGATGTAATTCAGGGCTTTCTGCCATGCGTAATTGCCCACTTTAGCGCCTGCATCGCGCGAGACCATGTCGCCTTGGACGAAATGAATGCCGCCATAGCGTCGCGAAATGCCCGCCTCGTCGGCGGCTTCGGTGAACGTTGCCCAATACAGGGTCACATCGTGCGCGGGAACCGTACCCGGCTGCACCCGCGAACTGCCCGCCGGGATGGTCACTTGGTTGCCGAAAGTGTCCGAACCGGTGAAGTTCCGCAACACCTCGGCTGCCGCTCGCGAGAAAATACTGTGGCCGGAGATATATTCGGGAAAAGCTGGAGTCACCGACGTGGACACTTGATAGGGTTGCCAAACTTCGGTAGGCACTACCTGCCCATCGTAGTAAGGAAGGGTCTGGCCGGCGAACAAATAGTGGATTGCCGTTATTGGCCGCTCAGAGTCGTAAAAGCGTTTGGCCTCCCATGCCACGATGCCCGCGTCAAACGTGGCATTGGTCATGGCGAAGAACATCTTCGCGTCGTCATCCAAGGTGTGCTTGTCGCGATTGGAGACAAAAGTCGCAAATAATGCCCAATGACCAGGCGGCAATTCAGAAGCGGGGCCATCGGCCCAATATTCTGCGATGACCTTCTGGTGGTCGTCCAAGCACCGGGTGTATTGCACCACTTGATCGGCTTGGGCGCGAAATGTTGGCGAACTAGTGAGGGCCGGTGGACCTGGACGGAACTGATAAGTCGTCTCCAAGGCAAACGGTGTGACCTTGCCCCATTGTGGCGCGATAAATGCTTGTGTCACGTAACCGCCGTGGCCGTCCGACACCCGTAGCGGTTGCCAGCGCGAGGGATCAATAATCGCATCGGGCGTATTGACCGGCGCATAGCCCGTGTAGTCCGAATAGGGTATATGGCTGGCGCTTAAATCGCCTAGTTGGTTGGATCCGTCATGATGACGATACTCTATCAGCGTCGAAGCCGCGACGTTGCCAATGCCAATCGGTGTCGTGACATCGTTGCTGGTGTTCGCAGGGTCATAGCCCAGCGAGGACATTTTCGCATCGAATAGGGCTTTTTCCGATGGGAACAAATCGACCAGTGCGCGGTAGGCGGCGAAACTGATGGCCGTCTTCTTGTTGGCATCGGTGCGTTCGCTGGAAGGTCGCCGTAAAGTGGCACCGAGGCGGGTGCCGACCGCCTTGGCATCATAGGCCACCCAGGCATCAAACATGGCGGTATGGGTGATCGCCAGCATACGCGCGACAATCGGAGGGCCGGGGTGGGTGTCGCGGATGGCCTGCAAGGCCACGTTGTCCCAGTCGGTGACAATGGTGTCGGCAGGTGCTGATCCCGAGAATACTGAACATAACGCCAGCGCTGCGCATGACCTAAAGAAAGTTTTGTATTTAAGGTTCATTGTTACCTCCTCGGTTGAACCCGGAAACTTCGCCAATTCGATACATGGTGCAAGGGATCACACCCCGGTTGCAGTTATAGATGTTTTAGAAGCGATAGCATATTTTGTCAGGATGGGTTCAAATCCCCAAACTCTCCCAAACCTGATCGACCTTCTCCTTCACTTCTGGGGACATGGCTATCGGCGTTCCCCATTCCCTCGAAGTTTCCCCCGGCCATTTGTTAGTCGCATCCATGCCCATTTTGGACCCAAGGCCTGAGACTGGAGAAGCGAAGTCCAGATAGTCGATAGGCGTGTTTTCAATCAGCGTCACGTCGCGGGAAGGGTCCATGCGTGTAGTGATGGCCCAAATGACATCCTTCCAATCACGCACGTTTACGTCATCATCGGTGACGATGACGAATTTTGTGTACATGAACTGGCGCAAGTAAGACCATACCCCGAACATCACCCGCTTGGCGTGGCCGGGGTATTGTTTTTTCATACTGACCACAGCCATGCGATACGAACATCCTTCAGGCGGCAGGTAAAAGTCGACAATCTCGGGGAATTGCTTTTGTAGGATAGGTACAAACACTTCGTTGAGCGCAACGCCTAGGACAGCCGGTTCATCCGGCGGACGCCCCGTGTAAGTGCTGTGATAAATAGGGCTTTCACGTTGAGTGATGCACTCAATGGTGAACACCGGAAATTCCTCCACCTCGTTGTAATAGCCCGTGTGATCGCCGAACGGGCCTTCCGGTGCGGTTTCGCCGGGATGGATGAAGCCTTCGAGCACAATTTCAGCACTGGCCGGCACTTGCAATTCGCTTAAGCGGCATTTCACCACCTCGGTCTTGTCGCCCCGCAACAGGCCGGCAAAGGCATATTCCGACAGCGTATCCGGCACGGGAGTGACCGCCCCTAGAATAGTCGCCGGGTCGGCACCCAGTGCGACGGCAACGGGAAAGGGTTGGCCGGGATGGGCCTGTTGCCAATCCCGAAAATCCAGCGCCCCGCCCCGGTGAGCCAACCAGCGCATGATGACTTTGTCCCTGCCTATGACCTGGAGGCGGTAAATGCCCAGATTTTGCCTAGCCTTGAGTGGACCACGGGTGACAACCAGAGCCCAAGTGATGAGCGGCCCGGCATCGCCCGGCCAACAGGTTTGCACCGGATAGCGACCAAGATCGATATCGATGCCTTGCAGGATAGTCTCCTGGCAAGCCGCATTTTTGAGTTCCCTAGGGTTCATGTTTAAGACTTGCTTGAAAATCGGCAGCTTACTGAAGGCATCCTTCATGCCCTTGGGTGGATCAGGCTCTTTTAAGAAGGCTAACAGTTTGCCGACCTCGCGCAAGGATTCGACCGATTCCTCGCCCATGCCTAGAGCGACGCGATGAGGCGTCCCAAACAGGTTGCCTAACAGAGGAATGGAATATCCCTTTGGGTTTTCAAATAGTAGTGCCGGACCCTGGGATTTCAGGGTCCGGTCACAAATTTCAGTGATTTCAAGGTTTGGGTTGGCCAGGTATCTGATTCGCTTCAACTCGCCTCGGGCTTCGAGCTGAGCAATAAAGTCGCGAAGGTCGCGGTATTTCATCTAAGTCCTAGGGAAATCCACTAGGAGCCTTGTAACCTAGCCATCACGATAGCAGTGGCGGCAGCCCAATCTTCCTGTTGAAAACCGGGTTGGAAGTTCCTTTTTTCAGCCAAAAAATAAGCCTCCAATTCAATCATCTGGTGGATTTCACCTTCCGAAACCTGCACTATGTCCTCTGCCCTGTCTGTAGCCACTGGCTTTATATCGCTTGCCTTGGCCTTAGTTTTTTTGACAGAAGGGGTTGTAGCTTTCGGTTTTTCCGAGGATGCGACAGTGGCGGCGGTTTCTTTCTCCACGGAGGCAGGGGCTTCTGCTGGTTTAGCGGCAGTCGATTCGGTAGCCTTTTTGGGGGCGGGCGTTGTTGGCTCTGCCTTTGCTGGAGATGGTTTTTCAACCTTCGGAATCTCAGCGGTCACCACGCTGGCTGTTGCATTTTTTTCTTTTGATGCTGCTGGCACCACCGGTTTAGTGCTGGACGCACCGGTAGCCTTTGGCTGACTGGCGGCTATCACAGGCGGTTCATTTTTTGTAGCAGCTTGCCCTACGGTAGGGGCGACAGGGACAACCTTGGCTCCTACAGCGGGAGCGACTGAAGGGGGTTTCCCAGCAATCGGCGCTGCTGATGCTGGCTCCACGACAGATTTGGACGCAGTGGGTGGTTTTGCCGATGCCTTGGAAACGGCAGCCTTGGTCTCTGTTGTCGGCTTTACACCCTTAGACTCATTGACAGCAATGGCTTTCGGGTCATTGGCTTGTTTCGTCGGCAAGGTGCTTTTGGTATTGGTCATATGGATTTTCTCCGCAAATAAGTTAGATTAGGGTAATTCTAATTGATGCACAAGCAATTACACGCTCAGAAAAGGCATAGGACACCCTCACCCAGACTTCAAACGTTAGTTAATGATAATTGTTATTAGCTTAAAAACAAGAGAACTCAGTGTTGAATATCAAACGTCCTCTTCAAGTCATTTTACAATAGAATAACTTTGCTAAATACTATACAATCGACGGTTAACCATCTTCCTGCCTTGTTAAGCCATGCTCCCTATATCGTCCATTTTGCTGAAAACTTTATGCTAGAGGGACAAACAAACCGCAGTCTGCAACTAGTAAGCTTTCAATGCCAGGCTAGACAAAAAACTCGCGCACTTTTGCTTCAATCATCGACCAACCGAACAAGAATGGCTTTTCCACGATAGTGACGGTCAAGAACTCACCTTTCAACTCGTAACTTCCGGTGATCCCCTTCCCGCTAAATTGACCAAGCTGGTGGTCGCCTTTCAAGGCAACACCGTTCTTCGCTGCGGTTGCTTTGAATTTTTCAAAGACTTCATGTGGATCGCGGGTAAGCTTGAAGGAAAAATTTTTCATGATGGGTTCTGTGTTGTTAAAATGATGGCCTTATCATAAAACCTTGGCAAGCTAGATGGCAAATAAAACCTTTAGAGAATTCTAATGAATTTCAATAAAACCGTGTTAGCCAGTACACACATCCTATTAGCCTTTTGCTTGATCTGTGTTTCAGCCATGACTTTCGATGCGGTCGCAGACATCGAATTCCAAGATGGAAATAAAATTGCAGCGGTCATAGAAAACCAAGTCTTTGGGAGGATCACAGCGGCAGTCACCACGGTAGCTGATTCGAATGGAGAGATGCCGGCAGGCGATTTGGTTGCCGATGCGCAATTAATGACTACCCAATCCGCCAATCTTGGAGGCGCACAAATAGCCTTAGTAAATCCAAACGGATTGGGAAACAATGGATTAACGGGTAGCCACTATCCACTTGACGTAAGTTATAACGAACTCTATAAGCTACAGCCCAAGGGATTGAGCTTGATTACCATGAGCCTTACCGCACAACAACTAAGATATGTGCTTGAACAGCAATTCGCTGGTTGTGGAGCGCAGACACAGCTAAAAATTCTACAAGTATCAAACGGGTTCAACTTCTCATGGAAAACAGACGAGGGTGCTTGCTCTAAGATATGGGCGGTGAAATTGACTCGCGTTGACATGGCGCACATGCCTTTTCACACTTCTGGAGCCACAGAAGTCATTGTAAGCGGCGGGGTGGTTTTGAACCCGGACAAAACCTATCGAGTCACCGTGAACGACTCCCTGGCTAAAGGCGGGGACAATTTCACAATTTTTAAGGATGGGCTTAATCTCACACAAGGTGTCTCAGACACTGATGCCTTGGCGAGCTACCTGGAGAATTTCAAGTTTCCAAAACCATCCTACGACCCCAATGCGGAAAGCCTGAACAAGCCACGCATCATTAAACTTCATACTCCTTAACTGATGTTTCGCATGACACCAGACTTAGGCCGGAATAAACCCGCCCCGGCGGGCGTTTCCACCTAAGTAAGCCGCACTTGCCGGGTTAAGCTCTTGCCGGAAACGCCCGGAAACGGGCTTATTCCGGCCCACTGCGCGTAACATCAGCGCCTTGATAGGCAAAAGCTTGTCATCCATCTTGGAAAGGTTGCCGGCTACGAATATCCTCGCCATGCACCCGGAATAAGACATGTTCAGCCAGATTGTGCGCATGATGGCCAATGCGCTCCAATGCCTTGATGACTAAAATCACGCTGATGGCAAAACCGATGTTACGGTAATCCTCCAGTACATAAGTCAGCAAATGGCGCAGATCGCCTTGAAATTCCTCCTCCATTTCGCGATGGCTTTCAATCACCCGCATCGCCTTTTCCTCGTCCCAGACATCGAAAATCTCGACGGCATTCCGCAGGCTAATTAAGGCCAAGTTGCCTATGCGATTAATGTCCCGCAGCATTAGTGTATTGGGTTCGTTGCTCTCACTGCCAAAAAGCTGGATTACCATGCCGGCAATCCTTACCGCTTCATCACCGATTCGTTCAAGATCGCTGACACTCTTCGATGCCGCGATGACTAGGCGAAGGTCGGAACTGAGGGGCCAGCGTTTGGCGATGATTTTAGACACCGCGTCATCGGTTTGTACCTCCAAACGATCCACTTCATTGTCCATGGCAATAACCTTTTGCGCCAATTCAGGATCGCGGCTCTTGAAAGCGGCTAGTGCTTCGCTGACCTGGTGGATTACCAAGCCACCAATCTCTAAAACAAGGCAATGCAAATGCTCCAATTCGCCGTCATAACTCTTGACAGTATGCCCATCGTTCAGTCTGTCCATCTTATAAATCTCTCACGGTTTGCTCATCCAAAACGGCCACTGATGTAATCGTCAGTCAATTTATGAAGGGGTTTGGTGAATACATTTGCGGTTGCACCCACTTCAATCAATTTTCCCATATGGAAATAGGCGGTGCGCTGGGAAACCCGAGCCGCCTGTTGCATTGAATGGGTGACGATGACAATAGTGTATAATTCGCGCAATTCGTCGATGAGCTGTTCAATTCTGGCCGTGGCGATTGGGTCGAGGGCGGAGCAAGGCTCATCCATCAAAATCACCTCGGGATTGACCGCAATAGTACGCGCTATGCATAGGCGCTGTTGCTGACCGCCCGACAAGCCGGTGCCTGGATGGCCCAAATAATCTTTCACTTCATCCCAAAGCCCAGCCCGGCGCAAAGAGATTTCTACGACTTCAGCCAACTCTTCCTTAGACGAGGCCAAACCGTGGATGCGTGGGCCATAAGCCACATTTTCGAATATGCTTTTTGGGAAAGGGTTTGGTTTTTGAAACACCATCCCCACTTTAGCCCTCAATGTCACGACATCAATGTCATCGCGATAAATATCCTCATTATCAAGTTTGATTTCACCCCTGACACGACAACCCGGGATGGTGTCGTTCATGCGATTTAAGCAGCGCAATAAAGTCGATTTGCCACAACCTGAAGGGCCAATAAACGATATGACCTCGTTTCGTCCTATGTCCAGGCTAATTTTGTCAATCGCCAGTTTTGCTCCGTAATGGACATCGACAGTTCGGCAAGTGATCCGTGGAGAATCCGTACTCCATTCGCCCACCGTTTTGTCATCTTCGACAATGGTCTGGTCTCGAGTAGCGGTAGAGCGTTTGTAAAACCTAGAAATCCCCCTAAAATCCCTTCCACCTCCCCCATTATCTAATTTATTGTTTTCCAACGATAAATTTGGGTACATGTAAGTTGTCATGGGATAGGTTCGACTCAGACAGGGCGAAACCCTGAAAATTCTTATTATTAGTTTGGGCATTATTTTAAAATGTCAATATGACAATTTGATGACAACTAACCACAGAAGTAACATACACCCATGCTAACAATCTATTACACAGCAGCTTGCCATTTGTGCGAAGAAGCCGATGCTTTGGTAATTGCTTATTTCGCCGCAAATGGCATCGCGCCTGACTCGTTAACGCGTGTGGAAATAGCTGATGATGTGGATTTGCTGCAACGTTATGGCGTTTTGATTCCGGTGCTAAAAGCTGAAGCCACCGGGCAAGAACTGAACTGGCCGTTCGGGTTGGATGACATAGAGCATTTTTTGGCAAATTCAGATTTCTCTATCCCGCCGAAAAACGTATAATTCCCCGACATGGTTCGCATCGACGCGAACCCCAACCCCCGTCAACCAACCTAAAGATTTGGACAACGATGACACAGATTCTCCTCTACGACACCACTCTGCGCGATGGTACTCAACGGGAGGACATTTCCCTATCCTGCGACGACAAACTGGCGATAGCCTTCAAACTGGACCAGATTGGCATCCACTACATTGAAGCCGGTTGGCCCGGATCAAACCCGAAAGATGCCGAGTTTTTCCAAAAGGTCCGCAACATCGGGCTGAAACAGGCAAAGGTTGTGGCATTTGGCAGTACTCGGCGCAAGCATAGCCGTTGCGAAACGGATAAAAATCTCCAAGCATTGGTTGCCGCTGACACGCCAGCGGTGGCGCTAGTGGGCAAGAGTTGGGATTTTCAAGTGGAAACAGTCCTTGATACCACGCTGGATGAAAACCTGTCGATGATATCCGAAAGCATTGCCTTCATGAGATCGCACGGCACCGAAACCATCTTTGATGCCGAACACTTTTTCGACGGCTATAAAGCCAACCCGGATTACGCGCTTGCTGCATTGCTCGCCGCTGCCGAATCGGGGGCCGATTTTTTAGCGCTTTGTGACACTAATGGCGGTAGCTTGCCTTGGGAAATCGAATCTATCGTCAAAGAAGTCGCCGCCCGTGTACCCACCCGATTGGGGATTCACGTCCATAACGACAGTGGTTGCGCTGTCGCCAATACCTTGGCGGCGGTACGCGGAGGCTGTGTGCAAATCCAAGGCACTATCAATGGTTATGGCGAACGAGTAGGTAATGCGGACCTTACCAGCATCATTCCAGGCCTTCAACTCAAAATGGGTTATAAGGTTGTAAGCGAAGAACAATTGCGGGGGCTGACCGCCATTTCGCGCTACGTGGCTGAAATCGCCAATCTAAAACATGATCGCCAGCAACCTTACACGGGGGAAAGCGCCTTCGCCCATAAAGGCGGAATACATGCCGCTGCCGTTCTAAAAGCAGCCGGAAGCTACCAGCATATCGAACCCGAGTTAGTGGGCAATGCGATGCGTACCGTGATCTCCGAGCTTTCTGGACGCGGCAACTTGATTACTCTTTGCCAAAACAGGGGACTGGAAATCAGCCAGGAAGAATCGGAGCGAGTCTTGCATCTGTTGAAAAAACTGGAACACCAAGGTTACGCATTCGATGCAGCCGAGGCTTCGGTCGATCTATTGTTGCATCGCGCTCGTGCAGGTTACGCACCCCCGTTTGAACTCATTGATTTCACGGTGCTGGCTCAAGAAAGGCGGGGGCGAGGCGCATTGTCCGAGGCGACAGTCAAAGCGCGCATTGGCCAAGAAGAAAAATTGACAGCCGCAGAGGGTTCCGGCCCGGTGGACGCACTGTCGAAAGCCCTGCACCAAGCGTTGAACCAGCATTATCCACAACTCGATAAAATCCAACTGACGGATTACAAAGTTCGCATTCTTAATACCGACAAAGGCACTGCGGCAATTACCCGTGTGCTCATCAACTTCAATGATGGCGAGAAATCTTGGACCACAGTAGGGGCAAGTCCCAATATTATCGAGGCAAGTTGGCGCGCATTGTCCGACAGCATGGAATATGCCCTGCTTGGATCGACAACGCTTTAGACCCCTGTCGGGTTACGGCGCACACAGAGGATTAGCCATAAACGGGCAAAATCTTTAATATGTGCGCCTAACATTCATGCAAATTGGTTTGCACCCCCGAAGATGAAAGCCATACCAAGTAGGGTACGCTGTGCGTACCTTCAAGGGCTTACAATGGTACGCACAGCGTACCCTACTTGGGTACTACTTGGATACCGTACTTTCATGGCAACCCGACAGTCTTTTGCCAAAATGAGAATTGCCGGGATAGAGCCGTTTGGCAAGCGCAATCCAGGAGAACACGCTCAAACCCGTTACGCTGCGTCCTTCAACTTCGCCCAGGACAGGCTTCATCGGGGCTATACCCTACTCTTTGCATAACATTCACTTTTTACTAGGATTTACTTATGAAAAAAACATTGACAGCCATTGCGCTTGCACTTTTAACCATTGGACTCCCTGCTCTAAGCTCAGCCAAGGACACCGGCAAAAATGCCACACCTTCATTAGATGCCTCCGAACGCGAACAGCTTAACTTGATGCGTGCCAGTATTCGCATTGACAAGCGAAATTTCATCAAAGATGCAATGGAACTCGATAAAGAAGAGGGAAAGAAGTTTTGGTCAATCTACCATCAATATGAAGCAGAACTGATGAAACTGAACGACATTCGCCAGGATGTCATTGAAGATTATGCCAAAAATTATGAAGCCATTTCTGAAGCCAAAGCCGATGAATTGGTCAAGAAAGGCTTTGAATTTCGTAAAGCCAGAACCAGTTTGCTAGAAAAATATTATGGCAAAGTTTCCAAAGCACTCTCCAAGAAAATTGCGGCCCGTTTCATGCAGGTTGAAAACGTGCTGCAAGCGGCGGGCGATGTGACTATCGGCACTAGTATTCCGATTATGCCGAAGGTTAAGGAATAACAGCAATTCTCATTTTGAGTCAAAACGATGCTTTGGCCCGTCATTCCGGCAGGGATTGCCGGAATCCAGACCACAAGGATGTGAAACTGCGGGCTGGAAAATTACCTGAATCAGACACTTACGAGTGTCGAGTTGCCTTCCATGGCATCTGGATTCCGGCAATCCCTGCCGGAATGACGACGTACTAGCCAAAATGAGGATTGCTGGAAGGAATAATTTTGACTTGACTTGGTTCATCTAAGCTGCGAAAATGTTCCGTTAAATTAAGAATTTTCCTACGCGGGGCTTTCAAATCATGTATGCGGTTATTCAAACAGGCGGCAAGCAATATCGAGTAACGGAGGGTGAATACCTCAAGGTTGAGACCTTGCCAGTCGAGACTGGCGGTGAAATTGAATTCGACAAGGTATTACTGATCCAATCCGATGCGGGCATCAATATCGGCAAGCCATTTATAGAGGGCGGCAAGGTCACGGCAACGGTCAAGGCACATGGACGGCATAAAAAGGTTCACATAATCAAGTTCAGACGGCGCAAACACTATATGAAAAGACAGGGCCACCGTCAGAATTTCACTGAAATTTTAATCACCGGCATCTCGGGTTAACACGGGAGAAAATCATGGCACATAAAAAAGCAGGCGGCAGTTCCAGAAACGGTCGCGATTCTGAATCCAAACGGTTAGGTGTCAAGCGCTTCGGCGGCGAATTGGTTTCCGCTGGCAGTATCATCGTCCGCCAACGCGGAACCCAATTCCACCCAGGTGTAAACGTAGGCATCGGCAGGGATCACACACTGTTCGCCAAAGCTGACGGAAAGGTGTTGTTCAAGGTCGGTGGCCCACTGAATCGCAGGATCGTCAGCATCGTCCAGGCTTGAGGGGCATTGCCCAATGCTGTTGATTTACTGAATAAAATGCAAGACCCACACGGTGCAAAAAAACCGCACCGGTCTGCGGCAGTTCTTTGAAAGCGAAATACTAGGAAGCCTCGTCATTGACGGGGCTTTTTTTGTTGGAAAGAATATAGTGATACTATGAAATTTGTAGACGAAGCGGAAATACGGGTTGAGGCAGGGGATGGCGGCAATGGCTTCATCAGCTTCCGGCGGGAAAAATACGTTCCCTACGGAGGGCCAGACGGTGGCGACGGCGGCGATGGTGGCAGCGTCTATCTCGTTGCATCAAACAATCTCAACACATTGGTGGATTTTCGTTACAACCCGACACATCGCGCCGAAATGGGTCAAAAAGGCTCTAGTGGAAATTGCACCGGGAAAAAAGGGGAAGACCTCTATGTTCCGGTTCCTACAGGCACGATCGTGTATGATTCAGAAACTGGGGAAACCTTGGGTGATTTAATCCAAGTGGGTGATACCTTATTGGTGGCTCAGGGCGGTTTCCACGGCCTGGGGAATACCCGCTTCAAGAGCAGCACCAACCGCGCACCGGAAAAAGCCACCAAAGGTAGCGCAGGCGAAAAGCGCCTATTGTCTTTGGAGTTGAAACTAATTGCCGATGTGGGTCTGCTGGGAATGCCCAACGCCGGAAAATCCAGCCTGATACGGGCAGTGTCCTCTGCCAAGCCAAAAGTCGCGGACTATCCTTTCACCACTTTGCGACCGAATTTGGGCGTGGTCCGCGTGGACGAGAACCGCAGTTTCGTCATGGCCGATATCCCCGGTTTGATTGAGGGTGCCGCCGAAGGCGCGGGATTGGGCATCCAGTTTCTCAAGCATCTCGCCCGCACCGGCTTGCTATTGCATCTGGTGGATGTGCAACCTTATGAAAGCGAGGAAGACCCGGTTGAATCGGCAGTCAAGATTATCGGCGAATTGGAAAAATGGGGGGACGAATTGACGGAAAAACCCCGTTGGCTGGTGCTGAACAAGATAGACCGCCTGATGAATGAAGAGATGGAGGAGCACTGCCAAGCCATTGTCGATCAATTGGGCTGGGAAGGTCCGGTGTTCAGAGTTTCCGCATTGCAGGGCGATGGTTTGCGCGACCTCGTCTACCAAATCATGAATTTCTTGGAAAGAAGCAAGGAGGAGAACTATGCAGAAACGCCTTGAACTCGCTTCATCCAAGCGTATCATCGTCAAAATTGGCAGCGCCTTGTTGACTGGCGGGGGAAGGGGGTTGGATAAGCCGGCCATTGCCGGCTGGGTTGCGCAAATTGCCGAACTTTGTAGCCAAGACCGGGAAGTAGTTTTGGTCTCCTCCGGTTCGGTGGCCGAAGGCATGGCGCGGCTGGGCTGGAAGACCCGCCCACAATCCCTGCATCAGTTGCAAGCCGCCGCATCAATAGGGCAAATGGGGCTGGTACAAACCTATGAATCCCTATTCCGTTCCCATGGGCTCCACACCGCGCAAGTTTTGCTGACCCACGACGATCTGTCCCGCCGGGACCGTTATCTCAATTCCCGCAGTACTTTGTTGACGCTGCTCAAACTGGGTGCTGTCCCGGTCATCAACGAGAACGACACGGTCGCCACTGAAGAAATCCGTTTCGGCGACAACGACACCCTTGGTGCATTGGTAGCCAACTCACTGGAAGCAGACTTGCTGGTCATTCTAACCGACCAGCCCGGCTTGTACGAACGAGACCCGAGCATTGATCCCTCCGCCAAACTAGTGCACCAAGCCTGCATCAACGACCCCACCTTAAGCGAGATGGTTGGCGAAAGCCGAAGCGGCCTAGGCCGCGGCGGCATGGTCACCAAACTGCGAGCGGCCCGTCTGGCCGCCCGTTCTGGCGCTGCCACGGTGATTGTAGGCGGACGGGAAAGTCGAGTGCTAACCAGGGTGATCGCAGGCGAATCCTTGGGCACTTTCCTTACCCCCGACACAGACCCGCTGACTGCACGCAAGCGCTGGCTGGCCGGTCAGTTAAAGCTCAAGGGCGAATTATCTTTGGACGAAGGTGCGGTAAAGGTCTTGAAGGAATCTGGGCGCAGTCTGTTGCCTATCGGGGTAGTCAGCATGGCTGGGGAATTCGAGCGCGGCGATTTGGTGGCTTGCCTTGATGCCAACGGACATGAGGTGGCGAGGGGTTTGGTTAATTACAACGCGCATGAAACCCAGTTGATCATGCGGCAACCCAGTTCGAAGATTGAAGAATTGCTAGGCTACGTGGACGAGCCGGAGTTGATCCACCGTAACAACTTGGTCTTGGTATAGTGAAGCTTATTAACTGATGCTACGCACGGTGCTGGAGTAGGCCGGAATAAGACCGTCCCAGCGGGCGTTTCCGGCGAAACAATCCACAGACTTGATCGGCTACTTATGCCGGAAACGCCCGTAAACGGGCTTATTCCGGCCTACGGTGCGTAACATCACTATTAAAAATTGACAATCAACGAGCCCTGAATGATATGGTGCATCGTGTTGTTTATATGGTTGGCATCATCCACGTCTTGGTTGAGATAGCCTAATTCAACCGTGACGTGTGGGTTGAAAGTCCAGCCCACTCCGCCGAAAGCGCGGTTTTGGTCATAACCTGCCCGGCCGCCATATTGCGTGGTGTTGACGCGGAAAAAAACCTCGTCCCAAACAACTAGGCTCAGGCGCGGCTCGAAATCAAAAGGATGGGTAAATCGAACCATCTGGCGTGGATGAAAACGTACATCATTGCCACGAATAAAATTGCTTTCCAGCAAAGTCCTAAACATAACCGTGCCGAACTCAGTCGGTAATATATAACGAAAACCCGGCCAGACATCTTGTTGCGAAATGAATGGCTTGCCAGCAGTTTGGTTTGGCACCCAAGTGTAACCGACCCATATAGTGGCCCGTTCAGTCAGGGAATAGCCTAGGGCTACGCGCAAAAAGCTCTGTGACCAATGATACCAGTCGTCGTCCCAGTGGGATTGTCCCTCCAGCCAAATTCGGGCCTTCTCTAGGCTTGGGTCGATGAATTTCAAACTGCCTTCGCCCACCGCTTGCACCCATGCCCCGGCATCTTGCTGGACGAGATTGTCAGCGGTACAGGTAGCGGCTGATGACAAGGCCAAGCTTGCCAATATTATTGATTTTTCAAATGATTTCACTATTTTTCAACAAATTTGATATCCAAGCTTCTTAGATAAGTTTGCAATCCTGCGTCTTGAATAGGTATTAAATGAGCATCACTAGATGACTGATTATAATGGGCATGCCAATAGCCTGGCGGTGTGATAAAGGCTGAATACGGTTTCCAATCCACTCTGGTCGCGTTGATTATCTCCCCCTTTTCAGAAATTTTCGCGCCAACAAGCGTATAGCAACCCGGATCACAATCTAAAATTAAATCCAGCGCCACCGATTGATGCCGATGCGGCAATTGAGCCGCACCTTTTGGAAGCACCCCAAGCATTGCCCAAAGAGTATGTGTCACCGTCAAGGTTTGATCCATTACCTTATTGGCAAGCAATACACTAATGCGGTTTCGGTTCACAGCTTCCGCTTCTTTTCTTACTCTTTCCAATTCCCGCAGAGAATCTTCTGAGGTGTAAAGTGTCGGTTTGAAGCGTTGTATGTCAGCCTTAACGCCAAGATACCGCAGCAGTGGTTCATCATGAACTAGGTAGAATACAGAATCGGCAACTGCAAAATGCCGTGTTTCTTCACCCATCGGCAACACCACAAAATCACCTGTTTTCCATGGTATGTTGATGCCTTCAAATTCCGTGTACCCACTTCCCCGCATGACATAAAACAGTAGTGATGTCGCATTAAAATTTGTGGACAACGCTTCCCAGGCCAATATCCTGACGAAATTGGCGCAAAGAGCGGGACTGGTTGCAGGGCCTTTGCAAGCTAATGTATCGCTAATATCCAACGGGATAATCCGGGTGCTGCCCATTTCATGTAATTCACTGGAAAATTCGACTAAAGGAATTTGAGGGATAGCCCCTGAACCTACAGGGTCTGCGGCTTTGGTATATTCGTAATATAGGCAATCCTCAATTAAGTGATTTAGGTTGTTTGGATTATTCAATATGGTCATGGAACTCGCCTTTGAGGTACTGCGTTTTAAAATCTTATAATTACTCGTTCCCAAACTGGAGCTTGGGAACGACCAACCGTAGGCAGTAGCCCGGATGGAGCCGCTTGCGGCGTAATCCGGGTTTTCCGGGTTATCCCGGATTGCGCCGCAAGCGGCTCCATCCGGGCTACACAGGATATTCACCATAATCGTCCTTGAGTTCAATGCCATCCCCAGCCCAACTAAGTGAATAAATTCCAGCATCAACATAACGCCTAAAAGTGGAATAAGGCTACTCTTGTACTCGCCTTACCCAACCATGTTTAACTGGATTGTAGTGGATATAGTCGACATGATGTGCAAAATCTACCTCATCGCAGATGGTATGCTCCCAAAAGCGGGGTTGCCAAACATCATAGCCTTTTCGGTCTTTTTGGTGGGCAATCAAACCCGCTTTGGCTAGTTGGTGGGAAAACCTGCCTTTGATCCGGCCCCACCGAATAGAATAATTATTATCGTCATCAGGTAAAGTCCATATGGCATGGATATGTTCCGGCAACACCACCCACGCATCAATTTGAAATGGTTTTTCCCTCAACACAAACCGCACGGACTCCCTCAGGTCGTCTATATGGTCAACCTAAAGTGTGGATTTGCGGTTGTTCAAGTTGACGGTGAAGAAATAAGTCCCGCCAGCCACACGATTCCGCCGATATAAAACCATGAAAACCACCCATCCATAAAGTTATTGATGTAGCCCGTATTGAGCGCAGTGTAATACGTGTGTTGCGTGGTGCCGATCATCCCGGACTACGCTTCGCTTCGTCCGGGCTACGTTGAGCATGTAGCCCGGATGGAGCCGCTTGCGGCGTAATCCGGGATGACGTTGCCACACCCAGAATTGCGCTTCGCTCCGTCCGAGCTACTTGCTTGAGTTAAATCATATATCATGTTGGTGTTTAAATTGATAAGGGATAGTCCTTATGTTACAGCATGAAGGATAGAAATACTGCATGCCATACGAAGGTATATTTTCACCATCTTTGGTGTGCATAATGATATTATTAAAGCGCACATCTGAAATATTATAAGTCGTAATATCGCATCCACAATCACCCTTTACAACCAAAGTTGTTTCGGTTGATTCGCCAGTTTCAGGTATCAAAACCCCAAAGGCATTATAATTAATTTCAAATTCTATGGCGATAATCTTTGGCTTTTCTGTTAAAAATGCTAACAATACATCTTTATTAATGACACTACCAATATTATACCCCTTATCTACTGCCATTTTTGACAGATCATAACTTATTGATTCGATAATATTATGGATGACTTTTGTCTTGTCAAAATGCGGCAAATCCTGCTTTATTGTTTCTAAATATTTCTTTAATTCATAAAATATCCGTATTTTACCTGTAACCTTTCCACAGTCTTTTAGCAAATCGACAGCCAACCCCTTCGACGGATTTGATTCTTGAAAGAAAGCTTTATCCTCTGTTACAAAATCTACGTCAGCCTCATTTGCTAATTCAAGTATAGATTCCCAAATTGCAGAATCCTTAAATTGTTGATTTTTTGGGCCATTTGGCGGGGTTCCTTCTAATACCCTTTTTAAGGCCAATCTGGCATGACTTAATTTAAATTCTACTTTGTATATAATTTCACTCAACTCAACTAAGCGAGAATCAACCCGAGTCTTGAATTGTTCATCGGATGGAACACTAAAATTATCACGCGAACCGAGTAATTGTTCGATTGAACGATAGTTCTTCTGAATTTCCTCAACTGCTTTTCTGCCTTCATCGTATGTGTGTTTCTTTATTTCTTCCTCAATAATTTCAGGTAAAGCTATTTTTCTTTTAGATCGGCTAAGTGAATAAATGACTGCTGCACCTAATGGTATGCTTAACAGTCGAGTGGAGTATACCCATATGTTCGTATCAAGCACAAGAAAGCCATTGTCATTCATAGCGTACACGCAATTATTTTGTCGAGTAATATATAAGTCATAATTTACATCATGGCTTGAATCCGGTTTTTCTTAACCCGATCCCATCAGCTTAAACAACATCGCCACAATAAGGCTAGTCTGTAATAGGCCCACTGCCACCACCCAGCGTATGAGTTCGGCTTTAGTTTCTGCCAATTTTGTTTCAGTCTTTAGCTCAAGTTCCCGAATAGCCAGCTTCAATTCTTGAATATCCCGCGAACTGGCAAGCTGATTTAGGTGACTGTCAGAGTATTGTTCAAAAGCCTGTTGCAATGCTTCTGTCGCAACCTCTGCTTGTTCTTGAGTGAAGCAGCCCTTTTCGGTTAGCCTTTTCACGAAGGACAGGCTGTCGAATACCAATGTTGCCATTATTGTTTCCTCATCTTTTCAACTATCGCGTACAAAATTTGGCTGTAAAAAAAATTATTGTTCCGATGGACTGGAATCAGGAGCTTCCAAAGAATGGGTTCCCAAACTAGAGGTTGGGGACCAGCGCATCCCCGCCCCTGTCGTTTTGTAAATGACCCATCACAATTGCCAGGGTACGAAACATTGCGGACGGGATATCCGATCCCGTCCGGCAACCCACGCCAAATTACTCCTTTAAATGCACCAAAACCTCCTCCAACATCTTCTTGGCATCCCCGAATAACATCCGGTTGTTGTCCTTGTAGAATAAAGGGTTGTCCACGCCGGCATAGCCCGAGGCCATCGAGCGTTTCATGACGATGGAGGTTTTTGCCTTCCAGACTTCCAACACTGGCATTCCGGCGATGGGGCTGTTTGGGTCTTCTTGGGCTGCGGGGTTGACGATGTCGTTTGCGCCGATGACCATGGCGACATCGGTGTTCGGGAAGTCTTCGTTGATTTCGTCCATTTCCATCACGATGTCATAAGGCACCCGTGCCTCTGCCAGCAGCACGTTCATGTGGCCGGGCATTCTTCCAGCAACAGGATGGATGCCGAAGCGGACTTCAATGCCTTTTTCACGCAATAACTTGGTGATCTCAAACACGGTATGCTGGGCTTGGGCAACAGCCATGCCGTAGCCGGGGACGATAATGACGTGTTGGGCTTCCTTCAACAATTCGGCGGTGTCGCTTGCGCTGATCGGTTGAACTTCGCCTTGTGGTTCCGTGCTGCCCGGTGCGGCAGGCGTGCCACTGTCGGTGCCAAAACCGCCGGCGATGACCGAGATGAAATTGCGGTTCATGGCACGGCACATGATGTAAGACAGAATCGCGCCGGATGAGCCGACCAGTGCGCCCGTGACGATAAGCAGGTCATTGGAAAGCATGAAGCCGGTGGCTGCTGCCGCCCATCCCGAGTAGCTGTTGAGCATGGACACCACCACCGGCATGTCCGCCCCGCCAATGGCCATGACCATGTGGACACCAAAAGCCAGGGCGATGACGGTCATCAGAGCCAAAGGCAAGATGCCTACGCTAATTTCTTCAATGTTGATGAACCATTTGCCCAAAACAATGGCACCGACCAGCAGGGCCAAGTTTAACAAGTGCCGTGCAGGCAGCAACACGGGTTTGCCGCTGATTTTTGCCGACAACTTACCGAAGGCGATCACCGAACCCGAGAAGGTTACCGCGCCGATCAAGATGCCGACATAAATTTCCACTTCGTGGATGGTCCTCTCCACCCCGACAAAGCCGGTCGTCGGGTCGATGTAGTTGGCATAACCCACTAGCACGGCGGCAAGGCCGACCAAGCTGTGCATCAGGGCAACCAGTTCCGGCATTTCGGTCATTTTGACCTTGATGGCGGCGAAAACGCCCACGCTGCCACCGATGGACATGCAGATCAAAATGGTGAGTAGCGAGCTTATTCCTGTAATTTGTGGCCCAAACACGGTAGCCAGTATGGCGATGGTCATCCCGGCGATGCCAAAATAATTGCCTTGCCGTGAGGATTCCGGATTGGAAAGCCCCCCCAAACTTTTGATGAATAGAATGGTCGCGGCGATGTATGAAATGGTGACTAATCCTTCCGACATTGTGTGTTCTCCCGATTATTTTCTAAACATGCGCAACATGCGCTGGGTTACCCAGAATCCGCCAAACATGTTGACCGATGTCAGCGTAATGGCTAAGGCCGCCAGACCGGTAAGCACCGTGCCGGGCGAGGAAATCTGGATCAGAGCGCCTATCGCTATGATGGAACTGATGGCGTTGGTGACAGACATCAACGGTGTGTGCAAAGCCGGGGTGACATTCCAGATCACCATGTAGCCGACAAAGCAGGCCAGCACGAACACCGTTAAATGCTCCATGAAAGCAGCGGGCGCACCGACGCCAACACCATAGAATGCCAAAGCGGCCAGAGCCAGCAGCAGCCCGGTTTTGACTTGCGGAGGCAGTTTAAAGCCTTCTTTTTTCGGCGTGACCGCTGCCACGGCAACCGCTGGTTTTGCCGGGGCGGCGGAGAGACGGGGCGGCGGGGGTGGCCAAGTGATGCTGCCTTCTTTGATGACGGTGGCACCCCGGATGACTTCATCCTCCATGTTGATATCAAAGATGCCGTCTTTGGTTTTACACAACTCTTCCAGCATTCTTAGGAGGTTGGTTGAGTAAAGGTTGCTAGATTGGCGGGCTAGACGGCTGGGAAGGTCAGTATAACCGATGATATTCACGCCATGGCGCACAACGATTTCACCAGCGACAGTCAATTCGCAGTTACCGCCTTGTTCGGCGGCAAGATCGACAATGACGCTGCCGGGTTTCATGGATTCCACCATTTCGGCGGTAATCAGCCGAGGGGCTGGTTTGCCTGGAATCAGCGCGGTGGTGATGATAATATCCACCTCTTTGGCTTGTTTGGCATACATCTCCCGCTGGGCTTTTTGGTAGCCTTCACTCATGACCTTGGCATAGCCACCAACGCCAGTGCCTTCCTCTTGGTAATCGACTTCGACAAATTCGCCACCTAAAGACTTGACTTGGTCTTTGACTTCGGGCCTAGTGTCGGAGGCGCGAACGATAGCGCCCAAACCGCTGGCCGCACCGATGGCCGCCAAACCAGCAACGCCAACGCCGATGATGAAGACCTTGGCGGGGGGTACTTTGCCGGCGGCGGTGATCTGGCCTGTGAAAAAGCGGCCAAACTGATGGGCTGCTTCAATGACCGCCCGGTAACCGGCAATGTTTGCCATGGAACTCAAGGCATCAAGCTTCTGTGCGCGAGAGATGCGCGGCACCATGTCCATGGCGAGTACACTTGCCTTCCTTGCCGCCAGTTTTTCCAGCAGTTCAGGATTTTGCCCCGGCCATATGAAACTGATAAGGTTGCCGCCTTCCCTAAGCAAATCCACCTCACCTTTACTAAGATCCGGTGCGCGCACCTTTAACACGATATCAGCAGTGTCCCATAAGGTCTTTGTGTCCGGGACAATTTCCACGCCTGCCGCCTGGTAGGCTGCGTCGGAATAATCGGCCCCCTCACCGGCCCCCGCCTCGACAGCGACGGTGAACCCTAGCTTTTGAAGCTTTTCTGCCACTTCCGGCGTGGTCGCCACGCGCTTTTCCCCATCGTGAATTTCTTTGGGTATGCCTATTCGCATTATTCTAAACTCCTCTCAAATGAAAAAACGCACCACCATTGCAGTGCGACTCGCTATAACACACCTATAGAAGGTTAAACTTTTTCGTACCCAGGGGAAAGCCCAAACAGGTAAAATGATAAGATTCGATTTGAAATTTACTCAGCAATTCTTATTTTGAGCCAAAACGATGATTGTGGCCCGTCATCCCGGACGGAATGACAGCATTCTGGCCAAAATGAGAATTGCTGAAATTTTCTTGAGATTAGTCGGTTATCCGCTTAAAATGGCTATTAATATAACCATAATTTGGGTTAGACATGACAACCGTTTCCATTGCCGAAGCTAAAAATCAACTCACCCGCATTGTACAAGAGGCCGAAACGGGCGAATCCGTGCATATCACACGGCATGGCAAACCTGTCGCCGTGCTGGTTTCCGAGTCGGAGTATGAGCGTTTGCGTACCACCCAGTCTGAACCTAAATCGCTATGGGACACTGTGCTAGATTGGCGGAATGCCAACAATTTTGATTGGCTAGAGTTGACGGATGAAGAGATAGACTGTTGGCGCGATAAATCCCTGCCTCGGGAATTTGCATGGGACGATTGACCTACCTGCTGGATAGCAATATATTGTCTGAGCCGACAAGGGCAAACGCGAACCCGCTGGTGTTGAATAAATTGAAACAATTCGGTACCCGCACCTGCACCGCATCAGTGGTCATCCATGAGATGCGTTTTGGCGTGGAGAGACTACCGGAGGGCAAACGCAAAGCGGCTTTGGCAAATTATCTGAATCGATTGCTGGTGCAACCCATCGCGGTTTTGCCCTATGATAATGAAGCAGCCATCTATCACGCCGACGAACGCGTCAGGCAAGCGGCCCTAGGCTACAGTACGCTTTATGCAGACGGTCAAATAGCCGCCATTGCCGCTGTCAACGGCCTGACCTTAGTGACCAGAAATATAGCAGACTTTAAGTATTTCAAGCAATTACAGTTGGAAAACTGGTTCGAAACTTAACAAGCTTACAACCTCTTGCCCCTACGCCCACTCATGACCAGCCTGATTCAAGTTGAACAACTTTACCGTTTTTTCGCCGGCCACTGCGCTGTCAATAATGTCAGTTTCACACTGGAGAGGGGAGAAATATTGGGCTTTCTCGGACCCAACGGAGCGGGAAAAACCACCACAATGCAGATGATCTGTGGCAATCTTGCCCCCACGGAAGGCCAAATTTTCATCAATGGCATTGACATCCTCGACTGCCCTAAGGAAGCCAAGCGCGAGCTGGGCTATTTGCCTGAGGTGCCGCCGGTGTACAGGGATCTGACGACGGACGAATTCTTGCAGTATTGTGCGAGTCTACACAGGCTACCCCGCAGCAAAATTACCAAGGCGGTTGACAATGCCAAAGATAGATGCGGCCTGACGGAAGTTGGCAAGAGGCTGATTGGCAATTTGTCCAAAGGGTATCAGCAGCGGGTGGGCATTGCCCAAGCCATTCTGCATATGCCCGCTGTCATTATTCTCGACGAACCCACGGTGGGCTTGGACCCTATTCAGATCCGCGAGATACGCGAATTGATCCGCGAACTGGGCAAGGAACACGGTATAATCCTGTCAACACACATCTTGCCCGAGATTCAGGAGGTGTGTACGCGAGTGCAGATCATCCATCAAGGCCAGATCGTTTTGAATGATAGTATTGAAGGATTGGAACGTAACATGCGGGCCTTAAGCATCCTGATCAGAACTCAAGGCACACCTGACCTAGCCCGGCTTTATGCCCTCAAAGGGATACTCTCCATTGACGAATTGGGCGAAAACCGTTATCGGATTTTTCATGACAAGGAATCCAATCCTGCCTATGCCATCGCCGAAACCGCCGTTTCTTTGGGCTGGGGTATGCTTGAACTGGTGCCGGAGAAACGCAGCATGGAGGAAATCTTCATCGAAATAACCCGGCACAGCCCACAAACTGAGGGGGAATAGCACTCCATGATGGCTTTCACCATAGCGGGGCGCGAGCTTCGCACCCTGTTTCTTTCACCCTTAGCCTGGGCAATCCTTGGAATTATCCAGATCATCCAAGCTTATCTTTTCTTGGCATTGCTTGACACTTACCTCAATGAAATACAAGCCCGTTATGCCGGTTTTGAGCAGGCACCCGGGGTGACCGATTTCATTGTGGCGGGTTTGTTCCAAAATGCAGGTATCATTTTATTAATGGTGACCCCATTATTGACCATGCGCTTGATCAGCGAAGAACGTCGCAACCGCACACTCAGCTTACTTTTCACTGCGCCCGTTTCGATGACCGAGATCGTATTGGGTAAATATCTTGGGGTGTTCGCTTTCCTGATGATTTTGCTGGCTATGAATACTTTGATGCCACTTTCCCTGTTGCTGGGAGGCGGCTTGGATTTCGGCAAGCTGGCCGCTTGTGTCATGGCATTTGGGTTGCTGTCAGCCAGTTTTGCCTCGGTGGGGCTATTCATCTCATCCATCACCAACCAACCGGCTGTTGCGGCCATTGGCACCTTTGGCACTTTATTGTTGCTATGGATAATCAACTGGAGCAGGTCAGGGGGGGGCGGTTTACTGGAACATTTGTCCCTGCTGCGCCACTACGAGAGGCTGTTGACCGGCTTGATCAACACCGAAGATTTAACCTACTTCATATTATTCACCCTTGCCTTCATAGTGTTAAGCGTACACACTCTGGATAATGACCGTTTGCAAAAATAATGAAGATCAACGCCCGAAAACATCTTGAAATTCGTCTACAAAATTTAATTTTCACGCTATTGTTTCTAGGCGTAATCGGTTTGCTCGGCTGGCTAAGCACACGCTATTCCATGCAGTTCGACTGGACTGCCGGTAGCCGGCATTCTTTGTCCGAAGCCAGCGTCAAAATCTTACAGCTTTTTCATGGACCTATAAAAGTCATCGCCTACACCCGTGAAGAAAAACCGATTCGTGATCTAATCACCGAGCAGGTTTCGCGTTTCAGCCGCCACAAAAAGGATTTGACCCTTGCTTTTGTCAATTCCGACACTCAACCGGATCAAATACGTGAACAGGGCATCTCGGAACATAACCAAATGCGGATCGAATACGAAGGCCGCAGCGAATTGGTCATGGAACCCACTGAAACCGCCATTGCAAATGCCTTGCAAAGACTGGCTCACGCCAAGGAACTGCATATTGTCTTTTTGGAAGGCCACGGTGAGCGATCCCCCAAGGGTCAAGCCAACTTCGATCTGGGCCAATTCGGCGAAGAGTTGGCGAATAAGGGCATCAAGATATCCATGGTCAACCTTGGCATCATTTCCAGCATTCCCGACAACACCGACGTGCTGTTACTGGATGGACCGAGGGTAAACCTGCTGCCGGGCGAGGTCGCCCAAATCCAAGACTATGTCAAACGGGGCGGTAATTTGTGGTGGATGGCTGATCCCGGAAACTTGCACGGGCTAAACCCACTGGCCGGACAACTTGGGCTAAAATTCTTGGAAGGAGTGGTAGTCGATGCCTCTACGCAGTTATTTGGGATTAACGACCCCACCTTTGCCTTGGTGGCTGAATATCCGTCCATTCCCATCACGCAGGGTTTTTCTGTCAAGACAGTATTTCCGACTTCGGCGGCGTTGGAAAAAACAGGTGAAAGCGAATTCGAACGAACCCCATTTCTGACTACAGTTCGCAGTTCGTGGACAGAAACCGGTCCCATTGAAGACAAGATCAAATTCGATGCCGACAAGGGAGAGCACGAAGGCCCCTTGCATATCGGCTTTGCTTTGACGAGGGAGAAAAACCCAAACCCCCAAAACAGTCAGGAGGGGCAACAGAAAGCCACCACTGACAAAGCTGCCCGACAGCGTATCGTGGTCATCGGCGACGGCGACTTTCTCGCCAATGCTTACCTGGGCAACGGAGGCAACCTAAATCTGGGGCTAAACATCATTCATTGGTTAAGCGAAAACGATCAGTTTATTAATATCCCAGCCAAGACCGCAGTCGATTCAACACTAGCTCTTTCCAACATGAACATGGTTCTAATCTTCGTTGGCTTCCTTATCCTGCTACCCCTATCACTGTTTGTGGGCGGCGCATTAATTTGGTTTAAACGGCGGGGCCGCTAATGAAGCCCAAACTATTGTTAAATTTGGTTCTTTTGGTAGTGCTGGCCACTCTGGCAGGGGTTGCTTTTTACGAGCCAGGAAAAGAAGAGGTTAAGCCAGTCCATCTGGCAGATTTAGACGTGGATGCCATAAACCGATTTGAGCTAACCAACCAAGAAAGTTTAGTGTTTGAAAAACATGATGCCCACTGGTGGCTCGCCTCACCTATCCAAGCACCGGCAAATGATATACGAATCCAGCAGTTACTCAATATTGCCAAGGCTGAAAGCCAAGCCCATTATCCACTCAAACCGGAGGAGATGGTCAAATATGGCTTGGACAAACCACAGGCTGTATTGAAACTGGGACAGCTCACTTTGCTTTTCGGGGGTTTAGAACCGATAGATATGCTGCGCTATGTGCAAATCGGGGAGACTTTGCATTTGGTGTCCGACGATTTTTACCACCACCTGCTCGCCAAATCAACCGACTATGTGGACAAGAAACTGCTGCCCGAAGACTCTAAAATCAAAGAATTACTCATGCCTGGCTTAACTGCCAAATCGGGTGAAAAAGGCCAATGGAGCCTGGAACCTCCGGGCAATGCCGCCGCCATGTCCGAACTGGCAAACACTTGGCAATCGGCCCGTGCCATTGAGGTCAAGCGCCATGAAGGACAACCCCAAGGCGATTCTATCCACATCGTCTTGACTGATGGGAAACCCTTGGAGTTTGTGATAATACAGCGCGAACCGGATATTATACTGGTACGGCCCGATTGGAAACTGCAATACATGGTTTCTGCAGAATCGGGGAAACGTCTTTTGAGTCTACAAAATCCAATCGGCGAAACCGATGAGGGGCAGGAGGAAGAGGAGTCTGACTCGACCCCTGCCACAGAAAAAGCTGACGAGCCAAAGCGCAAGGCTAAGGACAAAGACTCTGCTGATGAAGCCGATACAGACAGCGATTAATGCCCGAGCTTCCCGAGGTTGAAACCACTCTTCGCGGCATAGCACCGTATGTGCTGGGCAGCAGCGTGGTAGGCATCATCATCCGTGAGTCTCGGATGCGTTGGCCTATCCCTACGGATATGGAGGAAAAGCTAAAAAACAAACAAATTCTCGGTTTGCAAAGGCGGGGCAAATATATTCTTTTTGTCGTCGATTCTGGAACGCTGATTGTCCACCTAGGCATGTCGGGAAGTTTGCGCATAGCCACTGCCGATGGGCCAGTGAAAAAACACGACCACATCGACATTCTACTTAACCAAGGTCCAATACTCCGCTATCACGACCCCCGCCGCTTTGGTTGCCTGCTATGGGCTGAGGGCGACCCGCTGGCCCATCCGCTATTGGCGGAGTTGGGCCCCGAGCCATTTGACCCTTTGTTTTGCGGTGAGTATTTGCATGAAGCATCACGGGGGCGGAAGATGGCAGTGAAAACTTTCATCATGGACAGCCATCTTGTGGTCGGTGTAGGTAATATCTATGCCAATGAAGCCCTTTTCCGTGCCGCCATAGACCCAAGGCGGGCTGCGGGAAGAATAGCACTCCAGCGCTATAGAGTTTTGGCCAAGGTGATTGTAGAGGTTTTGAGGGAAGCCATCGCACAAGGCGGCACCACACTGAGGGATTTTGTCAATGCCAGCGGAAAGCCGGGCTACTTCCAACAAACCTTGGCTGTCTATGCCAGGACAGGCGAACCCTGCCTGATTTGTGGCGAAACCATCCGCTCGGTCCGGCTGGGCCAGCGATCAACTTTTTATTGTCCGCGTTGCCAGCATTAGGGATGACAGCCCTCAACTTGATTGCCCAATCGCCTGTTGCACCGCATCGGTTAAAAACCTACTACGGGTGGCCCCTTGGGCCTTGGCGCATTCGTCGATGCGAGACACCAATTCGGAAGGCAGAAAAATATCCAGCCTTACGCTGCGCGGTTTATTATGGACATGTGCAAGGTCTATGTCGGCTAACAGCCAGATGCCGCCGGTATATTCAGGATCAGCCATTAGTTTTTCTAAAGGGGAAGGTGGAGGAATATCCACCTCCTCGCCTTCAAAATGCACTTCAACCGCCTCTTGCATCATTCGCGGCAAATCCTCCCATTCATCCGCTGCGCTGAAGCAACCGGGAAAATCAGGAAAAACCACACCATGCGCTGTTTCTAAGTCACCTGGAAAGATATAAACCGGGTATAGCATGAGTCACCTCCACGTCCAGCCAGCTTGTTTATAAATGCTTTTAACAGTTGCCAATGGGATGTCTTTTTTAGTGTGCGGAACCGTCACATAGCCGGGTTTCTCAGGGTGTTTGTATTTAATATGGCTACCTGCTTGATGGGCTTTGTACCAACCTTCAGACTCTAATCGTTTTATGATATTTGCACTGTTCATTGCGTTTCATTATCTAAAGCCTAACATTTCTGAATAGCTTCACATACAGCGTTTTCAACATCAAAGAGTTACTTGATAACTTGCATGAAAGGGCAAGACATTCAGTTAACTTGCAGCGTTAACTGAATATCCTTTATTAGGTATATTTTAAAGATGAAAACGCTGTACAT
>Ga0209083_1001403_pt1 | contig 27678 bp, 56 predicted proteins | sample AM7aDNAmetaG_FD_184132 | JGI IMG/M metagenome (GOLD analysis project Ga0209083, IMG submission 184132) | Freshwater microbial communities from Finland to study Microbial Dark Matter (Phase II) - AM7a DNA metaG (SPAdes) (version 3) | ecosystem: Environmental > Aquatic > Freshwater > Lake ...
ATAACACGCAATCAGCAAAAATTATGTCAGAGTGTTTTTTGTTGAGTAATATGGTTCCGCAAAATCCAAACCTCAATCGAGGGATGTGGAAGAAACTTGAGACCGTTGTGCGGAACTGGGTCAGGAATGGAAAAGACCTCTACGTAATTACCGGTACAGTATATGGCTCTACACACCTAAAAATCGGGAGGGATAGTATTGGCGTTCCAACGGCAATGTGGAAGGTGATCGTGGACATGAAATCGAGGAAGTTTATCGGCTTTAAAATTCCGAATGCAGCGGTTTCGTCAAGTGATTTACCTAAATACGCTGTGCCGATATCGGATATTACCAAAGAAACCGGCATTACTTTTTTCCCTGCACTTCCGCCGGATTTATTGACAGAAAAGAACTCAGCCCCTAAACTAGTAGATTGGCCGGGACTATGAACTGTCTGCTTACCCCAAAAAGCAGTTGGCAGTGGGCAAATTGGCAAAGTCGTTCCCCTCAAAAGGGAAAGTTTTGAGAGTAAACTTTTAAATAATTATATGAATTTACCAGTTATATATTCTGATTTATCTGCAAAAGAAAAAGGAAAAGTTAGGGATGAATATATAAAATTACAAAAAGGAAAGTGCTATTTTTGTAATCTTGATTTGAAAGAAGAACCTATTAAGGAATTAAAAATAACTAAAGAATTGTTTCCACCAAATTTCTTTAAATATCAGATTCATTTACATCATGATCATGAGAGTGGCTTGACTTTAGGAGTAGTTCACAATTACTGTAATGCAGTATTGTGGGAATATCTTGGAGAATAGAACTATATTTTAACTATGAAAAAATTTAATATGAAAAACCTTTTTGATAAAATCATTTCCCTATTTAAAAAGAAAGCCATTATATCTAAATCAAAAGATGTAAAGGAAAATAGAACATCTGTTCTTGATTATTCAAAATATATAGAATAAATTTTTACAAACAACAAAAACAATTCAATAAACAAAAAAAATCAAAATAAATCATGAAAGACTGGTTGAAAATTATTGGAAGTATCCTTGTGGCTATTACAGTTTTAACTGCAATAGGGTTTTATACTGGATTTTTGGGAAGAGGAGCGAATCTAGCAATTGACAGTGTATTTAATGTTAAAGAAGCGAACCTTGAGAGAAAAGTATTTAAAGAATCGAAATCTTATAACGAGGGAGCAGCTAATGATTTGCAGAAGTACTATGAGCAATACAATTCTGCAACAACACCTCAGGATAAGGAAGCTATAAGGGAATATGTACTGATGGGTTATTCAAATTATGATGAAAGTAAGTTGGAAAGTTCTACTTTGAGGAGATTTCTTGTTAACATGAGAGAAAATAACACTAATCAATCATTTAAATAACATCAATCAATCAATAATTTAATAATGAAAAAATTTCTAGTATTTTTATTTCTGTTATCTTCAGTTTCTTTCATTGGATGCGATGATAGAAAAGAAACTTCTGATGAAAAGATAGCAAATCAACAAGAAAAAATTCAAGATGAACTTGAGAGGAAGGCTGGAATGCCAAATGTTAGTTCCGGTACTGAATTGAAGCAAGTAAATTACATTTACGAAATGCGAGATAAAGCTGATATTGTTACGTATGCTTATACAATGTCACAGTTGACTGGTAAATGGCATTTTGCATTTAAAGCAATCGGATTCGGTATTCCTTATACAACTCAGAGATCTGCACCTACTAAAGTTGGTGGATATCATTCCCAGGTTGGTTGGTTGCAAACTCCTCAATCGGAACCTAACGGTTTGTTTCCTGGAGCAAGCAATGGAACATGGGTATTTCAGATTAGTAGAAAGGATGGAAAAATTAGATTGACAAAAATTGAGAACGATGTAAATACTTTTCAGGAGCCGCAACCTTGCGATAATCCACAGGATATGTATTAATAAATAATTTTATCTATTTACATCGAGGTTGAATTTATTATGGAGATCTTTTGCTCTTCACTCCGAAAAGAAGAGCTACTATTCTCTGGAAGCATTTAATGGATGATGTTCGCTCCTGTAAAGCGAGGAATACGGATCGTTACCGTACCGGAGATCTAAATTATATTATTAAAATATCAAAATGACATGTGGAAATGCAATTTTGTCAGACGGAAAAATTTAATAAAACTTTAAAATAATTATGAACGCGAAAAAATGTAAAAATCTTAGAAAATTTTCTAAGAATTATAAAGACGAAAGCGGGGATACTTCAATAGAATCCCAGAGAAGTGCCTATAAATCTTTGAAAAAAGCTATAAAAAATGATACCAAAGAGTATCTAGTTATTAAAGATTTGTTAAAAAGACTTCAAAATATTTAAAATAAATTTCTTTTTTATTGATTTTTATTGTATATTATACTATAAATAATTATTAGATAATAAAAAAATGAAAATTGTAATCACTGGAAAATTAAGGTTTGGTACTAGAGAAGATTTTGTTAACCATATAAATAGTTTTAAGTTGTTTGTATCTATGCCGAAAGTCTCACATGATATACACTTTCTTGTTACAAATGAAACTACGTCAACTTCTAAATATAAGGATGCTAAAAGATATGATGTAGGCATCATTTCAGAAGACGATTTTCTTGATTTATATGTTTATTAAAATCTCTTTTTATATTATCTGAATAACTAAAAATAATAAAATATTATGAAGTGTAGATATTCTCCAAACTTTGTATTCACTTATTTTCCAGGAAACGAAGAATCAGAAATGACACTTAAGTTCATTAAATCTCGTAAGGAAAGTTGGGAAAGAGTTGTGTTGATGGGTAGACTTGGAAAAGATAATCCCAACGCGCAGAAGTATAAAGATAGGTATGCAGCAAACAAGAAAATAAAAAATCATTTTGGTGGTCATCCTTACCAGTATATTGCTAAGGAAGATGCAGCATATTTTGATGTATATGTTTATTTAAAATAAAATAAAGATGGAAGAAAAATATAACATACAAGAACTTATAGATGCACTCAAGAAAGTACCTTCCCAAGAACTTATGGGTACTTTTTTAATGATAATGTCATATTCAATTATAGTGTTCGTTTTGTTTATATGGACATTCCCATTAAGTTTACTTTTTGTTTTATTTTTTGCTGGATTGTTTATTAGCAAAGGAAAATTGGAGAATGAAACTTTTAGTGAAAAATGTTTAAGATTGCTTGTTAATTATATGAAAACAGTAAAATAATTTTTTATTTTAGTAAAAAATAGTTATATTATAAATAAAACTAATATACTATGACAGAGATGATGAAGGATTTACTTGAATTGAATGATGCTTATGGAGATCATTTTGCAAAACTTCAGCAGTGTCAGAGGGAAGGAGATCTTCTTACTGAAGAGGAAATAGAGTTTATTAAGTATTATGCATCTGAATTACTTTATAGACTTATTGCAACAGAAGAAGTTTCTTGTATTATGAAGAGATTGAAGGATAGATAAAAGTTCTTTAATTTATTTTTATGCGGATGTGGTATAGTGGTATTACAGTAGCACATAACCCTACAGACAGCCGTTCGATTCGGCACTTCCGTACAAATATAGTGTTAAATAATTGCACTATACTAGAAAAGTTGTAAAAATCATAAAATTAGACACCGTTACATTACAGTGTTATTTGTTGAACATGAACTTTTCTTTGTTTTTTGACATTACTGAAACCAAGATGTTTAGTGACGGAAATGGAAGACGCACCGGCGGAGTTCTTCTTTCTAAGAATAGCCGAGATTTGCAATCTCGTTGATGGACGTAAACTGGTACTAAGCAAATAGTGTGATGGTTCGAATCCATCCTAAATATCAAAAAATTCTACGGTACCCGAGTTGGTAGCAGGGGACAGACTGTTAATCTGTTGCGAAAGCCGTCGCTGGTTCGAGTCCAGCCCGTAGAGCATAAGAAAGAGACGAAAAAGTTAACGATAGATTGGTTGACGCAAACTACCGAATCGAAACGTTGAAATCCAAGTGAGTCAATATATAGCATATGATGTTACTTAGAGTATGCACTTCCTGCTTGAACGGAATACCTCTGGTGCTAAATGCGTCGCAGAAACGGGATCCTTATTTCTGAAGTAATTTCTTTCTTATATGGTCCTGTATCCCAATGCAGAGGAGTTTGGTTTAGACCCAAATAATGTGTCAGTTCGTTCCTGACCAGGACTACATTAAATAAAGGGGGTAAAAATGGAAAGAGTTTCGCCTGCAATAAAAAGAAAAGCTGAATATAATATTGGATGGAACGATGCTGTTCAATATATTGAACCAAAATATTCTATTTTTTCTAAATTACTTCATTTAGAATATTTTTTGGGTTATGACGAAGGAAAACGTTATAGAGAAAAATCACAGCAGTATAAATAACATGCCCTCTTGGTGTAATGGGAGCCACGAACGGTTTAAGCCCGTTTGCCGTAAGGCGTGCGAGTTCGACTCTCGCAGAGGGTACAAGAAAGCTTCGCGAAATTAGAGTAGCAGAATTGATCATCTCTCTATAGCACTACGCTATTGTGCCAAAATGGGTGCAGGTAATCATGTTGAATAACAGATAAATCCTGTAGCTTTCTTACATACCTCCGTGGGCAAATTGGCAAAGTCGCTTGGTTTAGGCCCAAGAGTTTTACGGGTTCGAATCCCGTCGGGGGTACTATGGTGAGCATTATTCCAGTTGAGAGTCGAAAAAGATTGTTGCCGATGGGCAGTTTCTCTTTAGTAAATTCAACGAGACGACTAAATGCAAGTAGGAGACATCCTACTTTATGGTCTTGTATCCCAATGCAGAGGAGTCTGATCGAGAATCAGATAATGTGTCAGTTCGTTCCTGACCAGGACTACAATAAATTTATTTTACGGTTATTGGAGACGACTAAATTCGTCTCTTCTATTCGGTGACCCTGGCAGGTTGCGAAAGTTTTATATGCCAGTATAAGATAATATTCAATAAATTTGTTTTTTATAGAATTGGTGTTGATCGAGATTCCATTACTCGATAAGTCTTGTTTTTATTCTAGATAAAAAGGAGCAACTTGGAAGGGTACTCAAGTGGTTTACGAGGGCAGTCTTGAAAACTGTTGGGTCGCAAGGCTCCCTGGGTTCGAATCCCAGTCCTTCCACCAAATTTCTTAAATATAAATAATTATAATTATGAGCAATGTTGAATTGAAAACCTTTGTAAATCGTATTAAACAGAATATTGAACCTGGTGATAAAGTAATCATAGTTACTACGGGATATAGTCATAATGTTTGTATTTCCGAGGGTATTTATGAAGGTATGAAAAACGAAAAGGTTACTTGCACTAAAGCCGTAGAGAAAAGAAAATATTTCTATAAAGATACTGGTAAAGAAATTGATAGAGATTTTTATAATGTACTATATGGCATTAAACACAACGATCCTGAATATAATGTAAAAACAAAAGAACTTTGGGATACTGTTGAATTGAAATACACCACAACTTTTGTAAAAACTACTCTTAAACTGAATAGAATTTTTAAACTTGCATAAAAGCATTTTCCTTGTAAGCTTTGTATAGGCCGTATTGAAGCCCCAGATGGTAAAGTTAAATGATGAATGAGTCGACATTTGATGCTGGGAAGAACGTGTGGGGATAGCACGACAAGGATTTTTTTTTTTAAATAAATTTTCATTTTTAATGAAATTTATGTTATATTATACTATAAGAAAAATATAAAAACAAAATATTTTATCATGATAGAAAATGTGAAACATTGGAATAATTTGTTAGAGATTTGGCTTATTAACAACTCTAATAGACAAGTATCAGTAGATTATTTGCTTAATTTTTCAGGATTTGCTATCGAAGATGATCTAAATGATTTTGATTACGCATTAGCAAAAATACCAGTTGATAGTCTTAAAGATATTCATACTGTTTGTGGTAGTACCGGATTTAATGATAAAATTGTTAAATTTTTAAAATCGCTTAAAGTTGAATTTATTATAGCTTTATGCGATACTAATACCGGATTTATTGGCTGTTTTGTTATAGAACTTTACTCAGAAAGTGCACTTATTCTTGAAAAAATATTTGAAGACGAAAATATCTCAATGAGATATGATAGCACTAATAAAGAAGGTTGGTCATTTTTTGAGAATGAATAACTAACTTAAAGTATATGCTCCATTAGCTCAATCGGTCAGAGCATCCGGCTTATATCCGGAAGGTTCTCGGATCATACCCGAGGTGGAGTACTAAAGAGGGTCACAACATGATTAATTGAAATAGCATTTTCAACAGTATCAAGGAGTAGCAGTCGCTTACCCTCTTTTATAAAAATGTATCCGTAACTCAGTCAGGTCAGAGTTATCGACTTTTAATCGATATGTCGTGGGTTCGAATCCCTCCGGATACACAATATTTCCTCATCGTTTAACGGCAGGACAACGGGTTTTGGACCCGTCAATTAAGGTTCGAATCCTTGTGAGGAAACAATAAAAGAATAACATCGGGATGTGGAGAAATTGGTACCTCGTCAGCCTCATAAGCTGGAGCTCTCAGTTCAAATCTGAGCATCCCCACCAAATTAAAATTCATAGTTTATGAGTAAAAAATATTTTATCCCTAAGGGTACAAAGGTTGAAGTTTATCAATTTGGGAATAGTGTTTTTAATGAAAATAAATTCATTACGATTATTACGTCTAAAGATATTTATTTTGATAAAACACAAATTAAAAAAAATTCTGCAAAAATTTCTAAAGTTGTATTTAAAGCAGAAGATAATTGGATCATGAGGGTTGATAATGTTAATGTAACATTGTGCTAATATGAAATATTTTATACCACAAGGAACTGAAGTTGAAGTTTATCAATACGATAACGAAAAATTTCTAAACTTTGAATTTTTAGTAATTAAAACAAATAAAGATAATTCTTTTAATGAAGAACAAAAATCTTTATCTACTGCTAAACGTAATTATTATATTTTTAAAGAGGGAGATTGGTTATTGAGAGTGAATAGTAATTATGTAATGGTGCTTGATTAAAATAAAAAATATGAAAAGTAATTTGACAGAAATCGTTTTTATTCTCGATAAATCGGGATCAATGTCTTCTATGGGAAATGAACCGGTAGATGGATATAATAAATTTATTGATGAACAGAGAGATCCTTCTCTAGGTGAAGCAAATGTTACATTTGTACTTTTTGATGATGAAGTAGAAACTGTTTATAATGGTGTTAAAATATCAGAAGTCGAGAAACTAAGTATGGAAAGATATATAGGTACTGGGATGGGCATGACTTCATTATACGATACGATTGGAAAAACTTTTACAGAAGTAGGTAAACGTCTGTCTAATACACCAGAAAGTGAAAGAGCATCAAAAGTTATAGTTTGTATTTTAACTGATGGTCAGGAGAATTCTTCTAAAGAATTTACTCTTTCAACTATAAAGAATATGATCAAAGAACAAACTGAAAAATATTCATGGAAAATTCAGTTTATGGGAACCACACTAGGAGCAATTGAATCTGCAAAGAATATCGGGCTTGCACCTGATAGTTTTGAGTTGTTTGATAATAATTCGGATGGTCTTCGTCAAGCATATCGCTCACATTCCCTGAATGCTAGTTCATATAGAACAAGTGTAATGTAGAGAAATTGGTGTCCAATCAACACTGGATGGTGTGATATAACGTGTTTGTAATGAATAAACACATAAACCAATTTTATACACCAATAGCTCAGTGGAATAGAGTGTTCTCCTCCTAAGAGAAAAGCCGCGGGTTCGAATCCCGCTTGGTGTACAAAGAGTGATTGCGGATTCGAATCCCGCCCCGGCAGAATATATTCTGCCGGGTAGTTTCAAAAGGAAAAACGCCTCTTAAATTTTGCTCCTGTGGTATAACGGATATTACGATTGGCTTCTAACCAATAGATTCGGGTTCGATTCCTGGCGGGAGTACAAAATACTTTACAAATTAAACTTATTATATTATGAAACAAGTAATAACAGGAATTGCAGTTGGTTTGGTGATTGTTTTAGTCGTTTTTGTCATAACCTCTCTTTAATAAGAATAAATGATAAAATAACCTGGTATAGCTCAAAAGTCAGATTGGTAGTTTTCCAAACTACAGGTTGAGGTGGCAGAATCCTCTACCGGGTCAAAAAAATAAACATAAGGAGATAAATGTTTCCATTAACAAGAAACCAATATATTGCACAGCACAATTTACCTGAAATGAGATCTTACGACGGTTTTGTATCTACTCCTGGTTCTATTGGAGTCGTTCAAAAACTTGCATTTGTAGATGAAGAATTTATAAGAAAGCTTTATGACTCTATAATAAATGAAGATTATAGATGTTATCTTACACAACTTAAAACATAATATGATGAATGATTTAAGAAAGGCTTCGTATAATGCAGGATACGCAGATGGTTTTGCTGGAAAACCAAAAAATTATTATGGTCCATATGGACAATGGGAGATTTCTAACTATAATTCAGGATACGTTGTTGGTGCAAACGCTAGTCCTCCACATATAAAAAATAAAAAACAAATGCCTTCTTAACTCAATGGTAGAGTGTTTCCTTGGTATGGAAAATATGAAGTTTCGATTACTTCAGGAGGCTCAAAAAATATACTTGGAAATCTAGGGCCCGAGCGGGTAGATTTTAAATGAGGACATTTCCCGTCCAAGTATATTTATGCCTCTTTTAGCTCAATGTTAGAGCACTTCATTCGTAATGAAGGGGTTGTGGGTTCGAATCCTACAAGAGGCTCTATCGTCCAGGATTGCGCAGTCCAATTTTCTGTGTTATAAGCAACAGAGACGACGTGTCATGAGGTAAGTCGTCAATGGAGAGTCAGCTTCAATGAGCCTAATCTGCCGAGTAGCTAAAAAATCTGACAAATAGCGAAAGACCCCCGACATCAAATGGGAAATGCAGTGAAACGACGACTGGACGATACTACGAGTCATTAGCTTAGTTGGTTTAAAGCACCTGTCTCTTAAACAGGGGATCCTCAGTTCAAATCTGAGATGACTCACAACAAAGTAATGCTGGTATAGTTCAGAGGCAGAACGTCTGGTTGCCAATCAGAAGGTCGAGATTTCAAAATTCTCTACCAGCTCCAATAAGCAAAAGATAGTTATACAGTAGAATGTTTCGCATTTGTCAGACTTGTTTTTGCTATTATTCCTGGTAGTCCCTGAAGAAATTCAAACTATCAGGTGCAAATTAAAAAATTTTTAACATTATGAAATATTTAGTATCCTGGTCAGGAGGTTATGATTCTACATTTCTAATTTGTAAACTTTTGTCAGAAGGACACCAGGTTCATGGTCTGTATACTTCATTATTAAATAATGAGCAAAAAACTAAAAGAGAATTACAAGCTATAGATGATCTTTATGAAAATTATTTTAAAAACTATAATTTTACATATTCAAAAGACTCTTCTGTTAATATTCATGGCAATTGTAATTTAAGTTTAAAACAACCAATACTATTTCTTACATCATTGCTTTATTCTTCAGGAGGTTATGATAAAGTAGCAATAGGATACGTTTTGAATGACTGTGCGATAAGTTTTTTACCCGAATTAAATGCTATTTGGAATTCATATAAAATGTTGTCGAATGATAAAATTCCTGATTTAGAATTTCCATTAATAAAAGTGGACAAAACAACTACCGTCAGTTCAATTCCTTATAAAATAAAGAAATATATAACGTGGTGTGAATCACCTGTTGAATCAAATTTACCATGTGGTGTTTGTGCACCATGTAAGAAAATGATTATGCATGAATTATTTCCAAATTTTAGTAATGATAGTGTAAAAGAAGATGAATGCGAAGCAAAAAAATATTAGCTAGAAATATTATAAAGTCTGGTCTTTATAATTTACCAATAAGTTGTACTAAAAGATTTAAAGCAATGTATTCCGCGCGTGACTTGGAAAAAGATATAAACACAGTTATAGATGATGTGCCAGATAATAAATTGAGTTGGGCAGTAAAACAAGTTCAGAATTCTTTAGATAACGAATTCTTATTTTAAAAAAAAATAAAAACAAAAAATATGAGCAGTGAGTTTCGCTACATTGGAATGTATTCTTATCAACAAAATGATTTACAAAAAACAAAAATGATATCATGGTCAGATGATAAAAATATTGTAATTGGAGAGGTATTAGAACATTCTGAGCACAATCAAAAACCACTTTCTAATTATCACATATCAGAATACCAAAGTAATTGGGATGTAGACGACAGAATTCCTCCAGTAAAAACTGCAAAGATAGATATGGGTTCTTATGCTACCTAAAAAATAAAATTTCTCTTTTATAATATTTTGTTGTATATTATATTATAACAAAAATGCATATAAAAGGATATTTTAAAGATGAATATATGCGAAGCTCAAACCAAGATAGCAAAAATTGTATCTGATTATAATGTTCCATCCGATGAAACACTATATGATACCAAAAATCAAAGAAACGTTTTGAAAATGTTTGAGAATATTCAGCGCCTTGTCAATGACGACCCAATTTGTGAAGTTTGTGACGGTTGTTATCAACAAGATTCATGCGCACATGATGAATTACAAAACGGTGATATGAGTTCACCAGATCTAATCAAAGTTTTGAGGACAGCGGCCGCATATAATTTTGATGATCTTTCGAAAGGTGCGCTTACAACAAAACCAGAATTTGGAATGTATGAAGACGCTGTTGCTATCAGAATGATTTTGATTGCCGCGGCAGAAAGAATTGAGAGTTTGAATATCAAAAAAATAATAGATTAAAGTGATTATTTTATAAATACATTTAGATGTATTTTTTGAACAAACAACCAAAAACAACCAAAAACAATGAAATCATATAAAGAATTTGTATTGGAGTCTGATATAAACTCACCACTACAAAACACAAATCTCACATCAGTTGATACAATGGAGAATGGTGGTATATATAAACACACTGGAACAGGTGATTATGTAATACCGTCTCTGAAGAGAGTTTTTTTGCGTGCAAAAGGCAGGAAAACATCGAACAATGATTGGGCCATAAACAAGAACTGGGCCCAGTTCTTGATACAAAAACCGGAACCAATAGGATGGTTTTCTACAAAAAATAACCCAGCTCTTGGTGCCGCATTATATCCTCTTGATAAATTGGATAGAGATTACCTTAGAAAGGGTGGAATAAAGAATTTTCTTGGTATAGTCAGATTTTCTACAGAAAAGGGACATAACATTGGAAAGTTCAATCTCAAAACAGGAGTGTGGGCGCCAATTAGTTATAATGACGGCGAGGATTATAATGATAAAGGTGAGAGCACATTTCAAAAGCAGGTTGCTTATGAAAAAGTAGTATTGGATAGTGAAGATGCGTTCCACTATTTTGGATTCACCTTTAAACAAGACTAATAAATGAAGAGTTTTAAAAGATATACAGCAGAAGAATATGAAAATGCAAGCGAAAGCATTTACAATATATTGGTGGCCATTGGCGCCAAAACAGTAACAACTTTAACAATATTTAAATCTGATAAGTAATATCATATAAAAAGAACATTGTTTAGAATATGCAAAGTTATGAGAAACCAACTTCTAAGTAAAGACTTAGTTCTTTTTACTTGCTTTATGTGCATATAACAAAACATATTCAGATTTATCATATATGAATAAGAGATATTTTATTAAAAGTGGTACACCAGCAATTGCTTTATGTGCAGATAAGATAAACGAAGATTTATCAAATTTAAATAAATTTAACACTGTTTTCTTATATACATCAAAGAACTTTGAATTTGCCGATGAACATTTTCTTAGATCTGATTTTGTTAAAAAATCTTTAGCTTGTAGAATTAAATCCCAACCAACCGCATTTCAGGATTGTTTTGATAATAAAATTTTAAAACTTTTTGTTCATGAAATGAATACAGAAACCTGGTTTCTGATAGTACCAGATAAATTCGTTATTATGAGGTTTATAAATTTTAAAACTTGATTTAGTATGATGCACAATCAAATTTTGGCTGGAGCAACTTTGCTTATGATTATTCTAAAATTTTTTGCTCCAGTTTCACTCATTGTTGGTATTTGTTTAAAGGAAAAACAATTTATCATAAGGGGTATAATTAGTGGTGTTATAGCTTTTATTATTCAACAAATAGTATAATTATAGAACGTTAACTTTTTTAATAAAATATGAAAAAAAATACGAAATTTTAATGGCTATTGATTGTGTTTTAATGGCTTTTTCTTTGTCAGCTATAATTTTTAGTGCTTTAGAAGAAAAACAATCATGGATTAAAAAATCTCTACCGTTGTTTTTTATTTCGATTGGAATGGCTTATGCTTTAACAATTATCTTTTTGTAAATATGTATACTACAGAAGAACTTTTTAAAGATAACGGTGCTGGGTATTTACATGATGTTATGCTAGAAGCTACAGGAAAAAGCTATTCTGAATCAGAAATTATTTTGATATGGAACGAGTTACCTGAACATATTCAAAATATTGCTCACTGTTGGTCTTTAAGTGATACTGTGTTTAGGGATGAAGCATTCGTGTATATAAAGGAAACAATATAATATAAGTCCAGTTGCCCGAGTGGTTAGGGATCAGTCTGCAAAACTGAATACGAGTGTTCAATTCACTCACTGGATTCATAAGTAGTTACATGTTGTAGGTAGCTTAATGGTAAAGCGCATGGTCGTGGCCCATGTCATTGCGGGTTCGAATCCCGTCCTTCAACCTTTTTGAAAATGTTAAGAATAAACAAGTTTCTACTGTATTACCAGAAGTAATAAATGTTTCTGAAAAAGATGATAGAAAGTCTTAGTAATTGTCTGTAAAGGACAAATGAGTGTGGTCGGAGCCAATAGGTAGAGGCGCTCGGATGTGGCCCGAGATAAGTGGGATCGTTACCCACCGATCACCAAAACAAAAATGGTTACGAGATCATGGATATGAACCAGTTGAAAAAGATGGCCCTATTCAGTTACTGTGGATAAAGAAAGGTGAATGATTGTTTTTAAATAATTAATAAAAGAAATACAATGGGTTTAGAACTTAAAAATATTATTAAAAAGGATTTATTCGTAAATTTTTCCTTTTATCGTGCAGGCAACCTTTATTATACAATAGAACATGAAGGAAGTTATTATTCTTTCCCAGTTCCTTTAGATGATATTGGTGATGCAACTATGTTAGCTAAAGATAAAAGCATTATTATGATGAGATATATTAGAAAGGCTTTAGAATCTGGTACTTTCGTCAAGTCAAATTAATATGCAAAGATATAATATTCAAAATGTATTTGTAAATATTAATAGTGGAGTAAAGTCTGTATTTTCTATAGGATCTCTTCCTAGAAATGTATCCTTTATTCAGAATTTTCTAGTGTTTTTTGAAAAGGGATCTAAATTTTATCAAAATTAATAATGAAAGGAGTTTAGTGTGAGTTATTTTATTCGTAGAGGTAATAGTTTTAATGTATCTTCTGAAGAATCTCTGGACATTCATAATAAATTGCCAATAGGAAATTATACGGTCATGTTTGATAATATGTCCGGTTCTTATTTTCTAGAAATGGTAGATGTTTTTTCTCAAGTTGATAAAGTGTATGGAGATACTCTAAGTAATTCGAATAGAATTCTTAAGACATTTGAATCAAGACCAAATTCTACAGGTATAATGTTGAGTGGACAAAAGGGTAGTGGTAAAACCCTTTTAGCAAAAACACTTTCTATAGAATGCGCAAAGGTTGGAATTCCAACCATTATTATCAACCATGCATATCATGGAGATCTTTTCAATAAATTCATGCAAGACATTGAACAGCCATGTATGGTATTGTTTGATGAGTTTGAAAAGGTATTCGATAATGAATCTCAGGAAGCAATTTTAACATTATTCGATGGAGTTTATTCTAGCAAAAAACTGTTTGTTATTACTTGTAATGACAAATGGAGAGTAAACGATCATATGAAAAATAGACCTGGAAGAATATTTTATTTGCTTGAATATTCTGGTATAAGTGAAGAATTTATAATAGAATATTGCAATGATAATCTAAATGATAAACAATATATAGAAAAAGTAAGTCAAGTATCTGGAATTTTTTTAGATTTTAATTTTGACATGCTAAAAGCTATTGTGGAGGAAATGAATAGATTTGACGAATCACCACAAGAAGCAATGAAAATGTTAAATATGAAACCAGAATATAACAATCATACTAGATATAAAGTAAAACTTGTGGTATCTGGTAAAGAATTGAATTATAGTGAAAACTCTGTAGACGATTCTGTTACGGGTAATCCTATTTCTCATTCTTATTCCTTTGATTGGTGTGAAGATTCTTCTGATGATTCTCCTTATTATACATCAGAGTTTTCTCCTAATGATATTATTAAGGTTGATGGTGCTAATGGAATATTTGTATTGAAGAATGAAAAAAATGAAGTTTTAACTCTTACACAAGAAAAGGAAAACGTTTTTGATTATCATAAATATTTAGTATAAAACTTTCATTTTATTTATTATATTATTGATTAAAGATTAACGAAAAAAATTCCTCTCCTAGCTCAATTGGTCAGAGCGCACGACTGATAATCGTGAGGTACTTGGGTCAGAACCAAGGGAGAGGACTAAAATTAAATGTGATGCAACACATATTATGAAAAACACTGATTTAAATTACACGGGTGATGGAGTGTGGCATATCAATAAGGGTGCTGCCGTTTATATTAAACGAGGGCTAACAGAAAATTGGAAATTCCTTGCAGAAACATCTAAAGATCTTCATTTCGACACATGCGAAAAGGATGGTGAAAGTTATCTTGATATTATATTTAAAAGAAGATTCAAAGGAGAATACTGGTATTTACGCATAAGTAAATGTGACACATTAGTAGTAAGTCGTGATAAATTTTAATACAGGTACAATGTTTATTCAAAACGTTTCTTATACAAATTTTCAAGATGGGTTTCATAGGAATCCAGGAGATAATTCAATAGCTATACAAATTCTTTCTCCAAGAAGAGATGATTTTGGTCCAGTTGGCGGTATTGTTCCCTGGCCCACATCTCCTTATAATTACAAAGAAGTTTATCAATTTCTATTTGATGATATAATACATGAGTCACAAGAAAATGACGAAGATGATCTCAAGGCATTATCTGAAGATCAAGCTAAGCAAATAGTTGATATTTTATACAATGCTTATAACAATGAAATGAATGTAATAGTTCACTGTGCTGCTGGAATATGTAGATCTGGTGCTGTGGTTGAAGCAGGGATTGTAATAGGATTTGAAGATACTAGAACTTTTAGAAGTCCTAATATCCTTGTAAAAAAGAAACTTTTCGCAAATATAAAAACTAAATCATGAAACTCTATCAAAAAAGAATCAACAAACTCTATATTTTCAAAATTTGTACCTAGCATGTTTTATTATGCAGGAAAAATTCAAGAAATGTATCCATTTATTGTAATATTATTACCAAAAGGACATAGATCAAATACGTATCATTGGGTTGACGTTACGAGTAATGTATTAAATGGATGGAATGCATTTGATTCTAATGACAATCTTATAGATTATGGATCTGATTCTGTATTTTATCAGTTCGATACTGCTAAAGAAATGTATGTATGGATAGCATCTCAACTCTAAAGTGAAGTAGAATATACTTTTTTTTAAATTTAAACTAAAATAATTTATTGATATGAATATTGGAATTGTTGAGTTAGGTTCTGGAAAAAACGGGTATTGTAAAAGTTTATATTATTCCTCTATTGGATATAATGTGTCTTCTTATAATACTCTGTATGGAACAGAATACTATGCTGATAATATACCAACGGATTTTGGTAAATCTGATGATTTTAAAGAACCTCTTCCAGAAGAAAGGATTGACATCTTTGAGGAATTGAGAGCGTGTAGAAAACGTGATTCGGATTTAACGAAAATCTTTCGTTAATTGTAACTGTTCAGAAGAAATCATCAATAGAATCAAAAATTAAAATCCATCATGCTTACACCTATTGAAACTAAACCTGTATATAACTGGAACGACATTGAAAATGAACTCCTCAAAATCATCAATAAAGATGGTGAGAAAATAACTTCTTCAGATATTTGGGACTATTGGTCAGATCAAGAAGAAATTTGTAATGATACAACTAAAACGTTTTGGTTCAGCTTCGATGAATATGATATAATTAACTATAAAAGACAAAACCAAGAAACCCTTTGTGTTGGTCTGCAAGAACTTCAAAAACAACTCGGAAATCCCGATTCTATTCTTATCCATTATAGCTGGTGAATAAATTAGGAAAATTGAAATGGATTCAAGTGTTCAGAAGAAACCGACGAAAAATAATAATACACAAGACAACTACTACAGAAGTGGAGGAGAAGTAGTAAGTCCTGAAGTTTATTTAGTTTAAATGTCAAGTCATTTCATAATTTTTACATAAATAAGATGAATTATCTAAAAGGAATGTTTATATAGTTCCAGCAAATATACCTGTAAAGGTATTTAGAGCTAATATTGACACAGAATGGCATGATATTGTAACAAAATTTGACTGCATTTTGTAAAGAAGAGATTCTAGACATTAATTTAACAGATGACGGTGAAATTATTTTTTGGAAAGATGAGATACTGGCTGATCTTGATGCCATAAGCTATAAAACGACACGATGGTATTTAAAGGTTCTTAATTGGAAAGTGAAATATATAGTGGAGAAGAGCAATGGAAGCTCGCCAGCCTCATAAGCTGGAAGTTGGTTGTGTTTGAGTCCCCCCTCCACCACAAAATAAATGCACCCGTAGCTCAATGGATTAGAGTACTCGGCTACGAACCGAATGATAGGGGTTCAAATCCCTTCGGGTGTACCAAGTTTTATTAATGAATAAAATAAAATGAGTAAATTTTTTATTGCTGTCTATACACACGAAGTAAAATCATATTGTGACGTAGAATTTTTTACAAACATATTAAAGTTTACTTCAAAAGATTATGCACTTCATATAGTAGATAATACAGAACACGAAGGATACGCAAATAAATTAAAAAATATATGTGATAATCTTTGTCTTAAAGTAGATTCTATTACCCACCTTAATATACCACCAAATCCCCATAATACAAATTTTCACAGAAAAGTTAGAGATAGTGTCAATTTACTAAGAGATAAATTCTTAGAAAGTGATTGTGAGTACTTCTTGATCATAGAATCTGACGTAATTACTCCATCAAACGTTTTAGAAAAATTTTTGGATGTTATTAATAAAGCAGATTTGATAGGTGCTATATATTATAGAACTATTCATAAAGATGAATGGTTTAATCCAGAACACTGTGAATTAATATCAACAAATGTTTTTTCTGGTTGCACTCTTTATAAAAGAAATGTCATCGAAAAAATAGCTTTTAGAATAGACGAAACAGATTTAGCTTCATTCCCTGATTCTAATATGTCATTGGATGCAAATAGATCTGGATTTAAAACAGCTTTATATACTGGAATTAAATGTGAACACGCACACAGCTCATGTGGAACTAGAAACTTTATAAGAAATTAATATGCCTAAAATAGACGTATATGCAATAGCTTGGAATGAAGAAAGAATGATAAATCAATTTATAGATTGGTATTCTTATGCAAATAGCATAACAATCTTAGATAACTACAGTACCGATAGAACCGCAGAAATTGCACGTGAAAGAGGATGTAATGTTGTTAGTTTTGGTTCTTCTGAAATGGATGATAAAATACAAAATGATGCTAGAGAAATTTGTTGGAAAAACTCTACTGCAGATTGGGTAATTGTTTGTGATATGGACGAATTTCTTTATCATGAAAACATTTTAGAGTTATTAGACACTACTCAAGCAACTATAGTAAGATCAGTAGCATATCAAATGCTATCTATAGAAGAAGATCTTTGTGTTAATGTTAAGGAAGGAACACGTGATACTTTATATGATAAGTGCATTCTATTTAGACCTGATAAAATAACACAAATGAATTGGGGTCCTGGATGTCATAATTGTGACCCAACTGGTGATCGTGTATATCTCAATAATACAATAAAATTATTACATTTTAGTCTTATTGGTAAAGATAGAATAAAGAAAAGATATGCAGAATACGAAAAGCGTTTAAGTGATAATCAGAAAGCTCATGGTTGGGGAAATCATTATCAAATAACTACAGAAGAATCTAATAAAAGGTTTGACGATTACTATGGGAAACGAGAAAAAGTTTGGTAATATAAAAATAGATCTTGGTTGCGGTAAAAACAAAAGAGAAGGTTTCTTTGGTGTTGATATCAAAGAATACCCTGGAGTAGATTTGGTCTGTGATTGTAATAATGCAATACCTTTACCAAGCAACTGGGCTGATGAAATTCATGCAAATGATTTTCTTGAACATCTTAATAATGACAAAAGAATTCATATCATGTTGGAGGTATGGAGAATTCTAAAGCCAAATGGAATTTTCTATTCTTACACTCCTTCTACAGATGGAAGAGGTGCATTTCAGGATCCAACTCATTATTCGTTTTGGAATGAAAACAGTTTTAATTATTATGTTAAAGATGAATATAGAGCTATTTATGACATAGAAGCAAAATTTGACATAATAGAACTTAGAACAACTCAAATGGACAGTCAAAGAGGCTGTTTTGTTAGAGCAAATTTAAAAGCAATAAAAAATAAAATGCCGATGGAGTTTTCAATTGTATGTGCAAGCAATAATGAAGACATTTTAAAAAAATATCTTTTATCTTCACCTGATATAGAAAAACATGATCTTATAATTGAGAGAGACGTAAAAAACGTTCCTAAGGCATATAACGATGGGATGAAAAAAGCTAAACGAGATATTGTAATTTTTGTTCATCATGACGTAGGTTTACCTGCTGGATTTTTTACTCAATTAGAGGAATCTATATCAAATTTGCAAAATGAAGATTGGGGTGTTTTGGGTGTAGCTGGTTGCTTAGGATCAGCTAGATTTGGTTATTTAATGAATAGAACTAATATATGGGGTTCTAAGGAAAGTGTTCCACATGAAATAGATACATTAGATGAGTTAATTTTAATAGTTAAAAGAGATTCTATAATATTTGATGAAAATATTCCGTCAACTCACCATATGTTTGGTCCAGATACTTGTTTACAGTTTAAGGAACAGGGAAAAAAGAATTTTTCCATCTTAGCTTATTGTATACATAATTGTGTTGAGCATAAAGGATATCCACAAGATTTTTATGATTCTGCAGAATATATTAAGAAAAAATGGCCACATAGACTTCCTATAACAACAACATGCACTGTAATCAGTTAAAACAATGATATCTATAAATTGGGGAAATCAGAGTAGAATTCAATTACTACAAAAACTAGTAGATATAAATTCTTATAAAACTTATTTGGAAATTGGATGTGATAGTAATGTAGTGTTTGATAATATTAAGATTTCTGTCAAAGAGGGAGTAGATCCTGTTAGGGGCGGAACTTTAAGGATAACTAGTGACGAATTTTTCTCTTATGATGATAGAAAATGGGATTTAATTTTTATAGATGGTCTTCATGAATATAATCAGGTTTCACGTGATGTTGAAAATGCTTTACAGAGACTCGCTGATAACGGGTCTATTGTTATACATGACATGTTACCAACAAATGAACAACAGGCATATTTAACCTGGACAGTTTCAGAATGGTTAGGAGATGTTTGGAGACTGGGATTTGATTTAATGGAAAGATCTGATATAAAATTTAACATATTCAAATTTGATTATGGTTGTGGTATTATAACAAATGGGAGTCAAACACCAATCATACTAGACAAAAGTGAAAAATGGGAGTTTTATGAAAATAATTACAATAAACTGCCACTCGTGTCGTTTGAACAGTATTTTGGATAACATAGAAAAGAATAACCCATAAATAGTTTATATTAATAATTATATAAACAAAAAAATACACAAATGAGATCTTTTCAAGAATGGTTATACGAGGAAACAACTTTACAGTATCATGATACTCTTAATCCTGCTTTATGGGATGCGGATGTGCTTAAACCGGAAGTTAGAACAGCGTGTTTAACTTTTATAGAAATGTGGAGAAGTGGAACCAAGATCCCTGCAGAATTGGTTGAAGATGTTATTCTTACTGGAGGAAATGCAAATTATAATTGGGCACCTACATCTGATATTGATGTTCATCTTCTTATAGACAGATCTAAACTTTCTTCTGATCCTACATTAATAGATGATTACCTACAAGCAATAAAATCACTCTGGCAAGATACCCATAATCCTACAATTTATGGATATTCTTTGGAACCATATGCAGAAGATTCCGCTACGATATTCCCAAAAGATCAAGGTGTATATTCTTTAACGAAAAACGAATGGTTGCAGCATCCGGTATTTGGACATCACGATTTTGCAAACAACATTCTTTTACAGAAAAAAGTAAAGTATTATACAGATAGGATTGAAGACCTTATTAAATCGGATGCAGATTTAGAAGCGTTTGATACTATTAAAGAAAAGATAAAAAATATGAGAGCGATAGGTATTCAAAAATTTGGTGAATTTGCATGGGATAATATGGTTTTTAAAGAATTACGTAATGCTGGAGTCTTAGACAAGATGTCAAAATATATTAGAGATAAAAAAGACTCAGAGATTTCTCTTTATTATGAATAACACATTTTTGATTTCTGATTCACATTTCTTTCATAGAAATATTATTCAGTATGCAAATAGGCCATTCTCCTCTATAGAAGAAATGAATTACCAAATGATAAAACGATGGAATTCTGTTATCAAAGCAGATTCCATCGTTTGGCATTTAGGTGATTTTTCTTTTGGTAGCAATGATCAGATAGAATCTATTTTCAGAGCACTAAATGGTAAAAAGAGAATTATTTTGGGTAATCATGATCATAAGAAAAGAAATTTCTTGAAAACTCTTTTTGAGTATGTATATGATAAGCCTGTGATATATGATAATTATATACTTTCTCACCGACCAATCCTCATGGATATTGGCGAATTGAAAAATGCTCATGGGCATATACATCAATATCCATCCCCAACAAAAAATCATATTAATGTATCCTGTGAGCAAATAGACTACACTCCCATTAAATTTAAAAATGTTATAAAAATAGTTTCATAGTTAGTGGAAAATGGTTATATTATACTAGTTGAATAATTAAACATATTGCTTTTTGTAATTTAAAGGTAAATATTATGAATATCAAAAGTTCAACAAAGTTTGAAAGGAAAGAAGATTCGTTCTCGATCCGCTTCAATGCATCTTATTTGAGGCTAGGAAGGAGGAAGAGGAAGGCTTTAGGTCTAACAGTAAATTGGCGAGCATACCATGTTTGAAGTTTTTCAAGAAATAATATTAATTGAAGAAGAAAAATGCTAGACACATGGTATTTATAGATAGTTCTAATCTGTACGTTTTATAGTGTTTAGAGATAAGATAACTTGTTAAATCAAAATAAATATTGGAGAAATGATATGTATAGTCTAAAAGAAGCAGTGGTAGCTAATGTTGAATCTCTTAAATTCGTAGAGAAGTTTCTTCAGGAAAATCAAGAACTTGTAGAAGAAGCTAAATTATTCTACTTCAACTGGAATCAAATTAAGTATCGGAACTCTAACAAAGTTATAAGTGCTAGTTTTATGTACTTTGAATCCATTGAAGAAGATGGGTTGTATTTTTACGATGGAGATAACTATAATGTCTCTGTCCCCGTTGATTACCTCGTTGACGAAGAATATCGAATCAATGCACATAAGGAGTTTGAGGACACCAACAAGAGACTTACGAATGCTGAAAAGAAGGCGTTGAAGGAAGCTGAAGAGGCTAAAGAAAAGCGAGAGAGAGCAGAACTCAAGAGACTACAGGAGAAATATAAATAATCAACTTAATAATGTCTAAGTATAAATGTTTCTTATTATCAATAGTAATTATACTTAACTTTTATTGTTTATGTTGTAATGTATTTAATATATTATAACTAAATATATTGTTTCTAATAGCAAAAAAACAAAATAATTATGTTTGCGATACTTTCTATTATATGTCTTGTAATAACTGCATTTACAGGAAATTTCTTTACAGGAGTAGGTGGAATTATATTTTTCATAATCTGGTTTGTTACATCACCTTGTCTTAGAGATTAAGTTATATATTCACTATATCATCCAAAGAGAGAATTATAACTAATAGAGTTAAGAACGTGGGTGGTTCAGTGAAGCAACTGGGATAATTGTAATTAGGATTTAGTAAATGGGAGTATGATTCCAGTTCACATAGAACACATTTGGAACTTTTACCAGATACAAGATATGTAAACTGTTATAATCAAACTGTTATAATCAAACTGTATATGATGGAGTAGAGAAAATAGAGATATACCGAGATATTTTATAACTTATAGTGATAGTAGATCAAATGAGATAATATTTACAAGAAAAATAGCTAAATTTTATGAAACCTAATAATATTTAACACTTGGTAAGATCATCGATTATAATCTCCTTCTTAGAGTTATTGATATTAATGAAAAGTTTCAAGCATACTTGAAAAACAAGGGGGCTATCCGAGACGAGGTTGAACAATTCAACACAGAAGAAGTAAAAAATTTTAGAATTCAATTGAAATTTTATTTTTTTGTTTCATGTATTTTTCTTATATTAAAGTAAGATGAATATTTAATTTAATCATGATACAAGATGAAATACTTCACCACATCTGTCATCCTCCATCTAGCACCTGGTGATATCATCGATCCACGTAACGCTACATGTAAAGGTCTTCTTTGGCTAACAACCTCCCCTACTGTTCATTTTACACTTTATAGTAACGGTGATAATTCAGTTCATGAACGTAGAATGAACACATACGAAGTTCGTCCTTGTGGAAAAGTTAAGTATGGGGACTGGGATGATCTTGTTACAACAAAGGCAGTAGTGGTTGTAAGAAATCTTGGTCAAGCGAATAAAAATGGAGCTGGATCAAGAGTCATTTCTAAGAGGGACTTTAATCCAACTGTCATGAAACCTAAACACAATTGTTACAACCCGAATCATAAGAAAATTTGGAATGAAGATCATACAAATTATTGTTTTGAAAATTGAAGATAGAGATATATTATGAATATCAAAAGTTCAACAAAGTTTGAAAGGAAAGAAGATTCGTTCTCGATCCGCTTCAATGCATCTTATTTGAGGCTAGGAAGGAGGAAGAGGAAGGCTTTAGGTCTAACAGTAAATTGGCGAGCATACCATGTTTGAAGTTTTTCAAGAAATATTAGAAACTAATTGTGGGCAGCTCGTATGGGCATGTACGGCTGATGATGTCTATACTTACGCTTGCCCTGGATGCATGTATACGGCAATTGAAGACGATGAATGTTCTGTATGTGGTACAAAATATATTTTTCCAGACTCAAATAAATTTTACAATTCATGATCACAAAGGAACATCAATTACTCAAGGATCTTATAGAACCTATGAATATACCAATTGCTAGAGAAAAAATATTTCTTTGGCAAATCTTAAATGGCTCGGAAGGAATCTTTATATAAGGAATAAAGATCATGAGAATTTTGATGAAGCTGTTAAAATTCTTAAAGCAAATGAAATATTTTGTGTGGGGTATTATTAATATAACAAAGTTATTTTTGTTTTTGAGTATTTTTTTATTATATTATTACTGTAGGTAATATTAATAAATTAAATTTGGAGATAGATCATGAAAAAATAAACTTCCTTTACCTCAAATTAAAGTATGGCTCGGTAATACACCAGGCGCATCAGAACAAATTCAAAACCAATTATTTGCTGCAGGATATAAGTGGGATGATGGTTCAAAGAAGATTCAACATACAGATAGGAATTCTATAGTTACTTACGAAAATGGTAGATTTGCTGCAAGAAATTACTCATCAAAAGACACAATTATAGGAAACTTCCCAGATCATGAATTATGGGAAGTTGAGTCAAAGACAGTATATTCTATTAATAGACCTAAATAACATGTCAAAACATATTGAAAAATACTTTGAACTTGAGAAGAAGCTTAGAGACATATCAGAAGACATGATGTATACTGCACAATGCTTCTTAACAACAGGAAACAAAGAACACTATAAGTACCTCAGTGACACTGCTACAAAAATTTTCATGATACAAGAAGAATTTAGGAATACTCAGTGTGATGAAAGTAAAGAGAGACTTAAAAAATTTCAGGAAGATCTTGCAGAAACAATTAAGAGTATTATAAAATAATTGAAATTAAAAATGTACTGCCTTTTTTGATAATAGAGTTCGGGTTGCACAAATTGCAAGATGTTTAGTGTACAATGTTCTAGAATGTAAACTAGTAGACTTTTTTAACTTTAAAATAATATGTGTGATAAGATTAAATACGGTTCAAAATCTATAGCCTTACTCGAAGGTTTGACGTTAGTTCAAAAAGGTTTTTGGAAAAGTAAAATTTATCGTGCATATTACTGTGGCAAGTGCAGGAGATGGCATTTAACTAGTAGAAAGGATATATGTAATTAATTATAGGTTGTATAGAACGGAACATATCCAACACAAATTTATTATTCAAGGCACAAAAATGAAATTAATAACGGTTCAAGATCATTATGATGGAGATTATGGATGGGATTCGTATTATTACGACCGGTTTGTTTGGGTTCCTGATATCTATGAAGGGGAGGATTATATAGATCATGGAGCTGAAGAATTATCAAAACGTTTTCGAACAAAGGAGTTGGCGATGGAATGGAAAGAGATCATATTGCAAGAAATTTCAAGTGAATTAAATCACGAGTAACAATTTTTATATGAAAGAAGGTTTAAGGCTTAAATATACTGGGAATGTATCTGAAGAACAGATACGTTGGGGAGGATGTACTGATCCAAGAGAAGTACTTACACCCGATAAAGAGTATGAAGTTGAAGAAGTTATAGTACATTCTTGGCATACAAAAATAATAGTAAAGGGAATAGATGGAAAGTTCAATTCTGCTTGGTTTGAGGGGTTTGAGATTGATGATGAAGATACGGAGAAATTTTACAAAAGAAAATATGGTAAAATATGAGAGAATATAAATTCAGAGTTTACGACAAACGTCTAAAGCAGTACATTAAAGATGCAGAAGGATTTCACGTACTTGGTGAGGTTATGGCATTTGCAATTATTGAGCAATACATTAAAGAAAATATGGATGGTTATTCCTCTCTTAGTCGTTGGAATGATATGCAGTTAGAGCAATGCACTGGAATTAAAGATAAGAATGGAAAGGATATTTATGAGAATGATATCATAAGGTATATTAACGATGAATACCCATCAATACATGAGGATTTTTGTGTTGTATGGGATAAATTTTATGGTATGTATGATACGAAGAACAGTAACAAAGACGACTTCATTTGCATTACGCTCTGGAATAAACAAGAGGTAGTCGGTAATATAAATGAAATGGAACTATTGTGATAACGATCTTTGATATACTTCAAGCATTTCCTTTAAAAGTTCTTATTCTTCATGAAGACTACAAGAGAATACAAATAGAGTACAATGAGATTGCAGAGGCTTCAAACATTTCGTTTTCTAAGCTGACAAAAGGTGAGATAATCTTTGAAACAACTCTTTCCAGGATAATCATACCAAACCCTTCTAGCAATGTACTTCGGGGAAGACATTTCGATAAGTACTTTATGACAAATACAATATTAAATGAGTATTCTGATAAGATATATCCGTACATTTACAATTACGAACAAATAACTATTATACCATGAGAACTTCAATACTAAAACTTAATTCTAAGAATATTAACAATAGAATTTATACAGAGGATAATATCAGTTATCTTCTTGATGGTTATGATGTCACAAATCCTATCTATTTACTAAATACTGATTCTACATTCACGTGGAAATATAAAAGACTTAAAAAAAATTATAGGATATGCTGAATCTTTTGATCTTGAAAACGATGTGGTTTTTGTGAATTTTTGCGTATATCCTCATCAGAAACTATTTATTGATAATCTTTTATCAAAGGGTTATATTATGAGACCATGCGAAGTCGGAGAAATAGAAGGAAATTATGTTGAGGATTATAAGATGTTGTATCTAAACCTCTATCCGAATGAAGACGATGCATTTGGAGAGTTATTATGAGGGATAATATTTTTGGCAAACTAAATTGAAGTTATATGACGTACGATGAAGGATGGCCTAAATTTGATTTTGAGATCGAAAAAACTGAAATTGAAGCTAAGCCTCGTAGGCAGAAGCTTCCAGAACCAAAAGAACCTCGTGAAGTTTTAACGGCAAAAGATTATTACACTCATCACATGGTTAAGTATGATGAGCCTAATGGAATAGGATTCTATTCTTTAGATGTTTTACCATTCTTGATTGGTCATAAATGGGATGAAATTGCTTTAGGATATGTTCATTCTCTCAGACCTTCTTCTATACGAGTAAGTAATGGACTATTTACTTGTGATGGCAGATGTAATAGAGTGAGTGTTACTGTTGATGAAAACGAAATCATTACTCGCCTAACTCAGGAGGTTGAAGTAGGTTTACCGAAAGGCATTACTTCTGGCGAACAGATGAGAAATGCCTTAAAGTATGGGATCGATTCTCCCCAAGCGTTATGGTATAATGATGCGGAAAGTTTCCTTTATTGTGAAGACGGCTACTTCAAAAGAGTTGGAGACGAATACGTAATCTTTCCTCAACCAGAATAAAATGCTAAGATGATAGAGATGGTAATTATATTTTTAAGTATTTTAACTGAACAGGTTTCAAACGGAATTTACAGTATTATGAATAAACCATTTTATTATTGCGATGTAACGTATTTTAGATCGTTACCGTCTGAACACTTTACTACAAGATGTACTATTCTTCATGAGTGGTCTTCAAAGTATTATTTTTATCAACACTACCCTAAAGCTAGACTAAACTCGCTATGAATAAAATTCGTTTGTATTAGGATAGGAATCCTGATTGTATTTTGATGCGATACATTAAAATAATATTTTAAGTTATAATAATTTTATGTATATTATACTATAAGAAAATATATTTGAACTAAATAAAACATAATTATCCATGATAAATATACCTCTTAAAATTACTAATGTAAGTTCTTGGGATGGTGAAGAATACAATGAAACTTATGAATTGAAGATGAATTATGCGGGTGAAGATCATGTTTTCTTTTTAGATTTTGATGATATGTATAGACTAAGAGAAGAAATAAACAACCAGATAAATGAATAAAGGTTTAAATAGTCGGCAAAAAACAGTGTATCTGTACTTTATAGACTAACATAAAAAATAGCTAATAGGTTACGTCACTCATCTTTTTATTTAAATGCCAGATTGGTGGAATTGGTAGACACCCAGGACTTAAAATCCTGTGCTTAGCAATAAGCGTGTGAGTTCGACTCTCATATCTGGTACATTGAGGTAAATAAAATAATGACAAAATTAATTTCATAATGATTACTGCAAATGAAGCTAGGCTTATAGCTAATACCAGTCAGATTAAAATAAGTGAAATGTTAGAG
>Ga0209083_1001404_pt1 | contig 27677 bp, 25 predicted proteins | sample AM7aDNAmetaG_FD_184132 | JGI IMG/M metagenome (GOLD analysis project Ga0209083, IMG submission 184132) | Freshwater microbial communities from Finland to study Microbial Dark Matter (Phase II) - AM7a DNA metaG (SPAdes) (version 3) | ecosystem: Environmental > Aquatic > Freshwater > Lake ...
CAGTTTGAAGGTGGAAATATATCCTCTCGTTATGGAAATGTTCCGCTTGCTGAAGATTTTATTGATGAAGTAAAGAAAGGTGTGTCTAAAAAAATGGCCTCTGTTGAAAAGAAATCTTCAATAAAAGGCAGTGATGAATTGATTGAAAATATAACTTTGGCAGGATTGCGTTATTCATTTTTGCGAAGCAGTCCGGGTAAAAATATTATTTTTGATTTTGATAAATCAATTTCTTTTGAAGGAGATTCTGGACCATATTTACAATATTCATACGCGAGAGCCAAATCAATTTTGAGAAAAGCGAAAGAAGAGAGGGTAAAACCGAATGTCGAATGTCGAATGTCGAATTCAGAACAAAATTCACTCGAAAAATTATTGTATAGATTCCCAGAAATAGTTGAAAGAGCAGGTAATGAATATTCGCCACATTATATTGCTACTTATTTGATAGAGCTTGCGTCATCATTCAACAGTTTTTATGCCACTGGAAAAATTGTAGATAAAAAAGATGCAGAATCTCCATATAAAGTTGCTCTTACAGAAGCTTTCTCGATTGTTTTGAAAAATGGTCTAAATCTTTTGGGAATTCAAGCACCAGAAAAAATGTAGCGAGAAATATAAAAACTGATACAATAAAAATTCAAATTATGGGTGAAAAAATTAAACAAAAACCAATAATAAAAAGCAAAACTGCTGAAAGGGAGGAAGAAATTTTAAAATTTTGGCAAGAAAAAGAGATTTTTAAAAAATCTTTAGAAAAAGATGCGCCAAAAGGTGAATATGTTTTTTACGATGGACCCCCATTTGCTACCGGTCTTCCGCACTACGGACATATTCTTGCTGGAACAATGAAAGATTATATTGGCAGATATCAAACAATGAAAGGTAAGCATGTTGCACGAAGATGGGGCTGGGACACCCACGGACTTCCTATTGAAAATATTGTTCAGGATGAAAAAGGTTTGAAGTCTAAAAAAGATATTGAAGATTTTGGTTTAGAAAAGTTTAATGATTTAGCGCGAACTAAAGTTTTTACTTATGCAGATGAATGGAAAAAAATAATTCCAAGAATGGGGCGTTTTGTTGATATGGAAAATGATTATAGAACGATGAACCCAACTTATACCGAAACAGTCTGGTGGATCTTCAAAAAATTACACGAAAAAGGCCTAGTTTACGAAGGTTTCAAATCTATGCACCTTTGTCCACATTGCGGTACAACCCTCTCAAATTTTGAGGTCGCTCAAGGATACAAGGACATTACTGACATCTCTGTAACGGTCAAATTTGAGCTTATAGACGACCCCATCAGAACTGACGCGGCAAGCGCTACTTCTAACGGGGCAGGGCCTAAAACGTTCTTTTTGGCTTGGACGACCACCCCATGGACTCTTCCTGGAAATGTGGCTTTGGCGGTAAATCCTGACATTGATTATGTAAAAATTTTGATTGGTGAAGAGAAATTTATTTTGGCAGAATCACGACTTTCAGTAATTAAAGAACCTTATAAAATTGTAGAAAAAACTGAGGGAAAAGCTTTGATTGGTCTCTCATACAAACCTCTTTTTGGCTTTTATGATAATAAAGATTTAAAAAATAGAGAAAATGGTTTCAAAGTTTATGATGCAAGTTTTGTGACGACTGAAGATGGGACAGGAATCGTTCACATCGCGCCTGCATTTGGAGAAGACGATATGAATCTTGGAAAAGAAAAAAAATTGCCATTTATTCAGCATGTAGGAATGGACGGAATATTCAAAAAAGAAGTAAAAGGTTTTGCCGGAGAAAAAGTAAAGCCGATAGAAGATCCACAACGAGCTGATATTCAAATTATTAAACATTTAGCAAAAGAAGGAACACTTTATGCAAAGGAAAAATTTACTCACTCATATCCACACTGTTGGAGATGTCATACACCACTTTTAAATTACGCGACAGGCTCATGGTTTGTTGAGGTTACAAAAATTAAAGACAAACTTGTTGCAGAAAATAAAAAAATAAAATGGGTGCCAGCTGAAGTTGGTGAAGGAAGATTTGGTAATTGGCTCGAAGGAGCTCGTGACTGGTCAATTTCTCGAAGCAGATATTGGGGTGCTCCACTTCCAGTTTGGAAATGTATTTGTTGCCCAGAAAAAGAATTTATCGGCTCAATCGATGATATAAAAAAGAGAACAAGCAAAGGAAATAATTTTTTCATTGTTAGACACGGTGAAGCAGAAAGTAATACATTAGGAATTCTTAGTTCAAATCCAAAAACAAAGCATCATTTGACTAAAAATGGTAAAGACCAAGCTGAAGTTGCGGGAGAAAATCTTTTAGACAAAAAAATAGATGTAATTTACTGCTCGCCATTTTTGAGAACAAAGGAAACGGCCGAAATTATTGCAGAAAAAATCGGTTTTCCAAAAGATAAAATAATTTATGATAAAAGATTACACGAAATATTTGTTGGGGTACTTGATGGAAAACCAGACGCAGAATATCAAGCATTTTTTGAATCTCGCGAAGCAAAATTCACAAAAACTCCCGAAGACGGAGAAAATTATACAACTGTAAAAAACAGAATGACCGAATTTTTGTATGAAACAAATGCAAAAAATGAAGGAAAAAATATTTTGATTGTTTCTCACAACACACCAATATGGCTTATGTTTGCTGGGGCAAATGGTTTGACACCAAAGCAGGCGATGGCAATAAGAGAGGCGGGGAAACCATTCATAAAAAATTCTGAAATAAAAAAACTTGATTTTTCACCTATTCCACACAATAGAAATTATGAGCTAGATATGCACAGACCATTTATTGATGAAATAATTTTGAAATGTGCTTGTGGTGGAGAAACGAAAAGAGTTCCAGAAGTTTTTGATTGTTGGTTTGAATCCGGCTCAATGCCTTATGCTGAGTCGCATTATCCATTTGAAAATTTGGATACATTTAATCCTGAAAAAGGAATCAGATTTCCGGCAGATTTTATTGCAGAAGGAGTGGATCAAACAAGAGGGTGGTTTTACTCAATGCTCGTTCTTTCCGTTGCGCTTTTTGGCAAGTCTTCATATAAGAGTGTTATTGTAAATGGAACAGTCCTTACAGAAGATGGACAAAAAATGTCAAAAAGTTTGAAAAATTATCCTGATCCTATGGATGTTGTCAATACTTATTCTGCGGACGCACTTAGATATTCGCTCTTGTCTTCTCCTGCAATAAAAGCTGAGGATTTATACTTTTCAAATAAAAGTGTAGATGAAGTTTTGAAGAAAATTATTATGAGATTGCAAAATGTTTACTCATTTTTTGAGATGTATGGTGGTTTTGATTTGAAAGATGTACAAAAAGGCCAGTCAAAAAATATTTTGGACAGATGGATACTTGCAAGACTCAAAGAAACTGCGACACAAATCACAAAAGCCACCGATAATCATGAGTTAGACAGAGCGACAAGGCCAATTGCTGATTTTGTTGATGATCTTTCAACTTGGTTTTTGAGAAGATCAAGAGACCGATTTAAATCTGAAGATGTGGAGGATAGAAATTCTGCAATGTTTACGACGAAGACTGTAATTTTGGAATTTTCAAAACTTTTAGCGCCATCAATGCCTTTTCTTGCGGAAGATTTATATTTAAAAATTACCGGAGGAATGGAAAAGGAGAGTGTGCATTTGGAAAATTGGCCAGAAAATCTTGTCGGTGAGCTTTCAAACGCAGAAAATGATGTTTTAGAAAAAATGAAAGAAACGAGAGCTGTTGTTTCAATCGGCCTTGAAGCTCGCGCAAAAGCTGGACTAAAAGTAAGACAGCCACTTGCAAGTTTGAAAGTAAAAAGTGAAAAATTAAAAGAAAACGCAGAATATTTTGACTTGATTAAAGCAGAAGTTAATGTAAAAGAAATTATTTTTGATAAAACTATTGAAAATGATGTTTTACTCGATTCAAATATTACCCCAGAACTAAAAGAAGAGGGAATTATGCGCGATATTGTTCGTGCAATTCAAGAAATGAGAAAAGCTAAAAAATTAAATCCCGGAGATTTGGTTGGTCTTGTCGTTGATACAGATAAAGCAGGACAAAATATTTTTGAAAAATTTGATAAAGAAATTTCAAAAGCTACTGGTTTGAAAGAAATAACTTTTGAAAAAATGGAAGATGGAGAATTGATTGAACTTGATGGGCTAAAAGCCAGATTGCTTTTGGAATAACCATGCACCACATTTACACCACCAAAGCCATAATCATCAGAAGTATTCCAATCGGCGAAGCAAATAAATACTATTTTTTGCTCACGGAAGATTTGGGTTTTATAAGAGCTACCGCTCAAGGCGTGCGATTAGACAAATCAAAATTAAAAGGTCACCTACAAGATTTTTGTTTTGTTGAAATTTCTTTAGTAAAAGGAAAAGATATTTGGCGTATTACAAGTGTTCAAACTATTGAAGCTGGTGATTTTATAAAAAACACAAACAAACTTATCGCAATAAAAAATGTTTTCAATTTACTCACAAGATTGCTTCATGGTGAAGAAAAAAACGAAGCACTTTTTGCAAGCGTAGAATCTTTTTATAACTTTTTGCTCAAAAATAATTTAAATTTAGAAAATATAAAAAATCTGGAGACAATTACTGTGCTTCGGATCTTATATTATCTTGGTTATTTCAAAAAAACCTTTGAACTATCAGATTTCGTAAAGGATTATGATTTGTCTTTAGATATTTTAGATTTATTTAAGAAAAATAGGCTAACTGCAATTTTAGATATTAACAATGCTTTGAATGAAACCCATTTATAGCTCTTTTTTTCTATAAAAACATTGTGGTATAATATTATTCATGTTCGATTCTGATGAGAAAAAAGATAATATAGAAAAAGTTGAGGAATCTTTATATTCTAAGACTATTGATAATATTTTTGTAAAAAGAAGACATAATTTGCAAGAAGAACAAAAGACGAATGCGCCAACTTCATGGAATGTCATAGATGAAGAAGCCGAAAGTCATTTCCAATTGCCTTACTCAAAAATTCTTTTAGGAGCTTTTATATTTTTTGTATTAGCTCTAGGTTTTACTTTCTCGAAGTTTTTTTTAGGAAGCAATATTGTATCTGGAAATAATATCGATATTTTGGTAAGTGGACCCGTTTCCATCGCAGGTGGGGAAGAATTGCCGTTAGATATTCAGATAATAAATAATAATAATGTAAATTTAAATAGCGTTAGCTTAAAGATTGAATATCCCGCTGGAACGAAAAGTTCTGTTGATCAATCTCAAGATTATCCAAGATATAGTGAGTCACTCGGCGATATAAATATAGGTAAAAGCCAAAAAAGGCTAGTAAAATCAGTATTGTTTGGCGAAGAAAATTCTCAACAAATTGTAAAAATTACAGTTGAGTATAGGACTACCGGTTCAAATGCAATTTTTAGTAAAGAGAAAGATTTTAATGTTTTAATTTCTTCTTCCCCTGTTAATGTTAGTGTAAGTGCACCAACAGAAATAAATTCAAACCAGCTTACAGATTTTTCAATAGATGTCAGTTCAAATTCTACAGGAATAGTTAAAAATTTAATATTAAAAGCGGAATATCCATTTGGGTTTAATCTGTCATCATCCAATCCAAAATCTATAAGTTCTGATGGCAGTGTTTTCGCAATTGGAGATTTGGCACCTGGTGCAAAAAGAACAATAAGAATATCTGGTGCTATTGCTGGTCAAGATGGTGAGCAAAGAGTAATTAAATTCACTATTGGTATTCCAAATAATAATGACAACACTGTTGTCGCTACACCACTTGCATCTTATGTTTCAACAATATCACTGAAAAAGTCTTCAATTGGTCTTGATGTAGCAATCAATCAGCAATCTGGTGACAATCTAGCAATTGGAGTTGGTAATAAAAATACAGTGGACATTTCTTGGAAAAATAATCTACCCGAACAAGTTTATGATATGACAATTAAAATTCAATTTAATAGCCAAGTTTTAGATAAAAATTCTGTTGATATTGTTAGCGGCTATTATAATTCAGCGGACAATTCAATCATCTTTGACAAAGGTTCACAGGAAGGTTTTTCTACAGTTAATCCATCAGATCAGGGAGATTTGCAATTTAGTTTTCGTTCACTTTATCCATCCGCAACTTTGCCAATTTCTTTTGGTAATTCTTCACTTAAAATGGATATAAGTGTAGTTGGTAGCAGAGCCGGCTCGAACGGATCACAATCAGAAGAATTATTATATTCCGATACAAAGACACTCAAGTTGTCCTCAGTCTTAAGACTATTATCAAGAGGATTTAGAACAATTGGACCTTTTGAAAATAGTGGACCATTTCCACCACAAGTGGATAATCAAACGACTTATACAATAACATGGACAGCATCAGATTCGTTTAACAATATTACTGGTGCAAAAGTTTCTGCGTTTTTACCCCCAAATGTAACCTGGACTGGATATACAAGCCCAGATTCTGAAACGATAACTTATGATAAGGGGACAGGAGAAGTTGATTGGAATCTTGGAGACATGAGGTATGGAGTGGGTAATAATTTACCAGCAAGAACGGTATCTTTCCAGGTCGCAATTACACCTTCAATTACTCAGGTTGGTCAAGAATTAAATTTGTTGAACGAGGCAACTATAAGTGGGACAGACGTATATTCTGGAGAACGGATAGGTGAAGTGAAAAGTCCGGTTACAACAACTATAACTTCTGACCCAGAATATGTTGACGGCGTGGGTATTGTGGTAAGATAAAATATAAAGTAAATTAGAGGTATGACTAAAATAAAAATTACTAAGGTGGAAACCAACAAAAGAATGGAAGAAATAATTTCTCTTTGCAAAAGAAGAGGTTTTGTTTTTCAAGGTTCTGAAATATATGGAGGGCTTGGTGGGGTATACGACTATGGCCATTATGGAACACTGTTAAAAAATAACATTAGAGATTCTTGGCAAAAAAGTATGATACAAGATAGAGATGATGTGTACTTATTGGACAGTGCTATTTTTATGCATCCAACAACATGGGTTGCTTCAGGACATGTTGGTAATTTTGATGATCCTTTGGTTGAGTGTAGAAAATGTCACAACAGAATGCGAGCTGACCATATTCTTGAAAGCTTTGGCATTTCCGCAGACAAAATGCCAATTGATTTTATAAATAAAGAGCTAGATAAACTTAGAGAAGAGAAAAAATTGAAATGTTCTACTTGTGGACTTTCTGACATAACGGCTGCAAAAAAGTTTTCTTTGATGATCAAATCAAATTTTGGTTCTCCAACGGATGAATTGAAAGAAGAAAATGTTGTTTATCTTAGACCAGAAACTTGTGGCGGTATTTATTTGCAATACAAAAATACTGTAGATTCATTACATCCAAAATTGCCATTTGGCATTGCACAAATTGGTAAAGCTTTCAGAAACGAAATTGCAGCGAGACAATTTATATTTAGAACAAGAGAATTTGAGCAAATGGAAATGCAATATTTCATTAATAAAAAAGATACCAAAGAAAAATACGAAATGTGGAAGGAAGCAAGAATGAAATGGTATTTTGAACAGGGAATTCCAAAAGATAAGTTGCAATGGTATAAACACGAAAAGTTGGCGCACTACGCATCAGAAGCTTACGATGTTAAGTATGATTTTTCTAGCCTTGGTGGATTTGACGAAGTTGAAGGGATTCATGCCAGAGGTGATTGGGATTTGTCACAACATTCAAAATTTTCTGGTGTTGATTTGAGCTATTATGACGATGAGACAAAAGAAAGATTTATACCTCACATCGTAGAGACGTCAGCTGGTTTAAATAGACTTGTTCTCATGTTTTTGGATAATGCTTATACCGAAGATAATTTAGGTGGTGAAAAAAGACTATTTTTGAAATTACCAAAACAATTGGCGCCAATAAAAATTGCAGTTTTTCCACTTTTGAGAAATAAACCAAATCTTGTTGAAAAAGCAAAAGAAATTTACGATATTTTGAGGAAAGATTTTATATGCGAATTTGACGACAATGGAAATATCGGAAAAAGATATCGAAGACAGGATGAAATTGGTACCCCATATTGTGTCACTGTAGATTTTGAAACAATTGAAAAAGATAATATGGTGACAGTAAGAGATAGGGATACTGGAAATCAAGAAAGGGTAAAAATTGATGAGCTGAAAGAATTTTTTGCAAAGAAATTATAGAAAACAAAAATAAAAGGCGGGTTCGCGAAGCGAACCCGCCTTTTATTTTTGTTTGTCTGATTTTTATGATAAAATTGCTACATGAATTACACTAAAAAGAAACTCAAAAACGGAATGAGGATTATTACCATTCCAATGAAAGAAAATCCTACGACAACAATATACGTTCTTGTTGAGACAGGTTCAAAATATGAAAATAAAGAAAATGGCGGTATATCACACTTCCTTGAGCACGTTTGTTTTAAGGGAACATCAAAAAGACCCTCAGCTTTTGCTATAACAAAAGAATTAGATGGTATTGGGGCTCATTATAACGCTTTCACTACTCAAGAATATACTGGATATTATGCAAAGTCTGATTATAAAAATTTAGATACCATATTAGATGTTGTTTCTGATTTATATTTAAATCCAATTTTTCCAGAAAAAGAAATAGAAAAAGAAAAAGGTGTAATAATTGAAGAAATAAATATGTACAATGATTTGCCACAAAGTATTGTCGGTGAAGAATTTATGAAATTGTTGTATGGTGATACTCCAGCTGGCAGAAGTATTGCTGGTACAAAAGAGAATATCCAGAAAATGAAAAGAACAGATTTTATTGATTATAGAAGTAAACATTATGTTGCCTCTGCTACCACCGTTATCATTGCAGGAAAAATAAATGAAAAAGAAGTTATAAAAAAAATTACCACTGCATTTAAAGATATTGGTAAATGGAAAAAAGATGATAAGGAAAAAGTGGTTGAACACCAAAAAACTCCACAAGTGGTTGTTCATTATAAGGATACGGATCAAACACACATTATTCTTGGAGTCCGCTCATTTAACACATATAATAAGTACAACCCAATCATAAGAGTAATGGATAGTATATTGTCCGGAGGTTTAAGTTCCAGACTCTTTCAAAAAATGAGAGACGAGATGGGTATTTGTTATTATGTTAATTCTAGTAATGAAAAATATACAGACCACGGCTTTCTTGCAGTATCTGCTGGTGTGGATAGTAAAAGAGTAAATGAGGCGATTACGACAATAATTTCAGAATTAAATAAATTAAAAAATATTCTAGTAAAGCAAGATGAATTGAATAAGGTTAAACAATATCTTATAGGAAATTTGAACCTTGGCCTTGAATCTTCAGATTCACAGGCAGGATTTTTGGGCGGTCAAGAAGTTTTGAGAAAAGATTTAAAAACTCCTGAAGACGTTATTAAAGAAATTAAAACTGTTACAGCAGATGAAATAAAGTTTGTCGCAGAAAGAATATTCAAAAATGAAGGCCTAAACTTAGCTATAGTGGGGAAGTTTAAAGACGACAAAGAATTCAAGAGCATTCTCCATTTCTAAAATAAGCTTATTTTTGTTGCAATAAGGCCAGTATTATGATAGGATTTCGCTCATGAGTAAAAAGGAAAAAGTTGCAAAAAATAGCGAAGAAAAGATATACGAAGTCGGATATCACATTATTTCCTCTGTTGCAGAAGAGAATATTCCGGCAGAAGTAGAGAAAATCAAAGCATATTTGGCCAAAGAAAAGGCCGTTATTATCTCAGAAGAAGCTCCAAAGCTAAGACCTTTGGCATACTCTATTAAGAAAGGTTTTGGCGGTATATATAAAACTTATGATAAAGCATATTTTGGTTTTATTAAATTTGAGCTTACCGAAGAAGGGGATGTCAGAAATATTGATTTGGCAATGAAAAACAATGATTCAATTTTGAGATATATTGTTATCAAAACAGTTAGAGAAAACACAATGTATTCTCCAAAAATTACCGTGTTCTCAGACAAAGATGCAAAAATCAAAACAAATCTTAAAGAAGACAAAGTAGTCAAAGCCGAAAAAACAGCAACAATTGAAGAAATAGACAAATCAATTGACGCATTGGTGTCAGAAGAAATTTAATTTTTTAAAAACATGTATTTAAACAAAGCATTTCTTTTTGGAAATATAACAAGAGACCCAGAACTCAAATCTCTACCTTCTGGTATAAAAGTTGTGTCATTTGGTCTTGCTACAAACAGAACATGGAAAGATAAAAATGGTGTTAAGCAAGAAAGTACAAGTTTTCACAATATAGTTTCTTTTGGTAAACAGGCTGAAATAATGGCTCAATACCTAAAGAAAGGAAGCATTGTCTTCGTAGAGGGAAGAATTGAAACAAGAAGTTGGGATGACAAAAATGATGGTACGAAAAAATACAGAACAGAAATTATTGTAGACAATTTCCAGTTTGGACCAAGTTCTGGTGGAAGAAGTGGGGAAGGTTTTACAAAAAGCCAACCAAGCGCGCCAGCCGAGCCAAAAGCAAAAGCACCACAAATGGACACGATAGAATATCCAACAGAAGAAATTAATCCAGAAGATATACCTTTTTAAATAAAAATAATTAATAAAATACAAAAATGAAACAATGTTTTTTTTCACAAAATAATATAAAGTATGTAGATTACAAAGACGTAGAACTTTTGAAGAAGTTTTTGAATCCTCATGCAAGAATGCAGGGCAAAAAGAAAACCTATGTCAAAGCAAGAAGTCAAAGACAGCTTTCTGAAGCAATAAAAAGAGCAAGATTTATGGCGCTTTTACCTTTCGTCGCAAGATAAAATCTATTTTATTATAAGTAATAGTTTAAAATTAAATTGTTATGGCAATGCTAGATTACAGTGATATAGTCGTCAGAAAAATCATAATTCATGAGGGTCAACCTTTTGAAGTACTTTCTTCTCATGTATTCAGAAAACAAATGAGAAAGCCCGTTAACGCAACAAAGTTGAAAAATCTTATCACTGGTAAGGTTACAGAAATATCTTTTCACCAATCCGAAAGAGTGGAAGAAGCTGAAATTGAATACAAAGACGCAAAATTTTTATATGAAAATAAAGGGAAATATTGGTTTTGTGATCCAAAAGATCCTTCAAAAAGATTTGAAATAGATGGAGAAATTATTGGAAATCCAGCCAAATTTATGAAAGCGAATTCTCTTGTCGAAACTATGATTTTTAATGAAAAAATTATTGGAGTTCAGCTACCAACAAAAGTTGATTTAAAAGTTACAGATGCTCCCGGAGCTGTAAGGGGTGATACATCAAGTGGTGGAACAAAACAAATTACACTTGAAAGTGGAGCAATTATAAATGGACCATTATTTATTACTGAAGGTGAAATTGTTACGGTAAATACAGAAACAGGGGATTATGTGGGAAGAGCGGGGAAATAATTAAAACAAAAAAGGGCGGGCGCAAAGCGCGTACGCTGCAAACAATTGAAAATCACTCTTTGATTAAGGAGTGATTTTCTTTTGCAGTGTGCGAGACAGAGCGCGACGGCGCGAGTCGGGGTCGCGTAAATTTTCAGCAGAAAATTATGCGTGACCGCCCTTTTGTATTTAATTTAAATTTCTTTCAGTTTAGCTCTTATTTGTTTTAATATTTCGTTAGCAACTTTTCCATTTTCTTTCAAAAACGTTCTAGCTGAATCATACCCACGGCCGATTTTTTCTCCATTGTATTCGTAAGATGAACCAGATTTTTTGATAATCAACATTTTTTCACCCAAAGCGAGTATTTCTCCTTCTTTTGAAATTCCCTCATTATACATAAGGTCAAATTCTGTTTGCTTGAATGGGGCGGCAACTTTATTTTTGACAACCTTCACACGGACGCGTCCTCCCATTATTTCATCACCTTTTTTTATTTGTGCAATTCTTCTGATATCAAGTCTGACAGATGTGTAAAATTTCAATGCTTTTCCTCCTGGGGTTGTTTCTGGATTGCCAAACATAACACCAATCTGCATTCTAATTTGATTTATAAATATTACAATTGTTTTTGATTTTGCAACAATAGCAGTGAGTTTTCGTAGCGCCTGTGACATCAATCTCGCCTGTTTACCGACATGATATGCACCCATATCTCCCTCAATCTCATCTTTTGGGGTAAGGGCAGCCACTGAGTCAATAACAATGATATCTATCTTTCCAGAACGAACTAAACTATCAACAATATCAAGAGCTTGCTCACCATTGTCTGGTTGAGAAATTAAAAGCTGGTCAATTTTTACACCAAGTTTTTTTGCATATTCAGGATCCATTGCATGTTCTGCGTCTATATAGGCACAAACACCATCCATTTTTTGTGCTTCAGCAACTGCATGAAGGGCCAAAGTAGTTTTACCAGAAGATTCAGGACCAAATATTTCAATAATTCTTCCACGGGGAAGTCCACCAACACCAAGTGCTGAATCAAGACCGATAGAACCAGTAGGAATTACATTTATATTTAATCTTGGTTTATCTCCAAGCATCATAATAGAATCATCACCAAATTTAGTTTTTATAGCATCAATTGCGTCTTCTATTTTGTGTGAACTGGTTTCTTTTTTTTCTGCTAATGTCTCAACCAATTCGTCTAACTCTTGTTTTTTTTCTTTTGTTTTCTTTACCATAATTATCTTATTAAAATTTATAAATTATTTCTAAATAATTATATCATATTTTTTGTATTTTATTTATAAATCACCTCAATTATTTTTTCTGTATTTCTGCCAAATTTATCTGTCGCTTTTATATCTATTGCATTATATCCATATGATAACAAAACTTGCTCTTTAAAATTGCCCTGCTCGTCAATAAATATTTTTCTGTCATCCAAACTTATATCTTTAATATTTTTTGCGATACCTACGACTTCTGTTAAGGAATCAGATACTAGAGCCCCATTTTGGGGGGAGAGAACAGTAATTCTTGGCCCGAACAACACCCTTTGTATTTCAAATCCAGTGTAAATTACAACAAATAAAGCAATTACTGAAATGATGATTATTTTAAGTAATTTTCTTGTTGAATGTCTGTCAGTCATGGCTATAAGTAATCTCCGTCATTATGTTCAACTCCTTCAAGCGGTTTTTCTTCTACATTTTCAATTTTATTTGCTCCAATAACTTCTCTTGCCTTTGCGCCATCGCCGGGTCCAATAACACCATTTTTTTCAAGTAAATCAACGAGTCTCGCTGCACGAGAATATCCAACACGGAGTTTTCTTTGAATATAAGATGTTGATGCTTTTCCAGCTCGTAAGACCTCTTCTTTAGCTTGTTCGTAAAGCTCATCGCTACCATCATCTTCTAGACTATTAAATACTCCAACACCGTCACTTTCGCCATTTTTGGCGACCTCAGCAAGGTCAATTTCTCCACCAATAAGTTCATTTTTATATTCATCAACCAAAAATTTAACAACATCTTTAACTTCTTTTTCTGAAACAAAAGCAGACTGGATTCTAATTGGCTTTGACATTTCTCCGCCCATATAAAGCATATCTCCAGCCCCGAGAAGTTTTTCTGCACCAGGAGTATCTAAAATTGTTCTTGAATCGATTTGAGAAACAACCTGAAGCGCAATTCTTGAAGGAATGTTTGCCTTAATTATACCGGTGATAACATTAACGGATGGTCTTTGTGTGGAAATGATAAGGTGAATACCGACAGCTCGGCTCATTTGTGCCAAACGGACAATTCCAGCTTCAAGCTCGCGTGGATAAGCCATCATAATATCAGCAAGTTCATCTATTACAATAATAATGAATGGCATAGGCTCAGGTGCAACATGCTTGTCAGGATTATATGTGCCTTTTTTCTTTAACTCATTTATTCTTTGAATTTCAGGATTAAAAATATTTTTATGATAAGAATCTATATCTTTTACTGCCATAGCTTCTAAAATATCATATCTGCGGTCCATTTCTTTTGTTGCCCATTTCAAAGCAAGAATAGTTTTCTTTGCATCAGTAATAACAGGTGTAAGAAGGTGGGGAATTTTGTTATACAAAGTAAGCTCAACTCTTTTTGGGTCGATCATTATAAATCTCATTATTTCAGGAGAATTTCTGTAAAGTAATGACGTAATCATTGCATGTATAGTTACAGATTTACCAGAGCCAGTAGCACCAGCTACAAGAACATGGGGCATTTTTGCTACGTTTACGAAGTGTGATTTTCCAGAAATACCTTTTCCAAGAGTTACAAGTAATGGTTTATCAGATTTTTGAAATTCTTCAGAACCAATAAGCATTGAAAGACCAACGGTGGATTTTATTGAGTTTGGTATTTCAATTCCTACAAGAGATTTGCCTGGGATAGGAGCTTCAATTCTAAGTGGGTGTGCGGCGAGAGCAAGCGATAGGTCATTTTGTAAACCTAAAATTCTCGAAATTTTGACACCCTCTGCGGGCTTCAACGCGTACCTAGTGACTGATGGACCGATAGAAACCTCATCCATTTCTACGTCTATGCCAAAGTTTTGCAAAGTTCTTTTAATAATATTCGCATTTGCTTTTATGTCACCAGAAACAACTCTCCCCTTGTCGTCTTCAAGCAATGATAGTGGGGGAGGAACATATTTTGTGCTACCGAGAGCTCGAGGATTGTATTTAATTCCGGAATCTTCTTCATCACCATTTTTTACAAAGAAACCTTTTGATTGTTTTTTCTCTTTTTTGTCCTCTTTTTCTTTTTCAACCTCGTCTGCTTTTTCTTCATCTTCCTCGGCCTTGTCAGCAATCATTTGGATATCATCATCGTTTTCTTCAACTTCTTTTTCTTTCTTTTTCCAAAACATGAGCGAATCAATTGTAAGTTTTGTTTCAAATAAAATTAGGAAAGAAATAATCAATAGAGCTAGCAAAATTATTGTGCTTGCGTAAAAGCCAAACATTTTCAAAAGGGGAGTGGAGATAACCCATCCTACATATCCGCCTTGCGCAGTCCAATATTGTGTCGAAATTAAATTTATAAGTCCAAGTCCTGAAATAAAAAAGAATAGGCCACCAAAAATTTTTAATTTGTTTAAACTTCTTTCTTCTGCTTTAAAAAATGAAATACTGAGCATGAGAAAAAATACAGGCAAAAGAAAATATCCAATGCCAAGAAGCAACGAAAGTATTTTATAAAGCTCTTGACCTACTGGTCCTGCAAAACTTCCACCATCAGAATTACTGATAGATGCAAGAACAAAAATAATTGCAAGTACAATAAAAATTACTGCAAAAATTCCTTGTCTTGTCTGATGTTTAATTCCACTTAAAATATTTTCGTTTGATGACTTCGGATTTATTTTTTTATTTTTTTTCGCCATTTAAAATTTATTTAGTACAAACTTTTAATTTACAACATAAAAACTTCATTTAATTATATCAAATTTTTTTTATTATTTCTTGTGATATTTATATAAAAATCACAATGACTACTCTTGACTCTATTAATTATTCAATAAAAGTTTTTTATTCACTTTTATATAATTAAACATTTAAAAACAAAGGTAAAATTTTGGGTCTATTGCTACAGTAATAGAATATGTTTCGCAATGGTGTATTTGCTCTTTACATTTTCTAATGGACATAATATCATTGTCTAACTTAACCATTTGTCCAATAAGTTTTAAAAGACAAAATTAAAAGGACAGTAATATAATAAAGGACGTTATATTAAAGACAACAATCAACTTAATTATGGAAAACAAGAATCAAAATAATTTAGTTAATTCTCAGGGTCAAAATAACCCTATTGTTAGAGCCGATATTGGAATATTATTTGATGGTGACTCATACGGACTTTTTGTTTTTCAAAAGACAGAAAAGTTAGTAAAAGGAGTATATCTTCTCACTAGCCATATGTCTGATAAAGAGCCAATGAAAGAAAGAGCGAGACATATCTCACACAAGATGCTTGGTAACGTTTTGGAAATGTCCGATAGAATTTGGGGTGAAGAAATATATCATAAAAATTTACTGTCGGCTATTACTGAAATATCAATCCTTTTTGATATCGCTGAACATACCAAAATGATATCAAAAAACAACCACCATATAATCACTTCAGAACTAACAAAACTAGCTAATTTTTTGATTACTTCAGCATCCAATTATTCTTCAGCAAAGATAGCTTTTGAACCAAATCTTTTTGATGGAGATTATAATTTTGTGCAAGATCAGGTCTTTCCAAATTCCCATCAGAGCTCGAATATTGCCAAGGGTAACTTTCTAAAGGACAATAATAAAGGACAAATTCAATCGGACAAAACCGTAATGGATGATAACATGTCTTTAACAAATAACACTGTCTCAGAAAAAACCGTAAAAGACAAAAAAAACAGGCAAGAAATAATACTATCAATGCTAAAAAGTGGTGTAAAACTAACAATCAAGGATTTCGCTAAGAATATAAAGGGTTGTAGCGAAAAAACAATTCAAAGAGAACTCCTATCACTTGTTTCAAAAGGTGTCCTAAAGAAAGAGGGTGAGAGAAGATGGTCAAAATACTTTATCATCAAATAAAAGACAAAAAATGGCTCAGTTTCCAGGCTTGGAAACTGAGCCATTTTTTGTCTTTTATTGACCCCATCTCTCTGCCTTTTGCCGGTAGGTTAAAACCTTTAAAATTTTATCTTGATTATTGTTAAAAACATGCATAAAACACGCCAAATTGATCATTGCCTTTTTGCTTATTATATGTAAGAATGTATATGTGGTCGTAATTAGTTGCGGTTTTTATTTAAAGCTTTTAATTTTTTAAGAATTAAGCGCAGTAAATAGAAGCTTTTTTTAGTTATCCACAGTTATATATTTTGCTAGATATTCTAACAAGATATATAATATACATTGAGATTTATTAAGTGCCAAAAAGTGCTTTATATTTCTCAAGAATTAGACGGCTTAAAGGCGGTCTAATCAGCTTAATCTGAAAAGATTAGGTAAATACAGAAATACTGATTCGGGTTTGCTCAAACCCATTTGTCAGTGGTCGAGAACTTTGACAATTGAATATTCGGAAATACAGAAAGTTCAGTTTTAGTTTATGTAACTAATCCAACTTTTTTGTGTCGAACTCAAACACTTAAAAAACTATCATCTGCTCAAGGTGATTGCGTGTATGAGAATATGAAAAAGAGGGAATAGTAGAAAGAAAGTCGCGTGCGCAATGTGTCGGCCACGTGTTATCTCGAAGTTTTTAGAAGGTCATTTTAAAAATTTCAATGAGAGAAGAGACGTTCATCAGCTTTAAATAAAATTGTTTTTAGTCGAAACACTTTATTTTGCTTACGATTTAACAAAACGAAAATTTTGTTTATCAAAAAGTTTACTGGTGAGAAAATAAAGATAATTCTTTCCAACGTTATTAGTTTTTTATTAGTTAATGTTCGGGGAAGTTTTTTCTTTTAATTTAAAAATTACAAATTAGATATGAGTAAAAAATTAATTGGTATCATTGCGTCAGTCGCATTGGTACTTTCATTGGCAGGTGCTAGCGTTGCATCAGCTTTGACAGCAGCAGATATTTCTATGCTTCAAGCTGCAGGGATAATTTCATCTGCGCAAGCAGCATCCCTAAGTGCTTCAATAGCAGGAACGCCAGCAGTTTCATCAACAACTTTTGCAAAAGACTTAACAGTCGGATCAAGAGGTGCTGATGTTACAGCATTACAAAATTTGCTAGGAGTTTCTCCAGCAACAGGATATTTCGGAGCTCTTACAAAAGCTGCCGTTATAAAATATCAGTTGTCAAAAGGTATAACACCAGCAGCAGGATATTTTGGTGCTAAAACAAGAGCCGTAGTAAATGGTTCAAGTTCAACATCATCAACAGGAGGAGTAGTTGTATCAGGAACAGATTTGTCTGTTTCTTTGGCAGCAACTTCACCAGCAGCTTCAGCTATGATCGCAGGACAAGCTGCAGCAGATCTTGCAGAATTCACATTCATAAACAAATCAGCAGCTCCAGCAGTTGTTACAAACATAACATTGCAAAGAACAGGAGTATCAGCTGATACAAACTTACAAAATGTATACCTATATAGTGGTGCAGTAAGATTAACAGATGCAGCAGCAGTTTCATCTGGTAAAATTACATTCAATGCCGCTTCTGGTATATTCACAGTGCCAGCTGCTTCTTCAATAACAATTGCAGTTAAAGCAGATATTGCATCAACGGCTAATGGTTCATTGATTGCCGTTGCTCTTACAGGAGTAACAGCTTCAATTCCAGTATCAGCAGTTTATCCAGTATCAGGTGCTTCAATGAGTGTCTTTAATGCAACAGGTATTGCACAAGCAACATCATCAGTTGATACTATTGGTACAAATATTACAGCTGGTGCAGTAAATCAAACAATTTGGTCAACATCTTTGACTCAAAGTCAAAGAGCTGTTTACCTAAAGAGCTTAGCTCTTAAGATAATTGGTTCAATACCTTCAAATTCAATTCAAAATGTAAAACTTTTTGTCGCTGGAGTTCAAGTAGCTCAAGCTTCAGGAATGGATGCAAATAGTATGATCACTTTTGATCTTACTTCAGCTCCTTACAAAATTGATTCAGGTAGAAAATTTGAAGTAAGAGCAGATATAGTAAATGGTTCAAACAGAACATTTAATGTACAATTGCAAAATGCTTCAGATCTTCAATTGATTGATTCAAACTACAATGTAGGAATTACAGTCGGAGGTTCATATCCACAAGCTTCTGGACAATTTTCTGTCTCAAAAGGATCAGTTATTGCTCAGTTGGATTCATCACTTGCTGATGGAAATATAGTTACAGGTTCAACAAATGTACCTTTGGCTAGATATACATTGAAAGCATACGGTGAAGATATGAAAATTTCTTCTCTCGTAGCTTCATCATCAGATCAGTTAGACAACGTTGCTTTGTATGCTAACGGTGTTCAAATCGGAAGCACACAAACAATATCATCAACAAGCACATCATATACCTATAATGTTGGTTCATCTCTTATAATTCCAGCAGGACAAGTTGTCACTTTGGAAGTTAGAGGAGATATCAAATACAATGGTACAAATGCTACAACCTCAGGTGTTAACACAATAAACATTAATTTGTTAGCCGGTTCATCAAATGCTCAAGGTTCATATTCTTCAGAGTTGAGCCCTGTTCCAGCTACAAGTATATTGAGTCAAACAATGACAGTTGTTGGTGGAGGATTAACAGCAGCTGAAAATTCTTCATTCATTACAATTGCAACCCCAAATACATCAAATGTAAGAATTGGTTCATATGTATTGAAAGCAGATTCATCAGAAGCTGTAAGAGTTACAAATCTTAAAGTTAATATAGGAGGCACAGTGTCTGCTACAACAACACTTTCAAATTTGTACACATCAGTTAATGGTGTTTCTACAAATCCAGTAGGATTAATTTCAACTGGCGATAACAATTTCTCAGTTGACTTTACAATCCCAGCAAATTCATCAACAATCGTTGATATTTATGCTGACGTCGCAAGTGTCGTAGTTGGTGGTAATTCAGCAACTACAACATTGACCGCAACAGGATATGGTGTAGGTAGCAATATTTCACTTAGTGCAGCAAGAATTGGAACAAAAGTTCTTACAATTGGTAATGGTGCATTACAAAACGCAACAGTCGCAGGAACATCTCCAGTTAAACAATTAGTTGTTGGAGATTCAACCTCAAAGATTGTTGATTATAGCTTCGTCTCTAATTCAGGAGATTCAGTTATAACAGATTTGTCATTTACCACAGTAGGAGACAAAATCACTGCTATTACTGTCGGTACTTCAACACAAACAGTTACTTCTGGTGCAACAACAACTTTCTCAGGACTCAATATTGCAGTTCCTGCAGGAAGAAGTGCAACAACAGTTTCAGTTATTGCTCAGTATGCTTCAGTAGCATATCCAAACACTGGTTCAGGATCAACAACATCTTTGACTTTGGTTGGATTTAAGGGTAAATCAGGAAACGTAGCTACAACATCAACAGCTGTAGCATCTTCTTCAGCTAACATGATGGTTGTTGGTTCAAGACCTACAATTACCTTTAGCCCAGTTGATACATCAGTATCCGCTTCACAAGGAGGCGTTATACTTGGAAGAATTAAAGTTTCTGCAGATTCATCTGGTATGGTTAGATTAGTCGCTGTACCTATACAGATTACAACAACAGCAACGGTTTCAGTATCAAATCTACAAGTACAAAATGGATCAGATTATACAAGCATTGCTTTGTCAGGAACATCAGTCGCAACAGGTACAGTTGCAACAATCAATCTTTCTGGATTCACAACAAATGCTATTGGTGAAATTGCCGCAGGTCAAACAAAAACATTTGATATTATCGGAGATGTCTTGAATACAAGCTCTACGGTAAACGGTAATATTCAGACAAAGATTGCTTCTTCAACAAGCGGATTTACATGGGAGGATGTCGTAGGAGGTAATGCAACACTTAATGGTGCATATATCCTAAACTTCCCAACAAATCAAGCAACAGTTGGAGTTAGCTACTAATAATATTTAACCACTTGTGATTCTATCTATGGGATTCGCCATAGAAGAATAGGTTGCAAAAAACCGCCCGAAAAGGCGGTTTTTTGTTTGGTATAAAAGACCGCGCGCTTTCGCGCGCGGTCTTTTATTTTCCTAGTAGAATTTTATATAGAAGTTATCCACAGAAAAATTAGGATAGAACTTTTTGGGATGATAAAATATTTTGTAATTATGCTGAAAAACAAAAAATATTTGTTCTTTTTATTTTGTATATTATTAATTTTTATTTCTAATTTTGTTTTCGTTAAAAAAGTTTTTGCGAGCCCATCCATCACGTCATTTTTATTAAACGGAAGCCCACAAGCTGCAACTTTTAATCCAAATAATGGCGAAAGTGTTTCTATAGAAGTTAAAGCAGGTACTCCAGTAAAGTTTACGAGACTTTATATTTGCGCAATTAGTCAGGTGTGTAATGGAACAAGCGGAAATTATACAAAATATTTTAGTCAAACAGATATTTCAGACACGATAAGCAAAACTTGGGATGGAAAAAATTCTGGAGGCACCGTCGTATCAGAAGGAGAATATAAAGTAATGGCATCGATGGTGGAAGGATCAAATCCGGCAGTTACCCAATTTGGTCAATATTCGATTTTCATAAGCTATTCAATTATAAGTAGTTCAACAACAGCAACCAGTACGGCAAGCTCAAGTGAAAGTACCACAACGTCAACGACCACAAGCACGACGACTAATTTGAGCAGTACAACAAGTCCAACAGTTATAACAAAAACTATTTATGTTTCAGCACATTCGGGCACAGAAGATTTAAGTAATTATGCAGAAAAAATAATTTTTCAAACATCTGCTGGTAGAGAAAGAATGGCTCTAGTTGGCTCTCCTTTAGAATTTGATGCAAAATATTCTGTATCCAGCGCAAACCAGTGTACACCAAATTTTAGGTGGTCATTTGGAGATGGTTTTGACGCAGTCGGGAAAAATATTACACATACATATAAGTATGCTGGTGAATACCAAGTTGTTTTAAATGGTATCTGTGGAGAAGAAAGTTCGGTATCCAGGACTATTGTAAAAGTAATTACTCCAGAAATATCGATAGCACAAATTTTAAGTGGCGACATCGAAATAAAAAATAAAGGAAAAACAGAAATAAATATAGGAGATTGGAAGATTCGCGGTATTGAAAAAGATTTTATTTTTCCAAAAGATACAATAATAAGTGCTGGAAACAAAATTATTTTATCAAAAGAGGATTTAAATATTAGTACATCAACCGAAAGAGTCGCTTTAGCAAATCCATCTGGTAGGGAAGTGGCGTATTTTAATCTTTCAAGTAGAGAACAAGAAAATTCAGTTTTATCGAGTGTTGCAACAACCACACAGGCCGAAACATTATCGGACAGCCCAAGCATTTCTGTTGCTGAAGCGGAAGTATTGGCTGAACAATATAAAAAACAGATTGCAGTATCTCAAACACCACAAAAAACTACCACAATAACTGATAATACAAAAAACTTATCCACAAACGACGATATTCAAGAAACAGCTACAGTTGCTGAAGCAGTCACTTCTTCATCAACAAAAAGTTTCTGGACAAAACTAATAGATATTCCAATAAATGGACTGAAAGCTTTTGCGCGTATATTTTATAATTTTTAATGTGCCAAGACGGGTGCTATAATAATAGGTATGTTTAATTCAACATTTTTCAAATTTTTAATTACCTTTGCTGTCATTGTTGGTATCAGCTTTTTGGTCATGGGAGTTACTGGTTATTTCGAATCAAAAGAAAGTACAAATAATACTGCTGGTATTAATGTTGAAAGGTAATTTATCTCATTTTAAAAAGTATGGCTCAAATACACCGTTTTAGCTGTTGACAATTCCTTGTATTTTGCTAATATGCTTACTCGAGCTCTTAGGAGCTTCTTGTTTTATTTTACGCAAATATTTTACCTGTCCCGTTATAAATAACGAGATGAAGTGAATAGTAAAAAAAGCGTTAAAATTTAAAACAAAAAAAGATATTAAACTTAAAGATTAGTAGCAATAAAATTTATAACTGGGATGTCACGATCACTAAAGAAAGGACCATATGTTGATGAAAATCTTCTAAAAAAAATAGAAGGTAAAAAACCCGTAGAAACAGGTTCAATAAAAACATGGTCAAGAAGAAGTCAGATTTCTCCAGAAATGGTTGGCTTTGTTTTTGGTGTTCACAATGGCAAACAACACATAGATGTTTTGGTAACAGAAGATATGGTTGGACACAGACTTGGCGAATTTTCTCCAACAAGAAAGTTTACTAAACACGGAGGTAAAATGCAGAAAGATATTGATATCGCAGCAAAGGAATCAGAAATTTCAGCATCAAAAGCAGCTAAAGCATCAACAGAAGCTAAAAAATAATAACCAATGATGATTACAGCAAATTTAAATGATTATAGACAGTCACCAAGAAAGGTAAGATTAGTTGCCAATCTAGTGAAAGGAAAAAAAGTAGAAGAAGCAAAAAATTCTCTAACTTTTTTGGTAAAGAGAGCGGCAAAGCCACTTTTAGACTTGATAGACTCAGCAGTAGCAAATGCATCTCACAATTTTAATATTTCATCCGACCAACTTTATGTAAAAGAATTTAGAGTAGATGCAGGCGTAGTTCTAAAAAGAAGAATGCCAAGATCAAGAGGAATGGCTTATCCAATCAACAAAAGAACAAGCCATGTTTTCGTACAATTAGATACAATAGACAATATGCCAGTTAAAAAGTCTAAACTTTCAAAATTAAAAGCCGCAGTAAAGTCAGTAGTAAAAGCCGAAACAACAGAAAAGAAAGTCGAAGCAAAACCAAAGGCAAAAAAGGCAGAAAAAGTAAAAGCAGAATCAAATAAATAATATGTCACATTCAGTTCATCCATATTCACATAGATTAGGAATTATAAGAGATTGGAAATCTCGATGGTTTTCAACTGGCCAAAAATATAAAGATTTTCTAAGAGCAGATATGATGCTAAGAGAATTTCTTGAGAAAAAAATGAGAGGCCAATATATTGGTGCTATTGAAATGGAAAGAAATGACAAAACATTTAGATTGATATTAAAAACATCAAGACCGGGTGTTGTTATCGGAAGAAGCGGAGAAGGTTCAGTCAAACTTCGAAAAGATATAATGAAATTTGCTTCACGATACAAGCTTACTATTCCAGCAGATTTCAAACTTGATGTTGAGGAAATAAAATCACCAGAATCAAATGCTGCAATAGTAGGACAAATGATTGCTGAAGGACTAGAAAAAAGATTGCCTTTCAGAAGAGTTATGAAACAAACTGTTGAAAAAGTTATGGCGAATAGAGATGTAAAAGGTATAAGAATTTACTGTGGAGGAAGACTTGGTGGTGCCGAAATCGCAAGATCAGAAGAATTAAAAAGAGGAAGAATTCCACTTCAAACTTTGAGAGCAGATATTGATTATGCACAAGAAAAAGCCCATATGACGTATGGTGATTTGGGAATTAAGGTTTGGATATATAAAGGAGATATTTTTGCTAAAAAAAGCGGACAAGCTGCTGATACAAAAAATAAATAATTTTAAAAAGTCATGTTGATGCCAAAAAAAGTAAAATTTAGAAAAGCACATACATTCAGAGAAAACTCTGAAAAAGTTGGTGTTGAAACTAGAGGAACTAAAATTTCTTTCGGTTCTTTTGGTTTGAAAGCCACTTCAGCAGGCAGAATAAAATCACAACAAATAGAAGCAGCAAGAAAAGCAATTGCTCACACAATGAGCAAAAGCGGAAAAATTTGGACAAGAATTTTCCCAGATCATCCATATACACAAAAACCAGCCGAAGTTAAAATGGGAAAGGGTAAAGGAGAATTACAAGGATATGTCGCTATCGTAAAACCGGGAAGAGTTCTTTTCGAAGTAGATGGAGTTGATGCAGTTTCTGCAAAAGAAATGCTAAGAAAAGGAGGAACAAAACTTCCAGTAGATACAAAATTTCTAGCAAGATAATTTTAATACAATGAACATAAAAGATTTAAGAAAAAAAACAGCAGGAGAACTAGATAAAGAGCTTGGAGAAAAAGCAGTAGCTTTGAGCAATTTCAAATTTGGCACATCAGGAAGCAAGACAAAAAATGTTAAAGCCGGAAGAAATTTGAAAAAAGAGATCGCACAAATACTTACAATTTTAAATGAATCAAAAAAAGGAAAGAAAGCATAATTTTTAACCAAACAAATGGAAAAAACAACAGTAAAAAAGAATAATGGAAAAATATTGAGAGGAGTGGTCGTTTCTACAAAAATGAAAGACACCGTGGTTATTTCTATTGATTCTTTCAAGAAACATCCAAAATACGGAAAATATATTAAGAAACAAAATAAAATAATGGCTCACGATGCAGGAAATACTTGTAAAGAAGGAGAAATTATTGAAATAATAGAAACAAAACCAATTTCAAAGAATAAAAATTTTAAAGTTTTAAAATAAAGATTAGTATTTAATTAACATACCAAAATGATACAACCAAGATCAATCATAAAAATAACAGACAACTCAGGTGCCAAAATAGGCAGGGTTTTTAAGATTCTTGGAAGTTCAAAAAAGAGATGGGCAAAAATAGGTGAGGTAGTTGTCCTTTCAGTACAAAAAGCAGAACCAAGAAAAATGGCTAAGAAAAAGGATATTCTTTACGGGGTTATCGTCAGACAAAGACAACCTTTCAGAAGAGCAGATGGTTCGTATATAAGATTTGATGAAAATGCAGTTGTTATTATTGAAAAGGGTAAAAAAGATCCAATAGCAGGTAGAGTTTTCGGTCCTATTCCAAGAGAGCTTGCAGAATTGGGTTTTAAAAAGATTGCATCACTTGCACCAGAAATTGTTTAATTAAGTAATAAAATTATAATGAAAATTAAAAAAGGAGACAGCATAATAGTAATTGCAGGAAAAGACAAGGGTAAAGTCGGAAAGGTTATTGCTGCTTTCCCAAAATTAAACAAAGTTGTTGTTGAGGGTGTAAATATCAGCAAGAAACACCAGAAAGCAAAAAAGTCTGATTCAAAAGGTCAGATAATAAACAAAACAATGCCTATCAACGCTTCAAACGTTATGGTAAATGAAGCAGGTAAAAGAGCAAGAGTTGGAAAAAAACTTATCGGTGGTAAATTTGTCAGAATATCAAAACAGACAGGAAAAGAAATATAATAAATAAAACAAATGATGTCATTAAAAGAAAAACAGAATAAAGCATTTGAATCCTTAAAGGGAACTTTGGGTTTAAAGAACAAAATGCAAACACCAAAAATTGTGAAGGTTGTTTTGAGTTCTGGTACCGGTTCATTCAAAGATAAAAACAAAAATAAAGTTGTTGAAGATAGACTTACAAAAATTTCTGGACAAAAAGTTATGCTTAAAGTTGCAAAGAAATCAGTCGCTACTTTCAAAGTAAGAGAGGGAGACCCAGTTGGATATCAAGTTACTTTAAGAGGACACAGAATGTTTGATTTTCTAGACAAGCTTGTTTATGTTGCATTGCCACGAACAAAAGACTTTAGAGGACTTTCTGCACACGCAATAGACAGTATGGGCAATTTCACAATTGGAATGAAAGAAAACTCAGTTTTTCCAGAAGCATCAAACGAAGAATTGAAAGATGTTTTTGGACTATCAATCACAATAGTTACAAATCAAAAAAATAAAGTTACAGCAAAAGCTTTCCTAGAATATTTAGGCTTTCCATTCAAAAAAGTAGAGGATGCCAACAGAATTAAAAGCAAAAGAAAAAAGACCGCATAATAGCGGTTTTTTTGTTTCTTCCAAATCATGTTTGACATTTGATAACATATTTAGTATAAAAACTACATATTAAGTTCTTTTAAATAAACGTCATTTAAGACGAGCTTTTTTAGCCTTATTCCATAGGACTAAAAAAGCTCGTCTTAATTAGAGCCGTAAAATAGTCAGAACGAATCTGACAGTAGACTAAGGAGTGTGCTATGGATAAAACCATAGTAAGCCAAATGTCGAGAGGCCAAGGTCACGAGGTTTTAAACAAACTCGAAGCTGCAGGTCTCAACAGTCACCTTTGTCAAAAGGTGATAGATTCAAAAAACAATGAGCTCGCCATGAAAGTGGTGAGACTTATTGAAAACGGGGGTTTCGAACCGTCAACGAATCAGAAGTTGGCGCGGGGGATTATGAAACAGAACATGTTCGGCATTGAGGAAGCGATAAAATTCTTTGGGGTCAACCCATCGAGGCAACAGCTCGCCTGCTTAGCCGAGATTCCGTTCTCCGAGGAAGTGCTCAAATCTGTTAAGGATACGCACATTCTTGTCGCCGTCTTCCCGATGTCGATACTCGATATACGCGGAAGAGTGGAAAGAAAACTATTTCAGAAGCGCGAAGATGTATGGTATAACCATAACAATTACAAATTCTCCAAAGACAAGGGCGAAATTGGTTGGGGATTGGTTTGCAAGACACCAGTTGCTAACTCCTACGGCAAAAACTGGGATGAACAGCAGGCACTTCTTTCAAAAGAAGAAGAAACACCAAGCGCGCTGATAGTAGTTTATACTACCGTCGGACATTTGCTTGCCACCGGTGAATTCCTGTTCGAGAACCTATTTGTTCGCACTTCTAGTCTCGCTACAGAGGACGGCCACGTCGACGTCGGTCTATCAGCTACTCGTGGCCTTTATGTCAACGGCGACTTGGACAGTCTCCGCTATCATCTTCTTGGCTTGGCGTCCGCTAGGAAGTAAGTAAGTTTTATCTACCCGCACCTTCTCGTTTTGTTTAACAAACAATAACGAGAAGGTGCGGGTTTTTCTTTTTTTATAGTACCCCGAGGTTGAACCTCGGGGTAGATTATGTTATTGTAAAATAATGGCAAGAAATATAAATATTTCGATCGATGAATTTTATCATTTATATAATCGTGGAAATGACAAGAGAGATATTTTTCTTAGTGAAAACGATTACCTTCGTTTTCAAGTGCTCTTATATTTATGTAATAACATAAAAAGTATACACTTGGGTGATTATAAAAATTTATCTACAAAAAAATTATTTAATTTACCAAGAGAAGAAACCATTATAGATATTGGTGCTTATTGTCTTATGCCAAATCATTTCCACTTACTAATTAAAGAAAAAATAGAAG
>Ga0209083_1001409_pt1 | contig 27583 bp, 39 predicted proteins | sample AM7aDNAmetaG_FD_184132 | JGI IMG/M metagenome (GOLD analysis project Ga0209083, IMG submission 184132) | Freshwater microbial communities from Finland to study Microbial Dark Matter (Phase II) - AM7a DNA metaG (SPAdes) (version 3) | ecosystem: Environmental > Aquatic > Freshwater > Lake ...
GGAAGGAAAAGCCGCTTTAATGTCGAAAAACGCTCTGTAAAGGGGCAAATCAAGGCAAAGCAATCGTTTTTTGAGCTTTTTTGAGGAAGGAAACTGTCGTACAACTCTAAGTCGGACAGGCTCCTAGCCGTGCGTTGACCCAAGCGGCACATGAGGCTTTGGGCGGTGCGCCGGGAACCCGCCCGCTGGTCGTGGACCCATTTGCTGGCGGTGGTTCAATTCCGTTGGAAGCCTTGCGCGTCGGCGCTGATGCCTTCGCCAGCGACCTTAACCCGATTCCTGTATTGCTGAATAAAGTTGTGTTGGAATACATCCCCAAATACGGGCAAAGATTGGCAGACGAAGTTCGCAAGTGGGGCGATTGGATCAAGCAAGAGGCCGAAAAGGAACTGGCTGAATTCTATCCGAAAGACCCCGACGGCGCGACACCGATAGCCTATTTGTGGGCGCGAACCATTCAATGCGAAGGGCCGGGGTGTGGGGCGGAAGTGCCGTTGATCCGTTCGCTATGGCTGGCTAAGAAACCTAACCGCTCTGTGGCTCTGCAACTGGTGGTCAATCAATCGTCATTCCGGCAAGGATGCCGGAATCCAGCGTCCAAGGATGGCAATCTACCCGTTGGCAATCCGCCTGAATCAAACACCGTTGAAACCGGCAAGTTACCGTCCATGGCACTGGATTCCGCCATCCCTGTGCGGAATGACGGATATTTAAATTCTGCTGGACTCATCTACAACGATGAGTGTCGCAGCGTGGAAACGATAAAGCGGGTGGATTTTCAAATCATCGTTAAAAAGCCTGACGGCTGGGTGGACCAAGCCAACCCAGAAACTAAAATCGCAAACCCGACATTTGACGGTACGGTGAAACGCGGTTCGGCGACGTGTCCTTGCTGTGGTTACACGACTCCAGCAGAGCATGTTCGGGAACAACTCCGAAGCCGTTTCGGAGGGAGCAAGGATGCGCGGTTGATGGCTGTCATTAAAGTACATCCGAAGAATGGAACAGTTTATGATTTGCCCGGTAAAGTGGATTCGGACGCAGCAAAAAATGCTTCGGTCAGGCTTACTAAACTTGAAGCTACTACACGCTTATGCGGTCACAATTTCACGCCAGACGAACCGACACCAACAAATAAATCACATCGTTCGGTCGGCTCCCTTTGGATATATGGAATGAGAAAATGGCGCGATATCTACACAGACAGGCAACTTGTTGTCTTGGGAACGCTTTGCCAAAAACTCACAGAAGCTGCATCTAATGGTATGCCTCCACATACGCATTCGCTATTAGCTCTCTGCGTTGGAAAAATTGCTGATTATTTCAGCACACTTTGCCTTTGGCGAACCGCAAGAACCTGTGTTGCACACACATTTGGACGGCAGGCTTTGCCTATTGTTTGGGATTTCGGTGAGATGAATCCTTTCGCTGGAAGTGCTGGAGATTGGTCAGAAGCTGTAAACTACATGATGCTATTAGTTGATGCTGTTGGAAAAGGTTCTCAACCACCGCAGAATACAGCAAGCGAACAAGCCGACGCTACCCAACATCCATTGCCCAATGATTCGGCAGAACTCTTTGTGACAGACCCGCCTTATTATGATGCTGTTGCCTATGCGGAGCTTTCTGACTATTTCTACGTTTGGCTAAAGCGAACAGTTCCACCAGAAGTGGCCCAGCCCTTTTTTGCTCAACTCACGCCAAAGGAAAGACAGGCTATCGTTTATCATCCAAGTTCATTGTCAGAAAAATACCAATACGAACGCTTGATGGGTGAAGCTCTTACAGAAGGCTGCCGTGTTTTAAAATCCACAGGATTGGGAGTGGTCGTCTTTGCACACAAGTCCACTGCTGGTTGGGAAACGATGCTTCAAGCTTTGATAGGAGCCGGTTGGATTGTGACTGCTTCGTGGCCGATTGATACTGAACGAGGAGGTCGAATGAATGCATACGAGACGGCATCGCTGGCCTCCTCCGTCCACCTCGTCTGCCGCCCCCGTCCTTCATCTATTAATTTTCCATCCGGCACGGATGGAAAATTAATAGGGGACTGGCGCGACATCCTCCATGAATTGCCCATCCGCATCCACGATTGGATGCCTCGCCTAGCCCTAGAAGGGGTGGTCGGCGCGGATGCCATTTTCGCCTGTCTTGGCCCTGCTCTCGAAATCTTCTCGCGCTACTCTCGCGTAGAAAAAGCCAGCGGCGAAGTGGTCACGTTGAAGGAATATTTGGAACATGTCTGGGGTGCCGTCGGAAAAGAAGCTCTGAATATGATCTTCGAGGGAGCCGACACTAGCGGTTTCGAGGAAGATGCCCGCCTGACCGCCATGTGGCTGTGGACTCTAGTCGCCGGTAAAACGGATAACACCGAGACCGAAGATACTCAGGGAGACATGGACGACGAAGACGATGCCAAACCTACGAAAGCACCAGCCGGGTATGTATTGGAATACGATGCTGCCCGGAAAATAGCCCAAGGTTTGGGCGCTCACTTGGAAACGCTGACCAACCTCGTCGAAGTCAAAGGCGACAAAGCCAGACTGTTGCCCGTCGCTGAACGCGCCCTCTATCTATTCGGCAAGGACGAAGACACAGCAACCACCCGGAAGAAGAAAGCCCAAGTCGATCTATTCACCGGTCTGGGGTTGGACGAGGTGGATTCAATCCAAGGCCCGCCACCCAAACCCGGTATGACGGTGCTAGACCGTTTGCACCAAAGCATGTTGTTGTTCGGCGCGGGTCGCAGCGAAGCACTAAAGCGTTTCCTAGTCGAAGAAGGCATAGGCCGTGACCCTAGATTCTGGCGGTTGGCCCAAGCCTTTTCCGCATTATTCCCTTCTTCATCCAGTGAAAAGCGCTGGGTAGACGGGGTGTTGGCCCGTAAAAAAGGGCTGGGGCTTTAATGTTTTTCTGGTTCCCACGCTCCAGCGTGGGAACCCGTTTTGCTCCGCTCCAGCGGAGTTATGCGGCACTGGAGTGCCGCTGTATGCATTCCCACGCTGGAGCATGGGAACGAGAGCATCAGTTAAGAGTTAATAACTATGACAACACTGACCATTGAAATGCCCGAAGAAGCGTTTTCCGCTTTGCGTCGCTCACCGCCTGAATTTGGCAGAGACATGCGTATCGCAGCAGCGACTTATTGGTATCAGAAAGGCGATATTTCCCAAGAAAAGGCGGCACAAATTGCCGGTATGAGCCGAACAGAATTTTTGCAGCACTTGGCGCGAGAACAGGTGGAGGTGTTTCAAGTAGACTTCGAGGATTTGCAGCGGGAGTTGCTACGTGGCTGATTATGCCTATATCAATTTATCCGGTATTATGTAGCAGTTGCACAAAATGACTTTAAGTGGCTGATTTTAAATCTAAGAAAAGGGGCTTTGTGCGCTTGCTACATAATACCGAATTTATCCTATGTGTAACGTAGTGATCAGGAGATAGATATGACGACTGTTTCAATCGAATTGCCGGAAACCGTGTTTTCGGCCTTAAGACTTAGCCCAAAAGATTTTGTAAATGAAATGCGTATTGCCGCAGCGGTGCAGTGGTATGCCCAACAACAAATTTCCCAGGGAAAGGCAGCAGAAATAGCAGGTTTGAGCCGAGCCGCATTTATCGATGAATTGTTCAGGCGCAAGGTTCCAGCTTGCCAAGTGACCATCGAGGAATTGAGAGAGGAAGTCGACGGTGAGTGGTGATATCTGTGTCATTGACTCATCACCGTTGATATTGCTCGGTAAGATACGCCAGTTGGAATTATTGGAAAAATTAGCGGCGAAGATCATCGTTCCAGAAACCGTTTTAGAGGAAATTCGTAATGGTGCGGATAAAGACCCTTTCTCGCATAACACAATAACATGGGTTAAATCATATTTAGTCGCCAATATTGCGATACCTGTATCTGTTGTGGCTTGGGATGTAGGCCCAGGAGAATCCCAGGTCATTGCCCATTGTTTACTCGGAGGTTATCGGGCCGTACTCGACGACGGCAAGGCAAGAGCTTGTGCATCATCCCATTCAGTTCCTTTAATAGGCACATTGGGGATGATCTTGAGGGCCAAACGGAAAGGTCTAATTTCCTCTGCCCGTCCAATTGTGGAGCGGCTGGTTGCGGCAGGCAGTTTCATGGACTTGGAACTGGTGGAAAAAGCTTTGGCCGACATAGGAGAATAGGTAATGACAGTAAAACCTTGGTACAAACTCGCCACCCCGCGTGAAGATTTGCGCGATGGCCGGCCTTTGGACGCTTCCGAGTTTGCGGTACATCTGGATCAAATCCGAGATGGCCGCGCTCCGGCGGTTTACCAAGACCCAGAACGTTTCTTTGAGCGTACCTTCCTGACGAAGGGACTGAGCGGCCTTGCTGTGGAAGTCATTCGCCGGCTATCGGGTGAAAAAACCGAAACCTCCGCTGTCTTTAATTTAACAACCCAATTTGGCGGCGGCAAGACCCATGCCCTAACCGTGCTTTACCACCTTGCCCGACAGGGCGGTAAGGCTAAGGATTGGCAAGGTGTAGCCAAGCTCTTTGAAGTCGCGAAGGTTGACCACTTCCCAGAGGCCAAGGTCGCCGTTTTCGTTGGCACTGAATTTGACCCGATTTCAGGCCGAGGCGGTAATGATGGAACACCCTCCCGAAAAACGCCGTGGGGTGAAATCGCCTATCAGCTTGGCGGCGAACCGGCACTCGCCATTCTCGCCGAACATGAGAGGCAAGCCACTGCGCCGGGTGGCGATGTGATCCGGGCATTTCTCCCAAAAGACAAACCCGTGCTCATACTCATGGATGAATTGATGAACTTTGTCAACCGCTCCCGCAAAAGTGGGATGGCAACCCAGTTCTATAGTTTCCTGCACAATCTTTCGGAGGAAGCGCGGGGCCGTGACAATATGGTCTTGGCTGTTTCGATTCCAGCTTCCGAACTGGAAATGACGGCGGAAGACCAATCCGACTATGAACGGTTTAAAAAACTGCTGGATCGCGTGGGCCGACCGGTGATGATGTCAGCCGAAGCGGAAACCTCCGAAATTATCCGTCGTCGGTTATTTGAATGGGACAGCAACGTATTAACCCCTGACGGACGAATTATGCTGACCCGCGATGCTTTAGCAACCTGTAATGATTACGCGGATTGGGTGAAAGACCACAAAAACTCCGTTCCCGAGTGGTTTCCAGTCGATTCCGCGAGGGATGCGTTTGCGGCGACTTATCCGTTCCATCCAACGGTATTGTCAGTGTTCGAGCGCAAATGGCAAGTCTTGCCGCGATTCCAACAAACCCGTGGCGTGTTGCGGTTACTCGCGCTGTGGGTATCCAAGGCTTATCAGGAAGGCTTCAAAGGTGGGCAACGGGAGGGACTTATCGGCCTAGGAACAGCCCCCTTGGATGATCCCCAGTTTCGGGCAGCCATGTTTGAACAACTTGGCGAACATCGACTGGAATCCGCAGTCACCACCGACATTTGCGGCAAAAAAGATTCACACGCGATCCGGCTCGATAGCGAAGCTATTGACATCATTAAAAAAAGTCGATTGCACCGCAAAATAGCCACCACGATTTTCTTTGAATCAAACGGAGGCATGGCTCGAAATGAATCAACGATTCCAGAATTGCGACTGGCTGTCGCCGAACCTGATTCAGACATTGGCAATATCGAAACTGTCTTGGAGGCGCTTACCGAAGCCTGTTACTACCTGACCGTTGACCGCAACCGGTATCACTTCAGTTTCAAAGAAAACCTAAATAAACGCTATGCAGACCGACGAGCAAACATCAAAAGCCCTGCCATCAATGAGCGTGTCCAGGCTGAGATTCGGGCTGTGTTTGCGACGGGCGGGGGCATTGAACGTTTGTATTTTCCCGAAAAAAGCAATCAGATTCCTGACCGTGCCGTTCTGACATTCATCATCCTTTCCCCGGAAATCAACATGGAGGATGAAACCCGCACAAAAGCCTTGGTGGAATCGGTGACGCGGGAATATGGTACATCCTCGCGAACATTCAAAAGTGCTTTGGTGTTCTGTATCGCGCAATCCGCAGGAGATTTACAGGAATTGGCCCGTCGCCTTTTGGCATGGGAAGAAATAGGCGAGGAATTGCCATCCATCAGCATTGATGAGTCGCAGCGATTTCAACTCACCGACAACATCAAAAAAGCCAAACGTGATTTGAAAGAAGCCGTTTGGCGAGCTTACAAGAACATCATTTTATTGGGCAAGGATAATGGGCTTAGAAGCATAGATTTGGGGCTAGTACACTCCAGTTCTTCAGATTCATTGCTACAGTTCATTATTACTTATCTAAAACAAAACGACGAAATTCAGACAGGTATCAGCCCGAGTTTCTTAATACGCAATTGGTCTCCCGCATTCAAAGAGTGGAGTACAAAGGCAGTTAAGGATGCTTTCTACGCTTCTCCTCTATTCCCGCGAATCCTTAATTCAGACATAATCAAAGATACTATATCAAGAGGAGTGGAGAATGGACTGTTGGGCTATGTCGGAAAAACCGCAAATGGCAGGTATGAACCTTTTGTTTTTGGAAAAAGCCTGTTAGCGGTTGATGTCGAGATTTCCGATGACATGTATGTTGTCACCAAGGAAACTGCCGAAGCCTATCTTTCTGAAGTTAGGGAGCCTTTAGTTAAAACTGACACAGATAAACCCCCTGATACTACCGTGACGACCACAACGGGGGGGGCCACTGGAAACGAAACCACTTCACCAACGGTAGTCGGCCCAACATCGAAAGGAGAAAAAGAGTCAGATCGTGAGGAACATAAACCACAAGGTATACAGAAGATTGCGTGGTCGGGAGAAATCCCACCACAAAAATGGATGAACTTCTACAGCCGTGTACTTGCCAAGTTCGCCACAGGCAGCGGCCTTAAGCTATCCGTCAAAATCGAGGTTGCCCCGGATGGAGGAGTTTCGCAGCAGAAAATTGAAGAAACACGAGTGGCACTTAGAGAGTTAGGGCTAAATGATACATTGGACAAAGAAAATTAAGCGATAGGTTTATACCTTATTGTATTGTCATTAGTGAATTAGTAATTACTGCTTTGCCAAATTCATATTGCGGAATATGTTTAATCGTTCTTATTGATCTTTTGGCTGTACGGCAAATCCCAGAAGTTCATCATCCGGTTCGATTGCCCAAACCGTCAAAGAGTCGATGACTTATAATGGAAATATTTTTGTATGGCGTGGCCCTGCTTTGCGTGTAAGCCACTATCGAACTTTGTTCTATGGATACGATTGTGTTGATTACTGGCTACATGCCCGTAAATCACCTGCTCTTAGCGTCAAGTATGCAATGTCATTTGATGCCGATTATGGCGGAGACCTCAGACATTATGATGTTGTGAAGTTTGCTGATGGCTCCAGCCGTCAGACTGTCAATCACCGACATGACACAAAGCGCTGCCAGTTTTTCAATAGCATGGTTTACTCCTGCCTATATCATGACCGGGTCAGCTTGGAGCTTTCGCATACGGAATTGGTAGCCGCACGAATGAAAGGGCTTCAGCTTACCTTGAGTTCGGGTACACAGGATTATGAGGCTATCGTCCTGCCTGCGAATTATGTTCAGGGGTTCCTTCATGCTGTGCAATAAGCTACCTTAATAATCCAATTATAATTGACGGCGAGGTAACAGATGACGCTTGACGAAATCAAACAAGCCCTTGAAGTAAATACAGGGACATTACCTCGGTTAGCCTTGGAACAAGCCATTGAACGGCGGGAGGAAACCATTCCTTGGCTGCTCGACACTTGGCGTCAGGCCGCTGACGCGCCCGAATTGTTGTTGACTAAAGGCGACGATTACATACTGCATATCTATGCCATGTACTTACTGGCCCAATTCCGTGAACCGACTGCTTATCCCCTGTTGGTGAAGTTTTTCTCAACACCTGGCGAACTTGCTCTTGATCTTACGGGCGACGTGGTGACGGAAGACTTGGATAAGATTCTTGCCTCGGTCTGCTGGAACGACTTGGCTCCCATAAAACAAATCATTCAAGACCTGTCGATAAACGAATTCATCCGAAACGCAGCGTTAAGATCCATGCTTGTCTTAGTTGCGGAAGGCGAAATGAAAAGAGAGGATCTGATAGCCTATCTGCGATATCTGTTCACTAACATCCCAAGGGAAGCCAATGAATTTTGGGGTACACTTATCTGCGCTGCATTGGGTATATACCCGGAGGAATTATTGCCCGAGATAGAATCAGCATTTGTCGATGACTTGGTAGACCCGGATATGGTGCGGCCAAATAGTGTGCAAAGGCAGTTATCGAAAGGAAAAGATGCAACCTTGCGGGCCATGAAGGAAAAATATCACTTCATCAGAGATACCATCGCGGAAATGGAATGGTGGGCTTGTTTCCAAAGGGAACTGGAGAGTTTGCCAAGGGCTTTGCCAGCCAGAACACAACCCAAACAAATCATGATACTCGCAAAAATCAAAGTCGGCAGGAATGCCCCATGCCCTTGCGGCAGTGGCAAGAAATACAAGAAGTGTTGCTCAAACTGAAATGGTTTTGTAAGCAATAACATAAAATATGCTACTTTCGTAAAAAATGAATCTGCACGATGTCATTGAAGACACCATTATTTCCAAGGAACAATTGGGTGGTCTATTTGGCGATGAAGTGGCCCAACTGGTCGATGGCGTCAGCAAGCTAACCCAACTTGACAGCAAGTCCCGAGCCGAGGCACAGGCTCAAAACGTGCGCAAGATGGTCATGGCCATGGTCAAAGACTTGCGTGTCATCATGGTCAAACTGGCCGACCGTCTGCATAACATGCGCACATTAGGCGTCATGGCACCGCAACGCCGCACTCGCATCGCAAAAGAAACCTTGGACATTTACGCACCCATCGCGAATCGCCTGGGGATGAACGAATTGCGTTTGGAATTGGAGGATTTGGGCTTCGCTGCCTACCATCCCATGCGTTACCGGATACTTAAGAAGGAAGTAAAAAAAGCGTGCGGGGAAAACAAAGAATCTTTGACTGAAATCGAAAACTCCATCAAGACTCGTTTGACGGATTGCGATCTGCGAGGATTTCAGGTGATAGGCAGGGAAAAACATCTTTATAGCTCGCCGACAATCACACGCAGTGGATGGGATTGGAATTCAAACGTGGTTAGCCCGTTCGATGGCGTTTGGCTAGGGGCGTTCATGTTCAAACCCCCGTGTTGGTGAAATGGTGGGCGGCATGGGCGACCAAGGCGGGTTTGGAACCCGCCCCTACCAGCCGGTCGTCGGCTGCGTCCAGACGGGCGGCCAGCAGGAACAGGGCCAGCCAAGCGGCGACCGCCAGATGGTTCGATTCCAAGCAGCTCAACGCCAGGGAAGAAAGGGAATAGTCGGGTTTGCCGCCAACCAAGGCGGCGGACGGATTTTGGGCAGGGACGGTCATTGTGTGGCTCCAAAGCGAGATTGGTAGCCGCCACAATCGCTGCTAAACGATTGGTGGCGGGATGCAAGGGGTTAGCAGACCGGGCTTTGGCAACCGGCACACCCGAAGGTGTCCCCATGCACCCCACCAAGGAAAAAGCTGGAATTCGGGCGTAAAAAAAGCGCCGAAATCCTGAATGGAGGGCTCTGGGTGCGCCAAAGTTAAACGGGCTGCTAAACCCATCCCTTGCCTGTTGCAAGGATGGGAAAAGCCTAGCACTGCTTTTTTCCGAAAGCAAGCTGGTACATGAAAAATATTTTTGAGCCGGGGCGGGAAAGTTGGTATTGTGGGTGGCATGATTAAGACATTCGCAGACAAAGCCACTGCCGCAGTTTTCGCAAACGAACGTGTGCGCGGGTTTCCCCCTGGTGTGTTCCAAGCGGCAAGGCGCAAATTGGAAGTGTTGGACAAGGCTGGGCAGATCGAGGATTTGCGTGCGCCACCCGGCAACCGGCTGGAAAAGTTGTCTGGCAACCGTGAAGGCCAGTGGAGCATCCGCATCAACAGCCAGTGGCGCGTGTGCTTCCGCTTTGCCGAAGGGAACGCTTATGACGTTGCAATCGTTGACTACCATTAAGGTAATACCACCATGACCATCCGCAGAGAAGAGCTGGACACCCTTGATTTTTCCGACGTTGCCGACACTCGCCAAGGTAAGCTCCCGCCCATCCATCCCGGCGAAATCCTGCGCGAAGAGTTCCTTGTCCCGCTCGGAATGGGGGCGGGCGACCTTGCCCTCGCACTCAATGTGCCTGCCCAAGCCATTGACTGCATCGTGCGTGAAACAAGCCCGATTACCCCTGACCTGGCCCTTCGCCTTGCCCGCTACTTCGGCTCCCCCCCGGAATTCTGGCTCAATTTGCAAACCGCTTATGATTTGAGCATGGTACGTCAACAGGCGTTCGCCGCTATTGAACGGGAAGTTTTGCCCCGTAAAGCGGCTTGAGACTGACCCAAATATCTGCCGACAAGTTTTTGGATCTGTGCGATTCAACTTCAACCACCCAATCCCCGAACTTGGCGTAAACGTGTAGCTGTTAAGTTTGTGGCTGTTAATGATCGCCATGAACAGCCCCGAATTGTAAAATGGAAAGTTGATTAAAGGCACAAGGATTGAATTATTTCTTGACATCCTTCGTTTCTTGCCTTGGCATGTCGGTCGAATATGTTCTCTCTGCAAATCGTCAGCTAAATCAGCAAATTTCAATAGCCTGTCGGCAAATGTCCCTCGACCAAATACGCGCCTGATCGACAGTACCAGTTCATCTTTCACAAATGGCTTCCATTTACCACCCTTAACTTTTCGCCCTTTTCCCGCACCAATTGCAGAACATAAGGCGATTTTCGATAAATAAACTACCTAAAGTAGAAGCGGCATCTTGCCGCTTTAAGCGGCTGGAAGCCGCTTCTACTTGGTATAAACATTCTTGGAAATCGCCTAACTGATGCAGTTCGACTACTTTGAAGTTTTTTAGGTAAGCTATTTGGCTTGATGCGCGTCGTCTGGCTATTTTATTTATTCCCATCATAATATCTCTCAAAATGTTAATAAACTTGATGCCATCATGCCCGTTCCTAGGGCCGTTTTAGTCATCAATCATAATATCTCACATGAACGTAACCAAAGGTTACACATACATTAAACTAAGGTTCTTTGTTTGGCAAGTGGCAGGGCATGATTTTTTTGCCATCGGCTTGACGTTGCTTTCCGGGCTGTAGCGTAGTTTTTTGCCGTCTGGCTGTGTTTGTATGTCAATTACTGCAAAACAGCCTGTACGCGCCCCTAATGCGCTAAAAAAGATTAAGATCTAAAGATTACAAACCCCAAAATCGACTTTAAACCTATGAATTATAAAATGATTACTTTTGTTACCGTTCCCAAAACCTCCCTATCCGTACTTTATGTGTGGTTTTCGGCGGGGGTCGGGAGGCTAAAAACCCCCTTATTTGGCTATATATTATCCCTACAAAAAGTGTTGTGTTCCTAAAAACTCCCTATTGAACCGCTATGTGTTCCTAAAAACTCCCTATTCCTGCCTGCCTGTGGATAACTTATTGTCCTTTAAAGGACATAAAATTTAGTGTCCTTATATGTGCCATTGCACCATAATAGATTGTCCGCACAATAATAGAGCTATATATGCATTATAATGGTGCGACGTTTAAGTCACTTTTTCTCCAGTTTTTGTCGTGTGTTGGCTTGCCTGACTTCATCGACAAACTCCGCTGCGGGGTGTAGAAGGTAAATGACCTCGACGATTTTTCGTTTGTTAACGTCGTCGAACACGGTTTGCCTGTCAAAGTCGCGCAAGACTTTCGCTTCGACCAGCTTCATCAAGGCCATTTCAACATCGTACCGGTTGCTCCTTTCCTCGCTGGAATTCAACAGATTGCTGTCGCGCTTGATCGTCGAGTAGCAAATTTTAAACGGGTTGCCGAAACGGCTGGCGAAGGTGAATTTAAGGTGAAGCTGCTTGAGCAGCCAGCGGGCCAGTTGAGTGGGCAGTTCCATCAAGGCGGCGTAGTCCTACTGCCGGTAAGTCTGCGCCCGGATGCCTCGCGTCACCAGCGGGTGGAACATCGCCCCCCAGAGGTCGCGGGTGGTATCCTTCGGGCGCTTCTCGAGCGGCATGTAAAACGGCATCTCCAAGGCAGGCAGATAGTTCGCCGCCATCATCGCCGTTTTCTCGCCATTTTCAATCTGGCAGATTATCAGGTGGCTCCTCGACAATATCGCCAGGCTCTGCAAAATCTGGTGATAGGAACGGCTGTGCCCGTGCGCCGCCAACTCCTCGCGCAATTCATACATCGAAAATGACACGCCCGAGCGCGGCTTGAGGTTCGGGTTCTCCTCGAAAAAACTTTGCATCTGTTTAAGGGCAATCTTACGGAGGGCGTCTTCGACGAGTTCCTCGTTGGCGCTGGGGTAATAGTCAACAAAGCTCTTCGTCTCCTCGTCAAAAACCGAGGCGGCATGGATTTGAGCGACAAACTCCTTGCCGCCGTAGCGGAATTCGACATCGATCGGCCGCAGCACGCCTTTTTCGTCGCGCATTTTCGCAATCTCCTTTTGCGTGAAGGAATAGCGCGGCACACCGTCCCAAAACTCGATGACGTTGGACAGGCGGTCGCGTTCGTCCTCGGCATTGGCCGTAAAGGTCCGAAACAATTCCATCTGCGCATGGCGGTAGGGTTCAGCCTTCCCCCCATCTGCCTCGCCCTCCGTTTTGTCAATGGTTTTTTTGCCCCTTCTCACTGGCGGCACCGGCAAAGGCGGCTCCTCAGGTTCAGGCTTGGGCTGGTTAAGCAAGGAAAGTGTCTGTTTCTTCATGGCGTAAAACACAATAAAAGAATCTTTGGTTCGTAATAAATGAACTCATGGTTCTGTCGAAAGGCACGGCAAAGCCCCGCAACAACAAAGCTGTGCGGTCGGGAAAGGGCGGAAACCCGCCCCTTCACGTTGGATTTCTAGGCAATACTATAGCGGTTTATACGGCTATGGTTCAAATCGCAGGGCGTTCACCGCTCTAACCCCCGTTGCCGCTGCCGAAAAGCCGATTGAGTTCCTCTTTTGAAATGACCAGGAAACCTGTCTTCCGGGCCAGTTCGGTGAAGTCGTTCAGGCTGAGGACGTGCTTGTTGGGACTCAGCTTCTCGGTGATCGGCTCTTGCCCGTCGCGCATCGTCACCAGCAATCGGGTCACGCCGGGTTCTTTGGTCGGTGGCGGGAGCACTGGCGCGGAGTCTTGGGGCAGCGGCCGGCGCGTGTCCAACAGTTCCCTTTCCATGCGGTTGAAGGCATCGATCTAGGCGAGCTTGAAGCCGAGTGCCTTCTTGCCGGTGAAGCCCATCGCCTGTAGCGTGAAGGCATCGCGGGTGAGTTCGTAGGCGGGGTATGTGGTCGTTCCGCCGTTCGGTTGCGCCACTTCGAAGGATGCCTGCTGAAAATTCAGCTTATGTTCATCTGGAAGTTGTGGAAGCAAGTTTTCGATGGATTGGAGGACGTTCTTGTGCTGCTTGCCGAAATACTCGGCGACGGCTTGGGAGGTGGTGACGGCCTTCCCGTCATGCAGGATGACCACAGGAGCGACCAGACCCGTAAAGCCGGTCTTGTCGGCAGATTGCGGGGGCAGTAGGTTGTCTTCCGGGTCATAGCCTATCCATCGCGCCATCATCACAGCAAAGCATTCGCGCCGGAACAGGGCGATGCCTTCTAGGATTTTGGGCCGCAGCTGCCCGGTATCGATGCCGTCTAGCCAGGTGTCCAACAGATTCAAGGGCAGCGCGACCATCGCGAGGGTCTCGGCGGGGGTGGTGCATTGAAGGGTGCAGACCTCGCCGCCCAGCGTCGGGTCGCATTGGATGCGCCGGTATTGGACTTCCCACTGCAAACCGAGGGCCGCGACCACCCCCTTCAGGGCGACATACGGCACGCCGCCTTCGGTGAGCAGGGCAAGGCCGTGCCCGTGGAAACGGACGCTCACGTAGATTGGTGTGACGGGGAACTCATCCATGGCGCACCCCCCATGCTTGCAGTGTTTGGAAATAGTGGCTGAGGCCAACGGCACGGCGGCGGTCGGCGCTGGCCAGCCATGCGGCCAAGGTGGCAACCGAGCCGTTTTGCAGAATATGGGTGGCGGCCATGCGGCCATGATCGAACGTCAACACCAGACGCACGGGGGCGCTGGACGGAATTTGGGTGTAGGTGTTCATGGGTGGCTCCTAATGAAAAATGGAAGCCGCCACAATCGCTGTCAAACGATTGGTGGCGGGATGCAGGGGGTTGACAGACCGGTCATTAGGCAACCCGGCGCATCCGAAGATGCCCCCGCGCACCCCACCATGAAAAAGCTGGAATTTGGGCGTAAAAAAAGCGCCGGATTCCTGAGATGGAGGGCGCTTGTCGCGCCTGATGATTACGGGCTGTCAAACCCGCCCTTGCCTGTTGCAAGGATGGGGAAAGCCTAGCACTGCTTTTTTCAGAATGCAAGCGGTTTGTTCGGGATGGCTTGGCGTGGCATTGTCCAAAATAGGCTGGTGGAGTAAGATAGCTTACATACACTGCTTCAAACTCCACAGGAACGCCCATGTCTGCCGTTGCCTTCGACACGTTGAAATACTCCAAACGCCTTAAGGATGCGGGTGTACCCGAAAAACAAGCCGAAGTGGAAGCGGAAGCACTGGCGGAAGTCCTTGAAATCAGACTGAGGGACTTGGCAGCCAAGGACGACATACAAACCTTAAGGGGTGAGATCAAGGCATTGGATGAAAAGCTCAGCGGCAAGATAAACGCGTTGGATGAAAAGCTCAGCGGCAAGATAAACGCACTGGATGAAAAGCTCAACGGCAAGATCAATGCCCTTGAAGAACGCCTAGACAACAAGATCAATGCCTTGGATGAAAAACTCAGCGGCAAGATTGGCTCCCTAGAAGAACGCCTAGGCGACAAGATGACCCTTCTGGAACAGCGCATGACCATCAAACTCGGCGCGTTGATGGTCGTTGCCGTGGGAGCGGTCGCCACGCTGGTAAAACTGCTGTAGACAGGCAAGCGCAGCGGTGTGCGCGTCCTGACTTTGCCGAAATTTCCAGTTAATCTGGCAGACATCGAAGCCGCCATTGCCGCTGCGCCCGAGCATGTGGAAGACCCGGAATGCCCGTATGACCCCAACGACATACCAAGGTCTTGAATCCCAAAACATACAGCCATTCGCGTCTTAGCGGCAAATAGTAGGCTGCTAGAGGTTTGGCGGGAAGTGGGGTAAGATAAGGCTCAGTCACCCCTGCACACCCCATAGGAACGCCCATGTCTGCCGTCGCCTTCGACACGTTAAAATACTCCAAACGCCTTAAGGATGCGGGTGTACCCGAAAAACAAGCCGAAGTGGAAGCGGAAGCCTTGGCGGAAGTCCTTGAAATCAGACTGAGGGACTTGGCAACCAAGGATGACATACAAACCTTAAGGGGTGAGATCAAGGCATTGGATGAAAAGCTCAGCGGCAAGATTGGCTCACTAGAAGAACGCCTAGGCGACAAGATGACCCTTCTGGAACAGCGCATGACCATCAAGCTCGGCGCGTTGATGGTCGTTGCCGTCGGCGCGGTTGCCACCCTCGTTAAGCTGCTATAAGAAAAGTTGCCGTCGTCGTCGCCACGCTGGTAAAACTGCTGTAATTTCACCACTTAATCACCGGACTTGGCGTAAACGTGTAGCTGTTAAACGCGGCATCGGCAGACTGTTGTCGGGCTTGCCGGTCCCCCGCCACTTCGGCCATGGTGGCCGCCGCGTTCTGTTGCGCTATCAGTATCGCCCGAATCTGCATCAATTGGTTGGCCTCCGCGCTGGCCAGTTGATTCGCAGCGCCTAGTGCCTGCATTTGACCTTGTGCGCCCTGTGCATTCGCTTGCAAATTGACCAAACTGGCTGCATCGGCGTTCAACTGGGTTTGCTGCTGCTGCACCATGGTCAGCAGCGCATCGTTTGCCGACTTCTGCGCTGCCGAACCCGTGTTTTGTTGATTGGTGAGGGTTTGCAGGTAATCTGGGGGACACCCGGTAGCCGTGTAGCAGGGTGATGACCGGTAGTAGGATGAGTTTTGGAATTGCGCCAAGTAGTTCTGCAAGCCGCCTGCTTGGTTTGCATAATTATCTATCGTATCCACAATGCCGACTACCTTACTAATAGTCGCATTCGCCTGGTCCCAAATATACGCCGCTGGGGCCAGCGTATTCGTCACCATGTTCTGATACTGCTGCAACTGGGTTTCGTATTGTTGTAGCTGAGTTTGATACTGTAACAGTTGTTTCGCGTATTGGTTTGCCTGTGTTGCAGCTTGAGAGGCCAATTGGCTGACTGTCGCGACAGCCTGTCCATACACGGACGGATCAAACACTATCCCATCGGCATTCAACGGGTTTGGATAAATCAGTATGCAAAGGATGCTCGCTAAGAATTTACGCTTCATAAGAACCCCCGAAAATTAGTAATCAAACGATTGGTACGGTTTAGTAAACGTCATGTCTTTTATCACCATGACATTGAAGCGGAAACCGGGCCGTATCTCTAGCGTGGGCGCAATGTTCAGGTTTTTGGACACCATTTGTGAAATGGCGATGCCGAGTTGCTGCCCCATGGCCTGGCTCAACGCCCCGGTCGCAGTCTGCTGTTGTCCGGTGGTCGCGGTGGTGCCATTGTTGTTGCCATTGATGCTGGACTGGCTGTAATTGACACCGGCAATGACGACGGACATTAACAAGGCAGAACCGAAAATGCGCAGATAATGGTTGTCCACTAGATCGTTGAAGCCCCCATAGCCAGCCCCATCCGCACCGGGCATCGCGCCAATGTCCATCGCCTTGCCGTCCGGGAATACAATGCGCTGCCACGCCACCAACACGCGCTTTTGCCCATACGCCACTTCATGGGAATACGAACCCACCAGCCGTGCGCCCTGGGGCACCAACAAATACTTGCCGGTCGGCGTATCATAGACATTTTGGCTCACTTGGGCCATGATCTGCCCCGGCAAATCCGAATTGATGCCGCTAATCATGGTGGCGGGGATCACAAAGCCAGCCCTCAACTCGTAGGGTGTCCTAGGGGCTTGGACTTGCGCGTTCTGCCCGTTCAAACGCCAGCGGTCAACCTGTCCAGTACCCGCGAACTGCCCGATGTCGTTGTTCGGTTTCTGCGCTTGGGAAGCCATGCCGGAATTGGCCAGCATCAGGCTTGGCGCAATGCCATTGGATGCCATGGGCATTCCCCCTAAGCTAGCAGACTGTAGCTGGGCCAACCGCTCCCTATAAGCCGCATTCGGGTCTTGTGTGCGCAGGGTCTCAATCTGCTTGCGAACCTCTTCCAATTTTTGCAATTGGGTGTCTTGTACGCTAGTCGCCGGGTTGGCCTGGCCGTTGTCGGCCGTTTTCGCCTCGGCTGGTCCCATGGCCGAGCGGTTGCGGAAATCGGTCACAGCCACGTTGGTTTTGGCGGACAGGGCGGCTTCGATCTCCTGAATCTTCCGGGCGTGGACACGCTGCAAATCGTTTTCGTATTGCGACGGCCCTTTACTTTGGCTGGGTGGCTGGGGCGGCCTGCTCATGTCAACCCCCGCGCCAGTGCGGGCTATCGGCACTTCAATGTCCGGCTTGGACTGCCCGGGCATGGTTGGCGGCGGCGTTGGGGGCTTTGGCGGGTCAATCAAGCCATTAAGGCGGTCCCCGGCCATTTGCCGAGCCAGTGACAGGCTGTCACTCTTGTCGGCGGGTTTCCCTTCGACCTGTTTGGGATGCGCCCGGTCATAGGCGACCATCGCTATCGCCAAGACAAACACGCCGAAGACCCCGCCCAAAATGAAAAGCGGCACATTATTAGCTTTGCGGACCCCAATTTTGACAGGGGAAGCTTCGGGAGACATATAATCACTCATGACCGTTTTACCCAAAAGGAGACCGCATCCAGCCTTCCGTTAGTTTCAACATAAATCCGGCTGATTGACTGGGTGCCGACATTCAGCGTGACGCGATACCGGCCCGTACCCGCCTGGTCCAGCACATAACCGAAATCAGTCCCCACGGTGGCCATGACTGCCGCCTTGCCACTGTTGCTGCCTGTCGTCGGCATTTCCATCACGGCATAGCCCTTGCTGCGCAGCTTGCCCAGCAATACGGTCCCGTAAGGGTCGTTGGTGGGTTGTTTTAACACCAAGTAGGTGCTGGCCGGGGGGTACAGTGCCAATAGTTGCCCAACGGAGTCATCCGCCACTTTTGCGCTGCTGGCTGGCGACAGGGATGCGGCATAGTACCCACGCGGCCCTTGTGTCGCGCATCCGGCAAAAAGGGCCAGAACTAAGATTAAGCCACTCGTTTTCATTTTTTCACCCCCCGCGTAATCGTCACGCGCTCTTGATTGGAGCCGACGCCAGCAATGAGGATTGCCTTGTCAAAGATCATGTCCACGATGTACCGGTCATTTTGGACGCGGTAATTGACCAGAATCTCTTCGGCGGACTGGCCCCAAGGGAAAATGCTGTCATTCCCCCTGACGACCAACAAAGTCGGTGCCTCGGTTTGCGCCATGGCGGCAGGCATCTGGATAATGGTCTTTTTGCCGTCGTTGTAGACGCGGACGGGCTTCCATCTTCCGCTTCCGTCAATGGCGTAATCGAAATTCAGGTTCCCCATGTATTCGCCGGTTTCCGGCAGGGTCGCCTTGGCTAGTTCCTTGGTTTCCCGCAACTTGATCTCTTCCCATTTTTTAACCGCATCCTCGGGATAGGCAAACGACACCCTCGGCATGAACTGGGTGCGGTGCGACCGCAAACGAAAGTTGTACGTCCTGTGGTTGGTGGTGACGATCAGCGACGTGTCGAGGTTGACATCCTGCGGCTTGATGATTAGGTGCTGCACCTCGCTCGGGCCATAGCCGGTGATGGCCGGTTCGACAAACCAGCGCACACTGTCGCCCAGGTGGATCGAATTGACTTGTTCGCCGGGTTGCAACTCCACGTCGCAGACTTGCAATACTGCGCAAACGATGCTCGGCTGGCTGGCCCCGAACAAGAACCGGATGGTCCCGTCTTGGCCCCCCACCGGCTTGATCCCGTTCGCACTCTCGGCTTTCCAGCGGTCGGCTATCGCAATCGCCGATTTTTCCTGTGGTGTCAATTGCAATTCAGACTTGTCCGGCAGGTACACATCCATCAAGTTGGTGTTACTGCTTGGGGTGGCTGGGTTGCCTGACGGGTCTGCATGGGTTGCCGGGTCGGCCAACGCCGACAGACTCAACAATGAATGATGATTGAGGTTGGGAGTGTGTGTTTAATCATGTCTTTTTCTCAAGAATTTTGATAACCTTCACCCATGAATGGGAACGAAATCATCAAACGATTGAAGGCGGAAGGCTGGCAAGTGCTTCGTCAGGTGGGGAGCCACGTCCGAATGGGCAAAGGCTCCGCCCGAACTACAGTTCCCGTGCATGGCAAGCAAGATGTCAAACCTGCTACTCTGGCATCGATTGAACGCCAGACCGGCATTACTTTGAAGTGAGGAACCTTCATGCAAACCCACTATCCCGCCCTCTTGAAACCAGAAGAAACCGGCTTCTTCGTCCAGTTTGTCGATTTGGACGAGGCGTTCACCGAGGGAGAAACGATTGATGAGGCGCTGTTCAACGCCGCCGAGGTGTTGACGCTGACACTGGAAGGCCGCATGGAGGAAAACCAACTTATTCCAGTACCCACCGCCAATGTTCCGGGGGCGCATTACATCGCGCCGGATGCCAAGACACAAGCGGCGTTGCTGGCGCGTTGGGCCGGAAAAACGGCGCACGGGCGCGTAAGGATTAATTCTGTTTCGACCAGCTATAATCACTGACGTAGATTCCTAAAGGGTTTCTGCGAATCTGCTCCTCAGAGGTCTTCGTGGACAAAGGCGAAAGGTAAACCGTGACCAGTGCCCGCATGCGATACGGGACAGCCTTCACCACACCTTGCCGGTCTCTGACAGTTTCCACCCAGTCCACCTGCCAACTCGTCTCCGTCTGCCGGATGACCGTTTCGATTTGAACGCCAACCGTTTCCGTTTCGGCCCGTTTGAACGGGTTGGTCACGCCGCCGCTGTCCAGCCATTGGTTCATCTTCTGGGTGGCCGGGTCGTTGGGCGACAGCATGGCGTAAATGCGGAAGATGGCCGCCCGCTGCAAGGCAATGTCGGGCGTGACCAGCCGTGCATCATTGATGAACGCGGCGACATAGGCATGGATCACCCGCTCATTGGCGGGGTCGGCCTTTTGTGCGGGCTGGACCGCCACGGCCTCCCCGAGCTTGTCCACCTCAATCACATAAGGGACAAACTTCGACTGACTGCCGATGTAAACCACCCCGCCCACCGCCGCCAGGGCAATCAGGAGCGACACAAAGCCCGCCGCCTGCCAAGCCCTCCGTGCCGCCACCACGTCCCCGACATGCTCGTTCCAAGCCCGTCTGGCGTTTAGATAAGGGTTTTCGGTTGTTTCTGCCATTTTGTCTTCGTGATCAATCATAAAATCTCGCCTGCAAGTAACCAAAGGTTACGTATACATTAAACTAAGGTTCTATGTTTAGCAAGTGGCAGGGCATGGTTTTGTATGGTTTTTTTTATATCTCGTGGCCACTGCCGAAAAGCCGATTGAGTTCCTCCTTGGAAATGACCAGGAAACCCGTCTTCCGGGCCAGTTCGGTGAAGTCGTTCAGGCTGAGGACGTGCTTGTTGGGACTCAGCGTCTCAGTGATCGGTTGCTGCCCGTAGCGCATCGTCACCAGCAGCCGGGTCACGCTGGATTCTTTGGCGGGCGGTTCCGGCAACGGGCGGGGCTGGGCGGCATACGATCCGGTCTTGCGGATGGAGGGCAGGACTTCGGACTTGACCCATTTCTTAAATGCCTTGGCTTCCGGCTTGCTGCTGCCGAAAATGGCTTCGTACAATCCCGACTCGCTGATGAGGTTAACGCCGCGATTGTTAAAACCTACAATCTGTAGGTTCCGAACTTCATCTTCATCCAGTCTGCGCGTCATGGCCTCCGTGTCTTTGTAACTAAGGATTGCAGCGACATCCATGGCAATGAACCACGGATCGCCGTTTTCGTCAGTTTGGACACGCACTTGATGGGTTTGGAATTCAAACGGGGCCAGCCCGTTGGATGGATTTTGGGCAGGGGTAGTCATTGTGTGGCTCCAGTAACAAAGATTGGAAGTCGCCACAATCAGTTGATCTTCTGAAATGGTGGCGGAGTGCGCGGGGAGATCAAAACCGGGTACTGGAACCGGCGCATCCGAAGATGCCCCCGCGCACCCCACCGTTAAAAGTTGGAATTTGGGCGTAAAAAAACGCCACATTCCGAATGGAGGGCGCGAGTTGCGCCAGTACTTACCGGGTTGATCTGCCCGTACCGCCCAATTGGGGGCGATGGGGCAATCATAGGCCCACGACGAGGCGGGTGTCAAGCGGTTGATTAATGATATTTCATTTAATATCATATCCACCATGAGCAAGGCCGATAAAACCCTCGATAAGATGCGTATCAATCCGCGTGACTGGCGCATAGATGACCTAGAGTCTGTCGCAAAGCGTCATGGTTTGACGATCCGCAAGCCCGCTGGCAGTCATGTTATTTTTCAAAAGACGGGTTGTCAGCTAGAAGTGAGCGTGCCCGCGCACAAGCCCATCAAGCCAGTGTATGTGCGCCGCTTAATTGAATTGATCGACCTGTGAGGAAATGCGATGAACATTCCCGATTTTGACGACTATCCCTTTGAAATACGCCCACTGCCCGAAGATGACGGCGGCGGATACCTGATTACCTTCCCCGATTTGCCGGGTTGCATGTCGGACGGCGAAACCCCGGAGGAAGCCATCCACGAAGGGCGAGATGCGTTCCGCTGCTGGATGCTGGCGCACATTGAGGACGGCAGGCCGGTTCCTGTCCCAAACGGCAACGGCGAACCCGGCAAGTTTGTCCAGCGTCTACCGAAGTCGCTGCATGCCAAGCTGGCAGCCCGCGCCAAACAAGAGGGCGTTAGCTTAAATACCTTGGTGTTGTCCTTCATCGCCGAAGGGCTTGGTCGGCACGAGCGTCATGCTTAAACTAAAACTAGTGGTGGGATTAGCATTGAGCAATTCATCACTTAGATGAAATGGCGGCCCATTTTAGGGATGACACCGCCCCACATTTCCTTGCCGCCTATCAATGCATCGAGATACATCGGGTGCGACGGGAGGACAATCGGGTGGTTGACCCCGGTGATGCAATAATTCAACCATTGCAACAGTTCGTCATAAGTGACCGTCCGGCCCTCTTCGGTCATGCTTTGATGGCATTGCAACCGGCGCATTTTCAGGCCCGAGCTTAGGCGCGATTCGATGCTGGCGATTTCCCGTTTGAAGGATTCAAGCAGGTTTTTAGTCCGGGCTTTGTTGTCGGTTTTCTCGGTTTCGTCGTCAAACATCAACTCGGTAAACTTGGCCTGTGCCAGCAGGGGCGGGAAGTAGGTCAGCGTTAGCAAAAAGTACCCCTCGAACATCGTGCCCAAACCCTCGAACAGCCGCCGCCGTTCCTCGTCAATGGCAGCCGTCACCGGGTCGGGGAAATGCGATATTTTAGGGTCGCTGTAATAGGGCGAACCCTGGCGCACGGCATCGACATGGATCATCCAGCCGTTGCCCAGTCTTGCCAAGGCTTCATTGATGCGGAATGACACCATTTCCCGCTGGGCATCGGTGCTACTGGCGTTGTCGTCGCCTTGATAGAGCCAAGCCGCGAGGAACGAACCGTTTTTGCAGACGACAACCCCGTCATCGACCTCGGCGGCATAATTCAACAAATCGGCAACGGCGGCCTCGGTGGAACGGTGTGGTTTTAAGGCAAACACTTCTCAACTCCTATCCTATTTTTCAAAAAGACTCAACAGCCACTCAACCGCCGACTCTTTCGGTTCGTTGGGACCGGCGAAATTAACCCGGAACGGCGTTGACCGTGCCGGGTAATATGACTTGTAGCGGCGGTTGCTGAAATACACGAACCTCATCCTGGGGTCTTCCTTGGCTAGGCTCCGCAAGGTGTACAGTGCCGCCACCCACAGCACGATCCCAACCACCAACGCCCGCGTGTCCTGCGCGACGACAATCAAAATAAAGGCCAGCAAACCGGAAAACATCACCATCTCACGGTCCCCGCCCATGAAAAGATTAGGGCGGTTGCCCGAACGCCGGATGGGAATAGTGCGCAATGCCATGGTTTAACCCTCCCCGCCAAAGAAATGGCGGATGAATTCGTCTTTGGAAATGACTAGCCAGCCCGTCTTCCGGGCCAGTTCGGTGAAGTCGTCCAGGCTGAGGACGTGCTTGTTGGGACTCAGCTTCTCGGTGATCGGCTCTTGCCCGTCGCGCATCGTCACCAGCAATCGGGTCACGCCGGGTTCTTTGGCGTGTGGCTGAAGCACTGGCGCGGAGTCTTGGGTCTGCGGTCGGCGCGTTTCCAGCAATTCCATTTCCATGCGGTTGAAGGCTTGGATGTAAGCCAGCTTGAACGCCAAGGCGGTTTTGCCGGTGAAGCCCATCACCAAGAGCATGAAAGCGTCGCGGGTGAGTTCGTAGGCTTGGCGTTTCTCGCCCTTGGCATCGAAAAAATCAACGGGCCGAAAATTCGGCTCGTTAAATTCGGCGGGGAGTTCGCCAAGCAATTCACGGATTTTGTCGAGTACATGCTTGTGCAGTTTGCCAAAATACCGGGCCACTTCAGTCGAGGTTGTGACCGCCTTCCCGTCATGCAAAATGACAACGGGTTTAACTTGAAGGGAGTCGGTTGGCAAGCGGAGGGATGGCAGCACTTCGTCGCGAACCCACGCCCCGAAGACCTCGTCCCCCAGCCTGCCGGAGTTGGCTATGAGCAGGAAGAGGTTCTCTTCGTCAATCAGCCGGTAACGGTTGGATAGGGCGGGGATGAAACGAGTCGTTAAACCCGTCTCTTTGCAATGGTCTTTAATTGCCTTGCTTTGATTGTCATAGCCGAGGATGGCGCAAACATCCACGGCGATGAACCACGGCTTGCCGTGTTCGTCGGCAATCATGCGCAGTGGATAGTATTGGAATTCAAAAGAAGATAGCCCGTCGGACGGAATTTGGGTAAGGGTGTTCATAGGAACCTCTGTGTGGATACGTGATGCAAATCCGCCCCCCATTGGGTGACAATCCAAGCGGGGTGGCGGGGTCGTGCGAGTTGTCACAACCGAACACAGAGAATCGGCCTTCCTTGCGGAAGCCCGCACGGCCCCACCAAAACGAGGGTTCCGCGCATGAAAAAAGCGCTTCCGTATGAGCGCTTGTGACGCTCCGTGTTTTCGGGGTGACAGCCCGCCCCTTGCCTGTTGTAAGGGTAAGGCAATCATAAGCCCGGAAAGATATGAATGCAAGGGTTTGGCAAGTTGATCGACAATAACAAAATTGTTACTGTATTGGTTATGAACTACACAATTACTTAGGCGATTTCCAAGAATGTTTATACCAAGTAGAAGCGGCTTCCAGCCGCTTAAAGCGGCAAGATGCCGCTTCTACTTTAGGTAGTTTATTTATCGAAAATCGCCTTACTACAGCGACGACGTTGAAGCCGATGTCATGGATTTGCCCAAAACCTTGCAGTCCCGCTACATTAGCTTGACTTTGCGAATGAAGACCGACGGTGCGAACCTTGGCGAACCCCACACCCAACCGTTGGGCGGTGGTTTGTTTGAGTTGCGGCTGAAAGGAGCTGAGGGCATCGCCCGCGTGTTCTATTGCACGTTGGTTGGCCGGCGTATTGTGATGCTGCACAGCTTCATTAAAAAATCGCAGAAAACTCCGCCCAAAGAGCGGCGGATTGCCGAAACCCGTATGAAAGAGGTTAAAAATGAACATTGAACGCAAGCCCCCAACCATGACACATGAGGAAATGGTCGCCAAAATGTTGGAAGACCCCGAAGTCCGGGCCGAATACGAACGGCTAGAACGCGAGGAGTTCGCCATACTGGATGAAATTCTTGCGGCGCGGCGCGAAGCCGGGTTGACCCAGGCGCAAGTAGCCGAGCGCATGGGAACCAAGGCCCCCGCCGTGGCGCGGCTGGAGGCGGCGCTGGTATCCGGCAAGCACTCGCCTAGCATCGGAACACTGCGCAAATACGCCAAGGCACTCGGCAAGCGGTTGGAAATACATTTCGTGTCGCCGTAGCCTGATACAATAGGCGGGTGAACTACCTCGTCCAACAAACCGAATCGTTTGCCAAATGGCTTGGCGCATTGCGCGACTTGCGCGCCAAAACCGCCATTTACCGGCGCATCGACCGCGCCCAAACGGGCAACCTTGGCGACGCGAAGCCAGTAGGCGGGGGCGTGTCCGAAATGCGGGTGGATGTCGGCGCAAGCTACCGCGTCTATTTCACTCTTCGAGGCGAAAGGATAGTTATTCTCTTGGCCGGCGGCGACAAGTCCTCGCAACAAACTGACATTCAACGTGCCATCAAAATGGCTAAGGAGGTTTAGACCATGACTGAAAAGCTGCTTCCCTTCGACATGGGGCCATTGCTCGACAGCGACGAGGCCATCGGCGAATACCTGTCCCAAGTGCTTGAAGACGGCGACAACGACGAGCTTATCCGCGCCTTGGGTTACATCGCCAAGGCCAAGGGCATGGCGATGGTAGCCAAGGAGTCCGGGCTTGGGCGCGAAAGCCTGTACAAGGCACTGGCCCCCGGTGCCAAACCGCGTTTTGACACAGGCTGAAGGTTGTCAAGGCTCTTGGAGTAAAGCTCCACGCCGTCTAGCATCGGGCAACTAGCAAGCGTTGGTTTTGTATCCAAAATCAAACTGCCAACAAAACAATTGCCAACGACGCAATTTCCGCCCCGCTGCCAAAAAAGTTGCTCATCATGTTCTGCGCACCAATCAGCAAGGCCATCACCAGCACCAAGAAAATCAACGAACGGAAAAACCCGTTCAAATCGCCGCCAAAAATGAGCACACCGCCCGCAATGACAATCCCGATAATGGAAAGGGAAAACGCCACAGGCCCGGTAACCGACGATTGCAGGGAAGACAGCCAAGATTCATACGGCAGCGAACCGCCCGTTCCCGTCGAAGCAATCGACGTTTCAGGGATCATCAGCACCAAGGCGACCAAGGCCAAGCCCAGCAATAGTTTTGAATTGTGTTTGTTCATTGAATTGTCTCGTTTAAAGTTTGTAGTGCGAATTGGCCGTCCGCGAACCCGGAAACCTCTAGGATTTTCTGGATGCGCCGGCCTTCGGCTGTTTTGGCGATATGGATGACCACATGAACCGCCTCGCCAATCAGCGGTTCAATCGGTTTGGGCGCGTCGGGGTGCATGCTGATGAGCATGGCCAACCGGCTCAACCCGGACTTGGCGTTATTCGCGTGTAACGTCGCCACCCCGCCCTCGTGGCCGGTGTTCCATGCCATCAACAAATCAAGGGCCTCCGGCCCGCGCACCTCGCCGACTAGGATTCGGTCGGGCCGCATGCGCAAAGTCGTCCGCAGCAGCTTGGTCATCGTCACCTCAAGCGACGTGTGGTAGATCACGCAATTCGGCGCAACACATTGGATTTCCCCGGTGTCCTCGATAATGACAATCCGTTCGTCGGGGTAGAGGTACACCATGTGATGGATGATGGCATTGGTCAAAGTGGTCTTGCCCGAACCCGTGCCGCCGATGACCAAAATGTTTCGATGACGGGCGACGGCATCGGCTATCACTAGGCGTTGCGGCCCGGTCATGATGCCGTTCGACACATATTGGTCCAGCGTGAACACCGCCGAAGCCTTCTTGCGCACGGCAAACACCGGGGCCAAGACCACTGGCGGCAACTGTCCGGCGAAACGGGAGCCGTCCAAGGGCAATTCACCTTCGAGGGTTGGCTTGTCGCGGGTAATGGTCGTATCCAGGCAGGCGGCTATGGTCCGCATCACCGACTCTGCCCGCGTAGGTACGATGGTTCCTATGACCTTCATCGGCTCCCCCAGCCGTTCTTGCCACAGTCGCCCGTCGGCATTCAGGAGGATTTCTATGGTCTTCGGGTCGTTCAACGCTGCCATGAACACCTCGCCCAGATCGCGCCGAAGTTTTTCCAACAAACGATGGCGGCGGGAATTGTCATTGTCCGGGTTGTCTGGGCTGTTCAATTGATGAACCCTAACCAAGGGTTGGCAAGGGCCTCGCGCACATGAACCGAGTCCTTCACATACACTTGGCCCCTGCCTTCGCCGTCCAGTGCAATCGTCGTAATCCGCCAACCACCTTCGGGGTCGGAGGCCAGCCCTACGGTCTGATTGGCGTAGTGGTCCAAGTGATATCCCAAAGCATGCAGGTTAAGGAAAAGCAAACCGTCGCCATTAACCATAATAATTAAACGGAACAATTCGTCCTTGGAGTATGTCAACCCCATCAAAAAAGAATTGGTGTAATGGCTAGGAGCCTGTCCGACTTAGAGTTGTACGACAGTTTCCTTCCTCAAAAAAGCTCAAAAAACGATTGCTTTGCCTTGATTTGCCCCTTTACAGAGCGTTTTTCGACATTAAAGCGGCTTTTCCTTCC
>Ga0209083_1001411_pt1 | contig 27522 bp, 18 predicted proteins | sample AM7aDNAmetaG_FD_184132 | JGI IMG/M metagenome (GOLD analysis project Ga0209083, IMG submission 184132) | Freshwater microbial communities from Finland to study Microbial Dark Matter (Phase II) - AM7a DNA metaG (SPAdes) (version 3) | ecosystem: Environmental > Aquatic > Freshwater > Lake ...
CCAATAGTTAAGAAATAAATGGAAATGGGTTGAAATGAGTTGAAATAGGCTTATTTTATAAGTTAGGTCAATTGTCAGAAACCAGTCGCCAGTTGCTAGCCCCCAGAAGCCAGAAATAGAAATAAATGGAAATAGGTTGAAATATCGTTCGATCATTGTCAGAAGCCAGTTGCCAGACGCTAGTCGCCAGAAGCCAGCTGTCAGTAGCAAGTCGCCAGTTGCCCCATGCCCTAGGCCCCTTGCCAGCCGCCAGCCGCTTCAAATGACCATCCCATTAATTCCTGGCAGGCACACTCATCGAAGGCGGTGCATCCTCCGGCTTGTTTCCCCATTTCTTGTTTGGTTCCGGACCCATCTGGAAATTAAGTTCGCCACCATCGGTGATCTCTTTCTGTGTGATCCATGTCCTGGTGATCGGTTTGCCATTGAGGTTTGCCGATTGGATGTATTTGTTTTGCAGTGAATTATCTTTGGCACTGATTACAAACAATTTCCCTTTTCCTGATTCGATTGTCACCTTTCCAAAGGATGGGCTTCCTATGGCATAGGTCGTGCTTCCTGGAGTGACTGGATAAAATCCCATCGCACTTAAAATATACCAGGAGGAAAGCGATCCCATATCCTCGTTGCCACAAATACCGCCCGGGCCGATCCTGTAAAGCTCTTCGACAACCTGCCTTGCCCGAAGTTGTGTTTTCCAGGGTTCTCCGGCATAGTCGTACAAATAAGCCACATGATGGGACGGCTGATTGCCATGCACATACTGCCCAATCGTACCCACAACCCCAACATATTTGGGAGGTGTAATATTAGGGGACATCGCAAAGAAAGTATCCAGTTTTGCCGTAAACGCTTTGTTCCCACCGAAGAGATTTATCAATCCCTGCACATCGTGCTGCACGGACCAGATGTATTGCCAGGCATTCGATTCGGTAAAATGCCTGTTGGGACGACGACCGACCAAAAACGGATCGAAATATTTGTAATACGAATGTTCACCTTCCTTGACGATCTCCTGCTCACGCCCTTTTAACCCTTCCAACCATGTTCCATCTGCTTTTTTGGGGCGCATAAAATTGGTTTGTTTGTCCCATAAATTGGCATAATTGGCAGCCCTTTTCATAAACAACTGGTAATCCTCTTTTTTGCCAAGTTCCTTTGCCAACTGAGCAATGCACCAATCGTCATAAGCCAGTTCCATCGTATTTGGCACAGACTCGGTCACTTTATCGACCGGTGTATAACCCAACTCCATGTAATATTTGAGACCTGACCTTCCGGCTGTATGTGGGACCGGAAGCTTGGGTTCTTCGAGTGCTTTTTTGCGCATCGCTTCATAAAGGAAATTGACATCAAAATTTCGGTAACCTTTCATATAGGCATCGACAATTACAGGGATCAGGTGGTCGCCAACCATTGCTTCACCGTAAATGTTCAGGAAATGTTGTGCCGGCAACCAGCCATAATCCTTTGTTTTGGCTACGATAGATTGTATAAAATCGTTCACATGGTCAGGAGCAGTCAATGTCAGTAAAGGATGCTGGCTTCTGTAAGTATCCCAGCATGAGAAAGATCCATAGAAATCATAACCCTTGGCTTCATGAACCTTTTTGTCGGAACCCCAGTATTTGCCATCGACATCCTGAGAAATGTATTGCGCGAGAAAGGAGTGGTACATGGCCGTATAGAAAATTTCCTTCTGGTCATCGGTGGCACCTTCGATTTTAATCCGCGACAGCTCTTTCTTCCAGGTTCCGCTTGCTTCGTTCCTAATCCTGTCAAAATTCCAATCGGCAATCTCGGCATGTAAATTATTCCTTGCACCTTCAAGCCCTGTATAGGAGATCCCAACCTTAACAAGGATCTGCTCATTCGCAGAAGTCCTGAATGTTACAAACGCCCCAATATTTTTGCCAGTTTCGCCATTCTTGTATGGCCATATGCTGCCGCCCGACTCTGGGGTTTTGGTTTCATTGTCGAATGTGCCATAATACATAAAAGGTTTGCTGAACTCGGCCACAAAATAGACTTTACCAAGACCTGCACTTTTTACACCTTCTATTCTATTGTTATTCAATATATTAAGTTCAGATAATTCTGTAGAGGAATTACTCCCGATCTGATGCCCGAGGTCTAAAATGATCCTTGAATTTTCAGATTTTGGGAATGTATATCGATGAAATCCAGCACGTTTAGTAGCTGTCAATTCGGCTTTTACACCACAATCCTTTAACAGGACTGAATAATAACCCGGAGAAGCGGTTTCGTCTGCATGGTCAAAACGGGACCTGTAACCATCGCCGGGAATTTCAGGTGATCCGGGCCAGGTTTTCAGTTTATTCCCTATGGTTGGCATCAGCATTACCTCTCCCCCATTCACCATCCCCACGCCGCTCCAGTGTGTATGGCTAAAACCGATGATTGTATTTTCGGAATAGACATACCCTGCACAGAAAGTCCAACCTTGTGTCCCGCAGTCAGGACTCAAGTGAACCATTGCATAAGGCAGGGAAGGACCCGGGTAGGTATGTCCGAAAAAATCGGTGCCCAAAAACGGGTTGACATGATCCAAAGGTTCGTCATTCTGGGCGTTGACTGAAATTGTAAGTAACGCACCCAAACTTAAAGTAAGAATTAATGTCCTGAAAATAAATGTTTTCATCTGTATTGGCTGTTTTTAGAAACTGCTTGATTTATTTTGAATTCCCTGTTTGGTTTAAACTTTAATTGCCTGTACGATTGGACTTTTATTATCGTACTGCATAATATCCAATAATTGATAAAAATACAAAACCACTTCAAAAGATTGCCATAATTTTATCAAATTCCATTTCTGCGAAAATCTGCGGTTTCTGCGGGAACATATTTAAAATATCTCCCGCAGATCGCGCTGAATTTCGCAGAACAAAAATAATTAAACGTGATTCACGCAATTATTAAGTTTTAATAACTCTACAAATTTTCACCAAAAGACCATCCTTTTCGAACTGGCTCTTTTATGTAGGCGTTCAATTCGGGATGATTGATGATTTTCATATTTTGGGCATCGTACTCAATCTTCGTTGCAAACCTCTGTGCCAGTACCCCTACCAATATCATCTCGGACAATTCGGCTGCATAATCGAAATTGGATCCCGGAAGTTTATCGTTTTTAATCGCATCGATCCATTCCTGTTGTGGCTTTTCTTCACCAACACGGAGGATAGTTTTTGCGGGTGGGTTTTCCAGAAAGGCTTTCCATTTCTCATCCGACATCACCAACCTTGGCTGGTTGGGACGACCACCTGTCATTAACGACATTTTATCGCCAACCATCAACATTCCCGAATTGGGCAATTTTTCGATTCCCCACTCAGGTTTGATTTCTGGTTTTAGCCCACCCTCATACCAGGAAAGCTTCACAGGCACTTTTTCACCACGTGCAGCAAACTGGTAATTGACAACTGATTGGTCAGGGATAAAACTATGGTCAGCCATCGGATTTTCGATAACGCCTTCAGCCGAAAGGGGATTCCCAAGGTTTAAAGCCAAGAAAGGGGCATCCAAAGTATGACAAGCCCAATCGCCCAACATTCCATTCCCATAATCATAAAAGCCTCTCCACGATTTTGGGGCATAAGCGCTATTGTATGGACGTTCTGCCACAGGCCCCTGCCACAAATCCCAATCCAGATTAGCAGGTACAGGTTGACTTGATGGAGGGAAACTATCGGGCTTGGTCCAATAACCACCCGGTTTAAAGTCAAAGGGACCAAACCATGCATGGACCTCTTTGACCTGTCCCAGTAAACCCAGATCATACCATTCCCTGATCAACCTGATCCCATTGGTTGTATGCCCCTGGTTTCCCATTTGCGAAACGATCTTATAATATTTGGCAGCCTTCTTCATTGTGCGCAATTGCCAAATATTGTGTGCCAATGGCTTTTCGCAATAGACGTGCTTGCCCAGTTGCATGGCAGCCATGGTAGCCGGAAAGTGACTGTGATCGGGTGTAGCGATAATGACGGCATCGATCTTATGGGCCATCTCATCAAACATCACTCTGTAATCTTTGTAACGTTTTGCTTTTGGAAATTTGACAAACCCGTTTGTGGCACGTTGCTCATCCACATCGCATAGTGCGACAATGTTATCTTCAAGGATCGTGCTCCAGTTGTCCTCGCCACGGCCACCAACCCCGATGACCGCTATGTCCAGTTTGCTGTTTTTGCAACTGCTCTGCAAATTCGGAAGTATCAATGTGCCAGCCGCAATAGCAGCTGTTGATTTCAGGAAATTTCTGCGTGAAAAATTATTCATATTTTGTATTTAATTATTTCAACTTATTTCAACTTATTTCTTTTTGATGCTAAACTTGTCAATCACCTGATTTTCATAATTAACCGATTCAAATGACAGTTTATTTCCTTCGATTTTAAGGTATTGGTAAAGATGCCCTTCCCCATTCCTGACCACGGCATACGGTTCATCGGTCATCTGATGAGGTGAATTGGGAATACCTACTGAAATAATGTAAGCTGTCCCATCGTTATACGAATCCACAACCTGACCCGCTTTCATCGGCTTCGACCGCATGTAATAATGGATATGGCCGCTAAAAACCAGGTCCACATGGTACTTGTCAAATATGGGTACCCAATCTTTCTGAATATTTAAATAAGGCTCCTCCCAGTTGTAAGGTGGGAAATGGAACATTGCAAATTTCCACATCGCTTTTGATTGGGCCAATTGCTGTTCAATCCATTTGGTTTGCGGTTCCATCGGGGAGGTGGCATCAATCATCAGGAACAGTGCATTTTTATAGATAAACGAGTAGGTTTGTTCTTTCGGAACACCATCAGGGCCATTTTGGGGATAGCTGAACTCATCCTGGAAAGTCTGTGCCCCAAGTCCCGAACGGTTATCATGGTTTCCCGGAACCGCCATCAAAGGGATACGACAAACGACAGGTTTGGAATATTCAAGGAAATCGTCCCACTGGTTTCGGTGCAATCCATCACTGACCAGATCACCGGCAATTTCAAAGAACGAAATATCGGGATGATCAGTAACTGCCTTCTCAAGGATCTGTTTGTATTTTGGTGAAAAATGGGTGTCGCCGAACCAGGCAAACGAGAAGGAATCATCCTTTTGGGCAGTTGTAAAGGTTTGAGTGGACATCCAATCTAATTGGTTATCAATCCTATACTCATAAGTCGATCCAGGTTTCAGATTTCTCAACATTGCTGTGGAATGTTTAATATACCGGTCATTCATAAGAAGCCGGTCTTCCATCCTGATTGTACTAACAGGAGCAGAAATTTCCGTGGTCGTACTTTTTTCGCGATAAACAAGGTTTTGGTGTTGAACGGTGGTATCGGTCCGCCACTGAATGTCCATGCTATTTGATGGATCGGAACTCCAGGTCAACAATATCTGATCGGGTTTTGATAAGGATGGATACTCTGTTTTTCTGAAAGCACCCACAAGATGGGTTTCCACGCCCCTGCCCCGAATGGTTGTCAGCAACTTTTCCCCTTTCATTTCTGTAGGAACATTCTGAAGGACAAGCTCATCCCAATCGTGATAGGTAAAAGCTCCATTTTCGAGGACACCAACAAATTGGTTAGCCGGGAAAAAATTGCTCAAAACCAATTGATCCTTTTTATTTTGGGGCGCAACAGAGACAAAGTAATGCAAAGAATAGTTTTCAAGGCCATTGATCCCAAGTCCAACTTTTCCTGCCGCAAAAGATTTTTGCCAGATTTCGTACGTGACCTGCTCATTTTTAACGGTCATCGCGGTTTTTTTGAATCCTGCTTTATCCAACCAGAATGGGACAATCTTCTGCTCACTACTGCGCATCACTGAAACGACCACCGGAACATTCACATCAAACATCCAATGGCGGGTCGAAAGGACCTTCAAATCCTCTTTGGAAAACAGGGCCATGGCATGGTCAACATCCAACTTCTGTAAATCGTTTGCAGAAGTGTTTTTATAAAGATTTGTAATCACCTTATTCATAACGTCTTTGACAGAATCTTCGGATTCCTCACACGAAATCATAGCGGTAATTAGCATGAAACCAGCCAAAACCCGGATAATTGTATCTATCCTTGATTTGTTAATTTGACGACAGATTTTCGGCATAAAAAGATTATTTACATTTTATTTCCAAATAAACAGAAGATTCAAATCAATTTAAAGCAGCTATTTTGTCATAATCCAATGGTTCTTTGACCATTTTAGGAAGTGATTAAGTTAAAATAATTGATTATTTTGGCAAAATGATTTCAATGGCATTAAGATTACTGACTAATTCAATGTTAAGATGAAAACCCAAATTCGAATTGCTTTTGTTATTGTCCCTTTTCTGACGGTATTGACACTCTTTACTTCCTTTGGGCAGATCGGTACTCGCTTTCCTTCTGAAAAGAAGATCGTCACAGATCCTAAAACGGGAACAAAACTTACTTTCCTGACCAGCAAGCCCGCAGGGGATTCTAAAATCTATCAAACCCACAGCCAATGGACTTCAGATGGAAACTGGATCATTTTCCGTTCCGACAGGGTAAAGGGCGAAGCCTTTGCGGTCAACGAAAAAAGTGGTGCAATAGTCCAGGTCAGCGAAGGTGGATTTATCGGAATGCTGAATATCGCAAGAAAATCGATGAAGCTCTATTTCATGCGAAATCACGTTGAGGAAGCAGGTTCCGCAGTTGCTAAACCCTTACGTGTTGATGTCTTGGTGGTTGACCTCGCCAAACTTTTTATGGACAGCGAATACGGAAAATTAAAAAAAGCTTCAGAATATCAGAAAGTCTGCGGTACAACACCCTCCGAAATGGGTGCTGGTGGTGACCTGGCCCTTGATGCCGACGAGGAGTTTGTCTATTTCAGGGTAGGAAAAGAGGAAGCTGCTCGGCACCTGCCGGAAGGGACCAAGCTGGAAGGCAATTTTGGTCCGAGAAACATGGGTGCCGGTCCTACTGGAATTGGCAAAATGAACCTAAAAACCGGAGAATCCTCAATGGTTGTGGCGGTTCCTTTTCAAGTCGGTCATATCCAAGCCAATCCATGGGTTTCGGGTGAAATCGTATTTTGTTGGGAGACAGGCGGTAAAGCCCCACAACGAACATGGACTGTCCTTGCTGATGGATCTGGTTTGCGTCCACTTTATCCTGAGGCAGAATACGAATGGGTAACCCACGAATCCCTGTTTTCTAAAGATGAAGTGGCCTTTGCGATTATGGGTCATCGGAAGGTTGAAGAGATGATCAAATCCATCCCGAATTCAACTGTTGCGAAATCAGCAGACCCAATCAACCCAGGCCACGAGACAGAATGGGGGCCATGTGGAAGCCGTGAAAAACCCACCGGACTCGGAATCGTCAACCTGCGGACACGGGAAATGACAACAGCCGGGCAAATCCCTTATGGTAGCGGAGTATGGCATGTAAATGGCTCATCGGATGGTCGTTGGGCAGTTGGCGATGACTTTTTAAGGGAAATTTACCTGTTCGACAGGCATTCGTGTGAAAGATTGCTGCTTTCTGCCGGTCACAAGGAAACAGCTTCCGACCACCCGCATCCAACTTTCAGTCCTGACGGGACAAGGATTGTCATCCAGTCGGCCATGTTATCGGAAGACAACAAGTCAATGAATATTTGCGTCATACCGGTTCCGGAAGCATGGTTGAAAAGGAAGTATTGATTAACGCTTTCTGGAAGATTTCTTTGATGTCGAAATCATCAAAAGGATCAACACCGAATCGTTCGAACAGGTTAACCGGGAATACATAACCTATTTGAAAAATTCAGGAAAAAAACAAAATTTACAACTTTCATAATGGTCATTGTCGTTATCCTGAACTTTCTCAATGGTACAGTACTATGGAGTTTGGGATTACCCTTAGAGTTGTCATACTTTTATCGAAGGAGGTTCCGATATTTTCAATTAAACTTTTTTTCCCAACTTCGGTTTAAGAATAAAATAAGATTGTTACTTTTAGCCTTTAAGAATAACAACGAATATTAATAAATAACAATTGGAGATTATGCAAAGCAGGAGAGAGTTTTTGAAAATTTCAGCAGTAGGATCAGTTGGCGCGATGTTGATAGGTGCTGCCGGTTGTAGTACAGGTGGTGCGAAGGATAGAAAAAGCTTTGGCGTTGGTTTACAACTTTATAGCATTCGTGATGCCATGACTGCCGATCTTCCTGGAACCTTGAAAAAAGTTGCGGATATGGGTTACATTAATCTTGAAGCCGCTTCGTATGCAGATGGTAAATTTTACGGCCTTAAACCTGCCGAATTCAAGAAAATGGTCGCCGATTTGGGCATGGTCGTCTTAAGTAGCCATTCTCAGGTTGAATCTGCAAATATCACCCTCGACAAAGCGAAGATCATGGCCGATGCTCATGCGGAACTTGGTGTTAAATATTGCATTAAACCATGGATCGAAGAAGCTGACCGGAATATTGAATCATACAAAAAGACGATTGCCGACTGTAACGAAGTGGCCAAGATTACAAAAGCTGTTGGCATTCAGTTCGGATACCACAACCACAATTTTGAGTTCAAGAATACCAATGGTGTCGTGCCTTATTATGACATATTCTTAAAAGAAATGGATGCCGACTTGATTACCATGGAATTGGACCTTTTCTGGGCTACCAAGGCAGGACAGGATCCGATTGAAATGTTCAATAAATACCCGGGCAGGTTCCAGTTGCTCCATTTCAAGGATTCGCTCACCAATAAAGGGCCATTCTATGAAGTGATCAAGGACGATATCTGTAGTGTTGGTGTAGGTGTGATCGATTTCAAAAAGATCTGGGCAGCCAAAGATAAGGCAGGAGCCAAATTCTATATTGTTGAAGACGACAATCAGGGCAACGGCAAACCATTTGAAGGTATCGAAACCAGCATTAAAAATATCACAACCAAGATTTTGGCATAACTATATTGCAATACGCTGATTTATAGTCAATTTCTATATTTCAATGTATTTCAAAATATTTCGACTTATTTCAAAATATTTCGATCTATTTCAACATATTTCTAAATTTTTCGATCCATTTCCAAGAATATCTAAATATTCCCAAGAAAAAAGGGCCCATTCCATCCGGTTTGGGCCTTTCTTTTTAAAATCGGTACTGTATCCTGAAAGTCATTGCATCGTCCTTTACATCTGAGGTGTATCCTTGCAACTTTGTATGTTCATTCATCACCCTGGCATAATAAAGGACAAGTTTGATGTTTTCAGTTAGGTAATTAATATATCCAAAACCCAAAGTATTGTATTGAATATCGGCATCGGTTAATTTTGAACCTGCAACACCAATATCGCCTCCCTTAACTTCGGTATTCGGATCGTACCAGTCATATTTGAGAACCAATTGATGCTTCGTTGAAAACAGGCTTTGGACATAATACAAATATCCGCCCCTGAAATTCCGCACATTGAACCCATCTTTGCCGGTCATCAAAGCGATGGGGGATTCGCTGCTTGAATTGGTTGCAGTCTGTTTTCCTGTAATGTATTCAGCCCTAAATTCTGAAAGGCCAATTCGGTTCTTTATTTTCAATTGTGCGTCTGCCCCATAGTATTTCCGCGGAGATTTGCTGTATAAATTTGTAGCACTTGAATCGACAAGAGTTGTAACAATTCCATTGCTTAAGCCAGTATGGTATTCATATTTGGAATTTTGTAATAAACCACCTTGTAATGTTGAAACCCCAATAGTAAAGGAGATATTTTTAGAAAGGGATATCGGTTTTAATGAAACCCTTGCGATCAGATCTTTGTAGTTGTCAAAGTCGCGGGTTGTATTGATCCCCTGGCCATTGAAAAGTCCGACATCAATTTTAAGTTTATTCAAGCACGGGATATCTCTTCGTGGGTCAAAGCTGACCATTGCACCCATATCCCGTTCTCCTTTCATAAGGACCTGCGACATCCTTCCACGTTCTGGGGATTCCCTGTCACTGCTGCTGTAGTTTATTTCATACCCAAAAGGGCGGGCAAACATGCCCATTGTAAAGGAGAACAATTTGAATTTATTTTCGAAGATGCGGCCCCATACATCACGTACAGTAAAACCCCGCTCATTGGCATCGAACTGGAAAACGATCTGAAGGCCAGGGTCGTTGTTCTCTCCACGGGATATATAGTCAATGCGGATCCTGCTGCGCCTCAACATAAACCGGTTGCTGATCTCCGGTCCGAAATCGCCACCCTCGTAGCTTTTGGCACTTTTACCTGTGGCCAGTTGGAATTGTGGCTGAATATAACCGCCAATCTTAATATGGTCAAATTTCTTGTATAACCCCAAAATTCCCTTTCCTTCGTTTTTTGTCGTATCCACCATGTCCATTAAGAACTGTGCATAGGTCTTCCCAGACAAAAAGATAAAAACTGCACTGAATGCCAAAATCAATCTTATTTTTCTCATTCCCATTTATTTTTCAAGTCGCAAAACTACTCACTCCAACTGAATGTTTAACAACAAGTTGCTATGAATATTAGAATTTGATAGAAAATTGTGGTCTGTTTTAAAATCGCACAAAAAAAGACAAAAGAATCCCGGAAAATTTGTTTGTTAAAATATTTTCCATTTTCTTTGTCGGAAAATATTGAGCAAGATATATTTTCCAATATCGGTAATTATGAAGGACGAAATTTTACAAACAGCGCTTAACCAGTTTCTGAAATATGGCATTCGCGAAATGTCCATTCAAAACCTGATAGCCACTTTGGGCATCTCAACGAAAACGGTTTATAAATACTTTAAAAACAAGGAAGAGTTACTTGAAGAGGTTTTAAAATTTCATTATGTCCATCAGTACGAAGTGCTTGAAAATCTCTCCGCAGGCCAAAATGTTGCCACCCTGTTTTTCGACATCTGGTATTTGGCAATAGAGAGGGATTACAATGTTAACAATTTATTCTATAGAGATCTGCACTATTATTATCCTGAACTGGAGAAAAAAATGGAGGATGTAATAAGTTCAAAATTTGAGATGCAGTTTAAGAATTTAATCAGAAAAGGAATCAATGATGGAGTCTTCAAACCCGATAGCATACCTGAAGTAGTAATGGAAGGTATCTATATTTTATATCAGGCAATTGGTAGAACAGACCTCTTTAAAAAGTTCAAAGTTTCTCCCTATGAATTGTTCCTAAATACGATCACCGTCTATATCAAAGGTTTATGTACGTTAAAAGGTCTCAGCGACTTGGAAGCGCATATCGCCGCGGTAAAACCATTTGGAGTATCAGATGGTATCAGCGGGACAAATTTGGTATTGACTTCAATGGAAACAGGAATAAATTCCTAATAATAAATTAATTACAAAATTTAATATTTATAGGTTACAATCATTTTTTTTAAATTTACAATTATTGATCATGAAAAAAGTAAAATTAGTTTTAGCAGGTATGTTTTTCTTCCTTTTGGCAATTGGTGTCAATGCTCAGACCAAAACAAGAGGGGAATATTTTGTTGGTAAGTGGAGTCTTTTGGTTGTCGGAACACCCGATGGCGATGCCAAAATGGTGGTATCACTGGAACGAGTGGACGGAAAACTTACGGGGACAATTGCTAAAGCAGACCTTAGTGACCCGAAAAAATTCACGAGCATTACCGAAACTGAGAATTCGACAACAGTCAACTGGACTAGTGGCGACTACGACGTTTACATGGAGTTGACAAAAAAAGGCGACAACCATATCGAAGGCCGTCTGATGAATATGTTTGATGCAAAGGGAGATAGAATTATAACAACCAAATAGATGAATATCAGCTTACTAATTGGCGTATGCCTGTTTTTCCCGATAGTTTGGAACACCAATCCTTGCCAGGGGGCAGATAAAACAGCCAAAGCGATTCCCTCTTTTCAGGAAACGGTCAAACAGGATTCACTTTTTAAAGAACCCTTTGTCGATCTCGACGAATGGCGGGATGTGCCGGTTCGCCATCACTATATCCATGGAGGATTTAAAGGAACCAATACCTTGTTCTCATTTTACTTTCCACTGAAGGAACAATATCAGGGGCGGTTCTTTCAGTACATCACACCGGTACCAGATAGTGAGACCCTATCGCAAGGTGCAAAAGGAGAGGAAGATAAGATCGGTTTTTCCATTACTAGCGGTGCCTATTTTATTGAAACCAACGGTGGCGGATCCGCTGCCATGGCAGCACCGGGGACAAGAGCAGATCCATCTATCTCAGCCTACCGTGCGAATGCAGCCTGTGCCCAATATTCACGAGTCGTTGCTGCCCGGGTTTACGGGGATCAGCAACGCCCATTTGGTTACTCTTTTGGAGGTAGCGGCGGCGCCTTTCGCACAATAGGTGGATTTGAGAATACAGATGGGGTTTGGGATGGAGCAGTTCCATATGTGGTTGGTTCGCCAATGGCAATCCCAAACGTTTTCTCTATCAGGATGCACGCCATGCGTGTATTGAAGGATAAATTCCTGTTAATTGTTGATGCGCTTGAACCGGGAGGCAGCGGCGATCTATTTGCAGTCCTTAACGAAGAAGAAAGTCAAGCACTTACAGAAGCGACAAGGATGGGTTTTCCCCCGAAATCATGGTTTGGATACAAGTCAATGGGCATACAAGCCTTTCCTGTACTCTATCAGGCAATGACAATGATGGACCCCGGTTATTTCGCTGACTTCTGGAAAGTCCCTGGCTACCTAGGCGCAAATCCAACCGAATCGTTGCTAAAAGCCAGGATTCAAAAAAACAGTACGATCAAACAGGCAATTAATGTTGAAAAAGCAGCTAAAATGGGATTGGATGCAGGATCAATGCCCGGTCAGGCGCGTGGCACTGCAGATGCTGCTTGGAAGAGCCTGGAGAATAAAGATTCAGAACCCTCGGTTGCCTTTCAGCTATCCGACAAGCTACCAGACATAGATTTCCTGGGCGGCGATCTGATCATCAAGACCGGAGAAGCGGCTGGCAAAAAGATATCGTTGAGACAAATTGCGGGTGATATTGTCATTCCAGGTGTTGCCGACTCCAAAGTTTTGATGCAGATCAAACCTGGAGACAAGGTTCAGGTGGACAATTCCAATTTTCTGGCTGCTCAAACCTACCATCGTCATCAGGTCCCGGGGAAAGATTTCTATGTTTGGGACCAGTTCAAAGATAAAGATGGGAAGCCAATTTATCCCCAGCGCCCCATGTTACTTGGACCCATGTTTGCCAGAGGGGCTTCCGGGACAGTCCAGACAGGTAAGTTCAAAGGGAAAATGATCCTTTTGGAATCGCTCTGGGATCGCGAGGCGTTTCCGTGGCAGGCCGACTGGTATCGTTCTAAAGTAAAGGAGAATCTGGGAGAAAGTGCGGATGATCATTTCGTTGTCTGGTTTACGGATCATGCCCTCCATGGTGATTTGACGAAACAGGAAGATCCGACCCATACTGTCAGCTACCTTGGTGTTTTACAGCAGGCGTTGCGCGACCTGAGCAATTGGGTAGAGAAAGGGATAACTCCTCCGGCTAGTACAAATTATAAAGTAGTGGATGGACAAATCTTAGTTTCTGCATCAGCATTGGAACGCAAAGGGATCCAGCCTGTTATCAATTTAAAGGCAGATGGTGGAGAACGCACGGAAGTTGCTGTAGGAATGGCTGTTACATTCGATGCACTGATTGAATTGCCTCCCTATACCGGAAAGATAGTTTCTGCAGAATGGGACTTTGAAGGGGCAGGTACATTCCCGGTCACAACCGATCTAAAAACTGCAAAAGTGAAGGGGTCATCCATTACCCTGAAAACGACTTATAAGTTTACAAAACCTGGAACATATTTTCCAACTCTTCGTGCAGTTTCACAAAGGGAAGGGGATGCCAAAACTCCTTTTGCACGAATCCAAAACCTCGGCAGGGCAAGGGTTGTAGTGAGATAGCACGCTTATAAATAAGGCATGTGAGTTAAATATCATTAAGTTTGTGTCATTAATATAATCACTATGAAAAAACTATCCTTTTCAATTCTGTTTCTAATTGCAGTTGCACCTTTATTTGCCCAGAAAACCGAAATTCCACATCTTGAAAAAAATGGCAATACGACACAATTGATTGTCAAAGGCAAACCCTTTCTGATCTTGGGTGGCGAATTGCACAACTCAAGCACTTCGGGAATTGCTTATATGCAGCCGATCTGGGAACAAATGAAGCGGAAAAATCTCAATACGGTCATTGCACCAGTTTACTGGGAACTTCTTGAACCAGCGGAAGGAAAATTTGATTTCACTCTCGTTGATAGCATGATTTATGGTGCCAGGAAACAAAACCTGCACCTGTGCATCTTGTGGTTTGGCTCCTGGAAGAATGGTTACTCCATGTATGCTCCGGGATGGGTCAAGAAGGACACTGAAAAATTCCAGCGCGTCAAAAATAAAAACGGGGAATCGTTTGTTGTGTTGTCTGCCTTAAGTGAGGCTTCCACGAAAGCCGATGCAAAAGCCTTCAAAACACTGATGCAGCATATCAGGCAGGTCGATGAACAGTTCCAAACAGTAATTATGGCCCAGATTGAAAACGAAGTTGGCTTGTTTTATGAGCCAAGGGATTACAATGAAAAAGCAATTAAAGCATATGAACTTGGTGTCCCTGCAGACTTGACACACTATCTGGTTGAGAATAAAGGAAAACTGCAACCCGAGTTGGACAGCGCCTGGGTAGCGAACGGATGCAAAACCGCTGGAAGTTGGGAAGAGGTATTTGGGAAAAGTGTTTTGGTGAGAGACAATTGGAAAGCACTTTCGTATTTACCGGAAGAACTGTTCACAGTCTATTATTATTCAAGGTACATTGGTCAGGTCGCGGCTGCAGGTAAGGAAGCATACCCAATACCGATGTATGTCAATGCCTGGATAAAGCAGCCCCATTCCGGCTGGCCGGGAAGGTATCCAAGCGGAGGACCTACACCCCATACTTTGGACATCTGGAGATTAAATGCTCCGGCTATTGATTTCATCGCACCCGATATTTATGTGCCTATACCAGAATCGCAATACACAATAGAACAATATCACAGGCCAGGAAATCCGGTATTTATTCCCGAATTCAAACCAGGAGCTGCCACAGCAAGTTTGGCTTTCTGGGCATTTGGTCAACACAATGTCAACTGCTTTTCCCCTTTTGGGATTGATGATACAACCCCGGAAGAAGACCCAATTACCAAAAGCTATGCGGCTTTATCACAAGTTCAGCAGTTGATTTTGGAACATCAGGGAAAAGGTACTATGGTCGGTATTTATGCAGATACAACAAATAGAACGCAAACCTTTGATCTAATTGGCTATAGAATTAAGACAAATCTTATAGTTCCCATGTTTGCCCCAGTAGGAGGTGCAGCTGCCGGAATATCCAATTCAGACAAAAGGGCTGTTTCAGCGGGTGGAATTGTTTTTGCTATCGGACCTGATGAATTTATTGTGGTGGGAAAAGATTTTACCTTGTCATTTACCCCTCTTAACAACGATGCCAAAAAACCCAAAATCGATATCGAATACATGGACGAAGGATCATTTGTAAACGGCAAATGGATTACAACAAGAAGGTTGAACGGAGATGAAGGAACAGGCGGTGGCGACTATGGTTTTGGCTTTAACAAGGGTTATATCGCTTCGGTGAAATTTCCCCTTTCATCAACTGGTAAATACAATATTCTGAAATTTAAGTTGTACAAGTATTGATCAGGATTTACTATGAATTCAAAGAATAAAGATGATATCAATTGTAGTTTATCCATCATTGAAAGAAACAAAAAGAATGAAAACAAGATATACAATTTTAATTCTGATACTGACAAGTTTGGGCAGTTTTGCACAACCTTCAGGGAACAAAGTCATCCGTTTGTACGAGGGTTCTGCTCCTGGTTCGGAAACCTGGAACTGGAAGGAAATAGAGATGGGAACCGGTCCCGGTACAACAGTTTATAATGTTACGGTACCCTCTTTAACCGTTTTTGAGGCTGATAAATTAATCGCCACCGGCATAGCTGTTGTAGTTTGTCCCGGGGGAGCTTTTCACATGCTGGCCATCTCGAATGAAGGTTATGAAGTGGCAAAGTGGCTGAACAGCAAAGGGATTACTGCATTTGTCCTGAAGTACAGGTTGGCACATCTCGTAACGGATAATCCCGGTAAAGAGATGGGATCCAAAAATATAGGTTCCGACAAATTCAACAAGGATATTGAACCCATTGTTGCCATGGACATTGCAGATGGAAAGGCGGCAATCGCTTATGTTAGGAGTCATTCCGCAGAATGGGGATTAAAAACCGATAAGATCGGAATAATGGGCTTTTCAGCAGGCGGAACTGTAACAGCAGGTGTAACAATGACCTACGATTCCCAAAGCCGTCCCGATTTTTCCGCCCCGATCTATCCGTATGTCGGAAGTTTTGGCAATCCTGCCGTCCCGGAAGATGCACCCCCAATGTTTATGGCAGTCGCTTCAGACGATGCTTTTGGGTTCCAAAATCACTGTATTTCCTTATATGAAAAATGGGTGACCGCTAAAAAGTCTGCTGAACTTCACATCTACAGAAAAGGCAATCACGGTTTTGGGATGCGGAAACAGAACATCCCAACCGATACCTGGATCGACCGTTTTCATGAATGGCTGACTGGTCTTTAAACAAATTTAAAATTAATCCATTTGCAACTAATCTGAGAAAAGTATTTGATTCTCATCGAATTGGCTTTCGGGGGGTTCAGGTTTGTGTACTACGGATTTTCCCCTTATGCCTGGTGCAAATTCATAATAGGTTATAGTAATGGCTTTTGCCTTTTGGTTTAGGTTCTGAGCACTTGCATATGTAATTTTTTTGACTCAATTTATGCTTCTGTATGATAATGGCTTCCATAGAACGTTTCGCTTTTAGTATAACCATTTCCGTAGGGCATAATCGTTAAGGATTGCAATTCGGTCATCCTCAAAATTAAAATCCAGAATCTCATCGTACGAATGGCCTGCATCCAATAGCTTTCGGATTTGTTGGAACATCAGGTATGATTTCCAACACGCCGCAAACTTATAAAATCATAATTAAGTTTGTCTTCAATTGTAATTGGAAGTTCCTGAAATGATAACTCAACGGCTTATTGTTGATATTCAGTGATTAAAGGTTTTACGATATCTTTGCCACTTGAAATTATCGTTTATATTGGACAAATACATACGATATTTATCGAATATAAAAGATAAAATAAGTATTTCCTAATCCTTTAAGTTAAAAAGTGTCCTTTTAAACGCCCTGCCTCTTCCATCTAATGTCCATCTGACCTGATCTTTGGAAGGTGAAGATTTTATAACACAAGCCTGATTTATAAGCCTTCCCAATTTTGAAGGTTTTAATTATTCTGAAACTGTCCTGATTTGCAGTGCAACAGTCAATGAATCAATAAATGCCCTGGTTTTGGGCAATGCAGCATAGGCACTTGCAACATGGCTTAAATTTCCCAATCCAATCAACTGTACATTTCCGCCCAATTTCAGCATGTGGGCATAAGCCTCAGTGGCATCCTTTGGGGAAACATCCTTATCCAAAGAACCATAATACATGCGGAACAAAGCTTTTGGTTTCCAGTCGTAGGTTTGATTTTCGGCCAGTTTTTCGGTGAACCAATCCGACTTCCCTGTTTTTAGGTCGCTTAGAATCTCTTTTGTGTATAAACTATCTGCCGTTTTGGGCAACCGGTTTACAATCTGCCTGTAGCCGTAGTTTCCGTTAAACAATCTTGAAACCACAGTATCATAAGGGGTTACTAAAATTGAAGATAGCGGTTTTTTGTAAATATGGCAATAGGCATTTGCAAGATATCCAAGGTAAAAAACGTTGTTGTACTCGACAGCATAGGGAATACTGATCTCTTTAAGGTTATAGGCACCAACGATTGAAGAGGTCGCAATCAGTTCCAATCCTTGGATCGGGTTTTGTTCAAGAAAGCGGTGCACAGCGGCAGTGGCATGTCCACCTTGTGAGATACCGACAAGAAACAGGTTATTTGTCTGTTTGCCTGTAAAAGAAGTACAAATTTCAGAACCAATCTTTAAGAAATCGACCACCGCATTGACCGTTGTTGCCGCATGAAGATAGGTGTGAACCTCGGTCGAAACGCCAAATCCGATATAGTCGGGGATCAGGGTCAGATAACCCCCACCGGCAAAAATAGCAGCCATCCCCAATCCTTCATCCTGGGAGGGTTTTGAAGGTGCTTCCGACCGCTCACTGTTCGTTCCGTGCTGATAACTGACGACCCCCTTGATCTTTTTGTTCCTCGGAATGGCAAGCAAGCCGGAAACCATAACACTTTTGTCGTTTTCATCTTTAGTAGTATAGGAGACCCTGAACAATTCGATTCCGCTTGTGATCGTGATTTTCTCAGGGCTCTTTAATTTCTTCATGAAAAACTTTACAACAGGTTCGGGATACCTGCCAACAGATTCATAATGAATGCTTTTAAATGAAGTTGTTGATCGGTTGACCTTCCTGATATTGATCCTTGACGTGCATCCATTCAAAATTTGTAAAAGGAATAGAAACAACAGCAACCGGCTTAAAAATTTCATAATTAAGTCTATTATTCTGGTGACATGATTTTAAGTATCATTCGGAAAGGTATAAAAAAATTGCGTCACCTGATTTGGCAACGCAATTTATATTTAAAAATCCGATTTTCCTTAATCGACTAATTAATTCAATAATAGTATTATAAGGAGATTAGTGGTCTATTGATTATTTCACGAAATTTGATTTTTTGAGAAAATCGCCACTTTGCAATATCCCTTCGAGGGCCACTTTTAACTGTTCGGCCTGTACCTTTGGATCTTGTGGGCCAAAAGGATTTCCTGCAGGAGCAGCACCTTTGGCCCCAGGTTTTTGGTCACCTTGTGGTTGACCTTTTGACATCAGGGCCATTACATCCATCATGGTACCACCTTTGGACTGGATACTCTTCATCGCTTCCATCATCGCCAAACTTTGCTCCTTCTGCTCTTTGGTCGATTTGGCCTCCATTTCGACAAACCAATCCGAATTCCCGTTTTTATAGAACTGATTGAAAATCGATTCAAAATTGATCTTTCCGGTTTCACCGATTACATATTCGTCTTTGATGTGCAAAATTTTGAAACGATTGGGATATTTCTTCAGATAAGCAACAGGGTCCTGACCACCTATAGTCACCCAATAAACATCCATTTGAAAAAACACCTTATCAGGGTCGGTATTGGCGATCAGGAAATCTTCATAGAACTCATCCGTATTGGCAATTTTCGCAAACTCCAGGTTGTGGTTATGGTAGCCGAACTTGATCCCTCTTTTGTTTGCCTCGGCGCCGATTTTGTTCATGAGTTCGCACTCAGCTTTTACCCCTTCGACGGAGCCGGCCCACATGTTCATTGGGAAAATCACATATTTGCAGCCCATCAGTTTATGGTCATCAAAGGCTTTGCCCCATGCAACCAATGAACCTTCCACATCTTTGACATCAAATTTGGCACGTACATGACTAGAAATAATGGTCATGCCATATTTCTTTGCCAGTGCGGAATACTCAGCGGGTTTGTACCCAGCAACCGTGCCTTTTTCGGCATCGTAATTGGAAATTTCCATCACGGTATAACCGTCATCCGCAAGTGCCTTAAAAGCCCCGCCAATATTGGTTTCAAGCCCTTTCACCGAATAGGTAGCAATTCCTAAATGCTTCTTCGAATCAGGTACCCCAGAAAGTGAAGTAGTAGTAAACAGAAGTGCAAAAAACGCAATGACAAACAGTTCCAATAAATTCTTCATAATTCTTATCCTATTAATATTCAATTAATTAAATTTTATTTAGCGGCAGGGTAAAATAAAAGGTGGTTCGTTCTCCTATTTTACTTTCTACCCAAATTTCTCCACCTAACATTTTAACATATGATTCTGTTTTGGACAATTCGATGCCGGCACCACTATATTTCCTTTTATTAAGTGATTCAGCCTCAATGAACCATTCATAGAGGCTTTGTTTTTCATAATTATGTTTGCCGATTGCATCATCTATCACAAAACATTCTACGAAATTTTCTTTAGGATTAAATCCAAATTGGATCAAGCCATGATTACTAAACTTTATGGCATATTCAATCAGTTTGGTAAAAATGGTGATGACCTTCTCATGATCAGTTTTGATGATCACATCCGACAGATCATGTCTATTTATTAACAGAAATTCAATACTTTTACTTCTAAGATCAGAACAGAAAAAGTCACAAACCGACTTAACCAATTCAGTGAAATTTGTATCTGAGAGGTTTATCCCAATTTGATCATTCTGTATCTTTGCAATGCAAAGAAAATAATCGAAGATATTAAATGCTCTGTTACCATTGTCCCCAATAATCTGAATAAATTCCTTTTGTTCATATTGCGATAAATTGGGGTCTTCTAATAATTCGGCTAAACAGATAGTCCCATTTAATGGAGTCCTGAATTCAAGATTGAGTTCGGCCCATAAGGAAAAATTAGGTCTCCTATTCTCCTCAGGTTTTTCCGAAAACGATTTAATTAAATTCATTTCATTAATTTTTATATCTGTAATATCAAAGAATGCAGTAACAAATTTATTTTTGACTGGTTTTGAGGCAGATATATAATTTCTTGTATTTTTTTTTGAATTGGAAAATAGAATTTTAGTGATTTCTCCCACATTCAAATTATCGTTAAACAGAAAATTGGAAGTGTTGAGTTCAGGAATAATTTCGAAAAGATTATGGCCAATAATATCGCTTTTACCTAATCCAACCAGGTTTTCAAAAGCAGGATTGACTGCGATTATTTTAGAATCAACAGTTTTACCATCCTGACCAATTATCAATTCATTAAGAACTAACCCTACGGTCTATGCGTTGACGATAACCTGCAGTTTTTCATCACTTTCTTTCAAGTTATTCTCAAATAAATCCTTCTGGTTTCTTTCATCCGTAAACGATTTGTTCTTTTTTTGAACCGATCGCAGGAAGATTAGCGTTGACAATAAAAACAGGATCAGGATGCTGATTATGAGGGTTTCATAAAAAATAATGGGATCCCATTTAATTGATTCACAATCAATTCCAAAAACAACAAATGTTTCGCATTTAACTTTATCTTTGATAAACCAGATAAATTAACTCTTCAAATTTAACAACTTTCATTCGTTATTCCTCTTGATTTCTCCCGTTCAGTCAATAAAATGGAATATATCCTTTCCTCAATATCTTGTTCCAAACATTTTTCATTTTAAACAATCTCTTGTAATACAGATAATTGTTAGCACTGATGTTTTTGGACGTCTTTAATTTTTTCATTTCTTTGTAGGCTATTCTGTAAATGTGATGTAATTATTGATAGTCTCACTTGAAGTGAGGCTATCAATAAGCTCAAAAAAGAGGCCGGAACAGGAATAAATCCCGTTCCGGCCTTTCAATTGTATTTTCTTATAAATTAAAGAGTTACTGGTTTCCCGTTTTTACCTAACAAAATTGGGTCTCCCAGTCCAAGTTCTTTCAGCTTGTCAAACTGGGTCGCTTTGTCGCCAACGATCAGGTAAATCATCTGATCGGGATGGATAAACTGCTGCGAAAGTTTTGCATGGTCCTCTGGGGTCATTTTTTGCACAATGGCTTCGCGCTGTTTGATGTAATCGAATGGAAGATTGTACAATACGATCGGCATCAACATATCGTTCAACTGTGGCAAAGTTTCGAACCTTCCGGAATTGCTCTTTAACAACGTGCTCTTCACCTGGTCAAGATCTTCCTTTGCAATTCCTTCGGTGTATTTCTTCACCTCATCGCGGATGATCTGACTTGTTTCGAAAGTCGAATTCGACTGAACTGCAGTAGAAGCAGCAAACAGACCGGTACTGGAAGCACCGCTGAAACCTGAACGTGCACCATAAGTGAACGATTTCTTTTCACGTAAGATCATGTTCAAAATTCCGCTGAAGTCACCACCCAACTTGTAATTGACAACCACTGCTTTGTAGAAATCGGGGTTCGTCTGGCTTGGGCCAGCATGTCCTGCTGTAACCTGTGACTGCTTGGCATTTGGAATGTCGATAAAATAGATACCAGGTTTAGCCGAAGCAACTGCTGCAACTTGAGGAATCTTTACTTCTTTGGCCTTCCAATTTTTTAAGCCATCGAACAATGCCACAGCTTTCTCTTGTGTGATATCGCCCACAATGCTGATCTTTGCAACAGAAGGGGAGAAATATTGCTCGTAGTACTTCTTAAGGTCATCGATTGTGATGGTCCCAACCGATTTGATGGTTCCGGATGCATCGTTCGAAAGAATATTCTCCGAGCCGTAAACCAACTTGCCAAATACATTTTGCGCGATTGCGGCAGGAGAGGATTCCGTCCGTTTAAGTCCTTCGATCGTTTGGTTCTTGGCCAGATCAAACTCTTTTACGTCCCAGCGGGGTTCGTAGATCATCTCTTTTGCAAGTTCAAATGTTTCAGGTAGTTTACTAGCCAGGCAACTTCCGGTAATTGTAATAGACTCCTTGCCACCCATGATATTGATATTCGCGCCCAAATCCTGTTTGGCCTCGTCCATTTCGATAACGGTCTTATTTTTTGTTCCTTGGTTCATCAATTGTGCTGTCAATGCCCCAACTCCAACCTTATCAGGACTATCGAGCAACATCCCACCTTTCAGGATAATCGAGAATTCGACCAATGGCAACTCACTTTGTTTGATCCCAAAAACAGGAATTCCGTTAACGGTCTTGGCGGACCATATTTTTGGAAGGGTAACGACTGGATCCGGACCTTTAACAGGTTCGATGGTACGGTCAATCTTTGATGGAATCGGAACATAAGGTGCTGCGGCTGCAACATCTTTTTTCTTGGTTCCCTGTTGTGCAATCGATTCTTCCTTCGGATCCCATAATTTTGAATTGGCGGCGGCCAACTCGGGCTTTCCTTTGGGAACAATGCTGGTTAACAGGTAATTCTGATTTTTGATGTATTTGTTGTAAACCCGAAGGATATCATCTTTCGTAACACTCATCATGTCGTTGAAATCTGTCGAAATGTAATCGGGTGTTCCGTTAAATATATTGTAATCGCCCAAACGCATGGCTTTGTTCAAAATGCTTGAACTCTGCCTGTAAAAATTATATTCAATGCCTGCTTTCTGACGTTCCACATCCTTGTCGGTAAAACCATCCTTTTCAAATTTTTGAAAAGCTTCTTTAACAGCATCTTCAACATCGCTCAGTTTAACACCAGGCAATGCTGTAACATTGATTCCAAATTCACCTGCAAGTTCAGAACTCCCCTGACGGGCTGATACATTGACAGCAAGCTTTTTCTCTTCAACGATCACTTTGTACAAGGGTGATTTATTGCCCCTTGCAAAGATACGGCCTAAAAAATCGAGAGGATAGGCGTCTTTTGAATTGTCTTCTGCTGAAGGGAATTCCATTGTAAGTCTGGCTGTAGTTGCAAGGTTGTCTTCACAATATGACCTGATGGTTTCGCTCAATTTGATTGGCATTGGAGGCATCTTTTTAACTTCGGGACCTGCTTTGATTTCAGCAAAATATTTGTCGATCCACTTCTTTGTCTGGGCAACATCGATATCACCAGCTACAATTAAAGTTGCATTGTTGGGTGAATAGTATTTTGCATTGAAATCCAATGCATCCTGAAGTGATGCTGCGGCAAGGTCTTCCAATTCGCCGATAACCGTATGTCCGTAAGGATGGGTTGGTGGGTACATCAACTTGGTTGACATGTATTGGCTTTGTGAGTAAGGCCTGTTGTCTCCCTGACGTTTTTCGTTCGAGACCACATTTTGCTGGGTCTCAAAAGTTGTCTGGTTTACTTTGCTTGTGAGGAATCCCATCCTGTCGGACTCCATCCACAATGCCATTTCAACCGCATTTTTTGGGATGACTTCAAAATAATTTGTCCTGTCCTGACTTGTGGAGCCATTCACATTGCTAGCGCCGGCAGTCTGCAATTTTTTGAACCACTGTCCTTGTGGAATATCTTGTGATTCGTTGAACCTCAAGTGTTCAAAAAGATGGGCAAATCCGGTTTTACCCTGAACTTCCCTTGCTGAACCAACATGGCACACAACATAAACTACCGCAATGGGGTCCGACCTGTCGATATGCAGGATCACATTCATCCCATTGGACAACACATACTTCTCATAAGGAATCTTAAACTCCTTTTTCTTATCCGCACCCAAAAGTGCCAGATTAATGCAAAGTGCAAGAACCGTAAACAGGAACAAAGCTTTGTTTTTCATCGTTTTTGTAAGGATTTATAAAAATTGCGTAAAGCTAAAATTTTTATTTAAAAATAATAATGAATTTAGTTGGTTTTCAAAATTGAGATTGGTCAGGATTTTATGAAAGTATTATTTCTCAACTCCCTGAAAGCCAAATCTATTTCCTCATTTGTGTTCATGACTATTGGGCCATACCAGGCGATGGATTCCCTGATTGGTTTTCCTGCAATCATGATAAACCGGGCTTTTGATCCTGCCGTTTGAATACTTACCTGATCACCTTTGCCAAACAACGCACCTTCGCCAGTGCGCAAGGTCTCTTTGCTTTTTTCATCAAAAACCGCAGTCCCTTCGTAAAGGTAGGCGAACACAGTATGGGTAGGGTCACAAGGAATAACAAGTTCAGAATTTTGCAGCATTTCCACATCGAAATATTCAGGCTCGGCAATAATGTCTTCCACCGGACCTTTTATTCCCTGAAATGTCCCGGCCAAAACTTTCACCCTGGTCTTGTTCTCAAGTTCAACTATAGGAATCCTGCTTGCTGGAATGTCCTGATAACGGGGAGCGGTCATTTTTGAGGCTGCCGGCAAGTTCACCCACAACTGGAATCCATGCATTTTTCCTTGTTCATATTTGGGCATCTCCTCATGAATGATCCCGCTACCGGCCGTCATCCATTGGATATCTCCCGCACCAATCACACCCCGGTTGCCCATGCTGTCGCTGTGTTCTACCCTTCCCTCCAGCATATAGGTAACCGTCTCAATGCCACGGTGGGGATGTGACGGAAAGCCAGCCATAAAATCCTTTGGATTGTCGGAACCGAAATAATCCAGCATCAGGAACGGATCCAGCAATTCGGTCGTATGGTGTCCCAAAATCCTTGTCAGTTTCACCCCTGCTCCATCCGAGGTCTGTTGTCCAACAATGATGCGTTCGATTTGCCTGTTTGTTTTCATGATATTTATAATTTTCGCAATTACAATTTTTTGAGCTAATCAACCCTTAATAACACGACATAAAAGTATCAATTAAATTTATCCAATTTGAACAAGGATAATTTTCCAGTTTTTTAATCCGATGGAATGAAGAATTCACCGGTAATTGTTAAGTTTGGAAATTGAAAAACTTCATTTAGGATTCAATTGATGAACGACAATAAATTAACAATCTCTCAACTTGAACAATACCTGGCAAAAGCGGCTTGGATACTCAAGGGGCCGGTCGATGCCTCCGACTTTAAGGTTTAAATCTTCCCGCTCCTTTTCTTTAAAAGGATTTCCGATGTTTATGACGATGAATACAAACTAGCCCTCGATGAGTCGGATGGGGATCAGGATTATGCGCTTTTGCCTGAATTTCATCGGTTTGAAGTACCGGTAGGGTGCCATTGGAATGAAGTGAGGGAAGTGACGACCAATGTCGGACTTGCCATCGAAAAAGCATTGCGTGGAATTGAACAGGCCAATCTGCAGTTTTTGTACGGCATTTTTGGTGATGCGCAATGGAGCAACAAGAACAAGTTGTCAGACAGGTTATTGACCGATATGATTGAGCATTTTTCGCAATATTCGTTATCCAACTCATTGGTCGATGTCGATATTCTGGGGCAGGCTTATGAATACCTGATCAAACACTTTGCCGACCTGACCAACAAAAAGGCAGGTGAATTTTACACGCCACGATCTGTTGTTCATTTGTTGGGTTTGATGCTCGAACCGCATGAAGGGGAGAATGATGTTTTATTCGTTCGATCTTCTGTTAAACAAAGTGGCGTTGGTCAAACAACTCTACTACTCGAAGACTTTAAAGAAACTGTTTATTCATGTTTTATTATTCGTTTCCGAACCAAAACTGATGAACTAACTCATCTTTTAAAAAAGTATTGTTTTTATGAAAAAAGGTTTAGAGCCAGCATATGCAGAAGAAGTACCACAAGTGCAAATACTAATATTAATCAGGAGTCATTAAATAGAATATTATTAACCGTTCCTCCAAAAAATGAACAAGAAGAAATTGTACGCAGACTTTCGGAGATCGAAGCGATTTCGATTATAATTAATTCAAAAATTGCCATTTCCAAGGCTTTGCTTAAGAGTTTAATTAATCAGATATTTTAGGATATGGGATATCGTATATTTTATTCATATCAGTCAGATATAAAAAAGGAATTAAACAAATCTTTCATTAAAGATGCAATCGAAAATGCAGTCTCGCAAATTACTGACTATGAAATTGAACCATTAGTTGAAGGATTTTATGGTGTTTCTGGTAATCCTCCATTACTTGAAACAATGTTGAAACAATCACTTAATTCAGATATCTTTATAGGTGATTTAACTTTTACGATGTCAAAAGTTTGGCATAACCCTATCGGAATAACTGAAGATGATAAATCGATTTTGGTTGAAATCCCGAAAGGAGATTTGAAGCCATCTCCAAACCCAAATGTTTTAATTGAAACAGGATATTCATGGGCTATTAAAAAATATGAGCGTACAATTCTCATAATGAATGAAGCTTTTGGAAAGCCATCAGAATTACCTGTAGACATGAGAAATCTTCGTCGGCCAATAACCTACAATCTATCAGAGGAAAGGTATTCTAATGCAACCAAAAACAAGAGTAAGCATTCGGTAAAGTCCGTCTTGTTTTTTCGAAAAATCGGGATTTTTTTCAAAGTTTCTCCTAAATGTTCGGAGAACTTTGAAAGACTTATTGGACAGATTTATTGCAATCTTAGTTTTGTGGTTTAAAATTGTGTGGGAGCAGTTCTGCCAGATCCTTGCTGTAGTCGTTGTCGTAATTATGGACATTGTTCAGAAAGAAGACAAGCCATTCGCGGAAGTTTACACCGCTTGCTTTGCAACACCCCAGCATGGAATACATAATGGCTGCATTTTCGGCTGCTTCGTGATTTCCACAGAACAACCAGTTCTTCCGACCCAGTGCGATTGGCCTTACAGCATTTTCCGCGAGGTTGTTGTCCATCTTCAACCGGCCATCCAGATGGTACCTGGTCAACTTGTGGTAAATCCCATAAGTGTACCTGATGGCTTGACCGATACGCCCCTTGGGCAGAACTTTGGGATATTCGTTTGCCATCCATTTTTCAAAGGCGACCATGATGGGATAAGACAGTCGGGTACGTAAGTCGGCACGCTCTTCAAAGGAGAGGTTTTCCAGGTCGGCGCGCCTTTCCACGTCATAGAGCAGGCCTATCT
>Ga0209083_1001412_pt1 | contig 27511 bp, 24 predicted proteins | sample AM7aDNAmetaG_FD_184132 | JGI IMG/M metagenome (GOLD analysis project Ga0209083, IMG submission 184132) | Freshwater microbial communities from Finland to study Microbial Dark Matter (Phase II) - AM7a DNA metaG (SPAdes) (version 3) | ecosystem: Environmental > Aquatic > Freshwater > Lake ...
TTAAACAATTAATTAAGCAAAGCTACTATTTCAAATCGTCACGCAGAAAAATGGCTCGCAACTAATAGATAATCAATAATTTCAAAGAACAATTTAAAATTTTTACTGGACACTAGTGGCATATTTTGTTAAAGATATTTTGTCTAAGCTAAAAACAATAATTTGAAATGTATCCTGTCCTAACCATTTTTTAAACAACAATCAATAAAACAACCAATTTTTCTAATTTTACAAACCTTGAAGGTAGTTTCAACTGAGATTAAAGTTTATGTGATAAGTAAACGTGAAAATCGATTTTATGCCTCATAAATAATTGATATTCAGGACATATTTTATGTGATGGTTATGTGATGGATCGTAAAAATGCACATGATGAATGAACAGGAATTAAGAGAGTTATTGGAACAATTGGTAAGACTGCCAAAAGAATGCGAATGGGTGGAATTTAAACTCAATTTTCATTCCGCTGAAGAAATAGGTGAGCGCTTATCGGCACTTGCAAATGGTGCCTGTCTGTTTAATCAACAAAACGGTTATATGGTTTTTGGAGTAAAAGATGCCTTGCAAACCATTGACGGAACATCATTTAGACCGTCCTTTCATAAGCAAAAAGGACAGGAACTTGAAACCTGGCTCTTGCATCGCCTTGATCCCCGCATCGATTTTAGGATCTATGAATTTATTTATGAGGATTTACTGGACAAGAAGCAAATCGTAATTTTTGAAATCCCGGCAGCTCTTCATCAACCTGTAAAGTTTAACCATGTAGGCTACATTCGTATAGGCAGTTATACGCGAAAGTTAAACGAATTTCCGGAAAAGGAAGCAAAAATTTGGAACAAGAAAGGTCAAAAAGCATTTGAAGAGGAGTTTGCAAAAAGGAATATTACTGCAGACGATATTATCGGTCTTTTGGATACCCAATCTTATTTTGAATTGTTAAAATTGCCTTATCCCACTAACAGGGAAGCAGTTTTGGAAAAATTTGCATCTGAGAAATTCATCAAGTCTGTTTCAGGTAAATTTCAGATTACAAATTTAGGCGCAATACTTTTTGCAAAAAACTTAGATGAGTTTGATCAGGTATCAAGGAAGTCTGTCAGGATTATTGTTTACAATGGTAATAACAGGGTGTTTACTGAACGCGAGATTAATGTCAAGAAGGGATATGCTATTGGATTTAAAGGGATTATCGATTTCATAAACAGTCAACTTCCAGCAAATGAGGTGATTGGCAAGGTGTTTCGCAATGAGGCGAGAATGTATCCAGAGATCGCTATTCGCGAGTTGGTCGCGAATACAATCATTCATCAGGACTTTAAAGAAAAGGGAACTGGTCCAATGGTTGAAATCTTTAAAGACAGGATTGAATTTACAAATCCGGGATTGCCATTAATTACGACAAATAGGTTTATTGATGAGTATCAGTCCCGAAATGAAATATTGGCATCATTCATGCGGAAAATTGGAATCTGTGAAGAAAAGGGGAGTGGTATTGATAAGGTAATTTTTAACGCAGAGCTTTATCAACTGCCAGCCCCGGATTTTCAGGTGCAGGAGAAACACACAAAGTCAATCATGTATTCATTTAAAGAATTGAATGACATGGATCGGAACGATAAAATCAGGGCAACCTACCAACATGTTTGCTTGTGTTATGTGTCAAATGAAAAAATGACAAACCAATCGCTCAGAAAACGATTTCAAATTGCTGAACACAACTACTCAATAGCATCCCGGATTATTCGTGACACTCTACAATCCAAGCTTATAAAGGAAGACGATCCAGAAAGCAATTCCCGCAAATTTGTCAAATACGTTCCTTTTTGGGCTTGATTCTTATGTGATGAAAATAAGCGAAAACAACTATTATGGTGGCTAAATACCTCATATTGTGATCGTTCTTTATGTGATGGTTATGTGATGGAAGATACAAATTGATGGATTATTTTCTTGCCTAAAAAGATATAAGGACTACAGGGACTATCTGTAATTTATTCGTTTCCTAATCCCCAAAGTCGTTGGGATAACATAAACTAATTTTTATATCTTCGGCCTTTTAATTTTTGAATCATGATCAGTAGGTTTCAGTTTCTGAGTTTGATCTTTTTATTTATTTTTCAGGTTGTTGCACATGGTGTAGAGATATCCGAAAATAACAGTAAAGAGGTCCATATTTTTTTGAAGAAAGACAGTTTGGCCAATACCGGCACAATCAATCAGAATTATAAGATCCATGCCAAAAAACTTGAAGGAACAATCAAACTTGATGGGATCATTAACGAAGGCGATTGGCTCAAAGCAGAAAAGGCTGACAATTTTTACATGGTCCTTCCATACGATACAGGCCATAGCGCTGCCAAGTCGGAAATCAGGATGGCCTACGATGAAAAGGCTTTTTACCTTGCCCTGATTTTTCACGATACTATACCAGGGAAAAGGCAAGTCGAATCTTTGCGACGTGATTGGATGTTTAACAACAATGACAATTTCCTTTTTTTTATCGATACGTTTAACGATCAGACCACTGGATATTCCTTTGGTGTTAATGCAGCAGGTGCAATTTGGGATGGCATCATGAGTGCGGGACAAGGTTCCAACCTGATTTGGGACTGCAAGTGGGAGATAAAAACAAAAAATTATCCCGATAAATGGGTTTCTGAAATGAGGATACCCTTCAAATCTATTCGATATAAAAACAATGTCGATCATTGGAATATCCAATTTTCACGCCTTGATTTAAAATTAAACGAGAAATCGGCCTGGGCACCTGTTCCAAGGCAATTCCCAACCGCTTCACTTGCCTACGCAGGACAGGTAATCTGGGATACCCCCCCTCTGAAGTCAGGACTTAAATTATCTTTGATCCCTTACATTTTTGGAAGTGCTTCCCGTAATTTTGAAGCTGGAACAAAAAGCTACTATCATAAGGATTTTGGGTTTGATGCCAAGGTGGGTCTCTCTTCTGCGCTCAATCTTGATTTGACCTATAATCCCGATTTTTCACAGGCAGAGGTGGATGACCAAGTTACAAATCTGCAACGCTTTGAGTTGTTTTTCCCTGAAAAACGACAATTCTTTTTAGAGAATAGTGATATGTTCGGCAATTTTGGATCATTAAGCATACGTCCTTTCTTTTCAAGACGGATTGGTCTCGACGCCCCTGTCAATGGCGGAGCGCGGTTAAGCGGCAAACTTGGTAAAGATTGGCGCATCGGGTTGATGGATATGCAAACAGGATCAGAAGGGGATTACCTGGCAAGAAATTTCTTTGTGACATCGATCCAGAAAAAAGTGTTTTCCCGATCAAACATCAGTGCGATCTTCGTAAATAAACAGCAACTAAATATTCCCAATAACTGGCAGGGAAACAACTATAACCGGGTCATTGGACTTGAATATAATCTTGCAAGCAGCAATAATTTCTGGACAGGCAAGCTTTTTGCCCAAAAATCCTTCACTCCAAAAGCAACTTTAGCAGAAGAGTATTCCCATGGGTTGAATTTGGTTTATTCCCGTAAAACTTTTCTTTTCGAATTCAATGAACTATATATCGGTAAGGATTATAATGCCGAAACAGGATATGTGCCAAGACGGGATATTATGCAGGTGAACCCACGTGTTACCCTAAGGATTTATCCCAAAACTGGCTTACTTGAGTACCATGGTTTTGTTACGGAACTCAACAAAATCTATGCACCTGCCACGATGAACCTTACTGACCGGCTGGTCAGTCTGGGCTATTTTTTCCAGTTTAGGAGCCGGGCCCGGGTCGATTTAAAAGCGAATACTACGTATGTTTTGCTTCGCAGCAATTTTGATCCGACAAATAAAGGACTAAACCCGTTACTTTCAGGAAGCGATTATCGTTGGAACGATTATTCCGTGATGTTCACTTCTGATAACCGGAAGACGGTCAAATTTGATGTTCAACTCGGTAAAGGAGGATATTTTAACGGAGATCGGTGGTTTGTGAAGGGTAATTTTAATTATCGTTTTCAACCATATGGCTATATATCAATGATTTATAGCTACAACGAACTATCGTGGGATAATTCAAATCAAAAGAGGGGATTTTGGTTGGTCGGGCCTAAACTTGATGTGACATTTACAGACAAACTTTTTTTCACGACTTACGTACAGTATAATGATCAGGCCGACAATCTGAATATCAATGCCCGTTTTCAATGGCGGTACAAACCGGTTTCCGACTTGTTCCTTGTTTACACAGACAACTATTTCCCGGGCGAAATGAACGTGAAAAATCGTGCCCTTGTTTTAAAGTTATCGTATTGGTTCAATTAGGCTTTTGTTTTATGCTTTGTTAACAAAAACAGTCAATCGACTAAGGGGCAATTTCAATTACTTTTGACTATTGGTAATTTAATAAAAATGGGTAAACCAAATATTGAAAAACAATTAAAGCTGGATGAACGTTATCTCAGAATGGCTTTGATCTGGGCTGAGAACTCTTATTGTATCCGGCGTCAGGTTGGGGCACTTCTGGTCAAAGATAAGATGATCATTTCGGATGGATACAATGGAACGCCTTCTGGTTTTGAAAATATTTGTGAAGACGAGAATGACAAGACAAAACCATATGTTCTTCATGCTGAGGCCAATGCAATTACAAAGATTGCTAAATCGAATAATAGCAGCGATGGGGCGACCCTTTATGTCACCTCTTCGCCATGTCTTGAATGTTCTAAACTCATCATACAGGCAGGAATCCGAAGGGTCGTTTTTTCGGAAGCTTACCGCATAAACGATGGTGTCGAGTTGCTTTTAAGGGCAGGGGTTGATGTAGTAAGGGTTGAACTTCGCTAAATAAAAAAAAACGGATAATTTTAATATAATGAACAATAGAAGAATAGGTATTTGGATGCCGGCTTTGGTGATTTTGGCCGTAGTGGTTGGCATTTATCTCGGGGCAAGGATTCAAAGATTTCAGCTTGGTTCCCGGACGACACCTTCAAAAAGTGCGACTAAAGTAGGATCGATCCTGAACCTGATAGAAGAGAATTATGTGGATTCTGTCGATTCAAAAAAGATAATTGAGGAGGCAATTCCCGAAATTTTAAAACAGCTTGATCCGCACACAGTTTATATTCCAGCAAAGGACATGGTCGAAGTGACCGAAGAGATGTCTGGAAACTTTAGCGGGATTGGGGTTCAGTTCTCGATTCAGAACGATACCATTATGGTCATTGACGTAGTTTCGGGGGGACCATCACAAAAATTGGGGATTAGGGCGGGAGACCGTATCGTAAGGGTAAACGACACCATTATGGCTGGTGTGAAAGTCACAAACGATATGGTCCTTAAAAAACTTCGCGGCAAAAAAGGTTCTAAAGTAAATGTAAGCATTGCACGTAAGGGTTATGCTGAATTGCTTCCATTTGAAATCAAGAGGGGAGAGATTCCGCTTACCAGTGTGGATGTCAGTTACATGATCAACAGCAACACCGGATTTATCAAGGTAGGTCGTTTTGCCGAAAAGACTTATGAAGAATTTATGACCGGCCTTGATAAACTGGATCAGGCAGGAGCAACACAGTTGATCATCGATCTTCGGGGAAATCCGGGTGGTTATCTGGGTGCCGTGATCAAGATGGTGAACGAGTTTTTGGACAATGGAGAACTTGTCGTTTATACTGAAGGGCGTACCCAACCAAAGCGGTCGTACAATACCGAACGAAAAGGGAGTTATCTTGGAAAGAAAGTAATTGTCCTCGTTGACGAGTATTCAGCTTCGGCAAGTGAAATATTTGCTGGTGCCATTCAGGACAACGATCGCGGTACGATCATCGGTCGGCGTACTTTTGGCAAAGGGTTGGTACAGGAGCAGATCCCATTTTACGATGGTTCTGCAATCCGTTTAACAGTTGCCCGTTATTACACACCTGCGGGCAGGTGTATACAGAAAGCGTATGATAAGGGGCTGGACGATTATTATGGGGACATTAGCCGGCGATACGCGCATGGCGAGTTCGAACAAAAGGACAGTATCCATTATAGTGATACAATAAAATACTACACGCGGAACAAGCGGGTTGTCTATGGTGGTGGTGGAATTATGCCCGATATCTTTGTCCCGGTTGACACCACAGGTATTTCACCCTATTATATGAAAATGACCCAGAAAGGGCTTGTTTATCAGTTTGCTTTCGATTATTCCGACCAAAACCGTGATGCGCTTGGTAAGTTAAAAACAGGTAAAGAATTTGAGCGGTACCTGAAAGAGAGGAACATTCTTAATGTTTTCACGGAATTTGCAGTCAAAAAAGGGTTGCCGACAGAGGTAGCAGGATTGAAAACATCGGGAAAAATAATCGAAGCCCAGGTAATTGCCTATATTTCCAGGAATATCATTGGTGAAGAAGGTTTTTATTCCGCAATTAGCGGCATCGATGCGGCACTTATTGAGGCTCTTAAAGCCCTGGATAAAAAGGAGATACTCGTTCAATCGAACTGAACTCTTCTATTTATAAGGTTTTAACCTTAATTATATTTTGAAGGCTTGACTTATTCATTTGCTGAAGAAGTCAAGCCTTCACTGTTCTCAATCAATTCATTCCTTAATTCCTTCATTCTTTCATTCCTTCATTCTTTCATTCCTTAATTCTTTCATTTTTTCATTCTACCCTGTAACATTTTCATTTTTTTACCGTCTTAGTAATTAAAAGCTGAACTGGATAAATGACGATTATTGATTACAACCGGGCTGTTGATTTGTGGTCGGATGGACTTTACCGATTTGTGCTCAAAAATATTTCCGATACCGAAAAATCGAAGGATATCATTCAGGATTGTTTCGAGAAGATGTGGGTACACCGTGATAATATTGATACTCAAAAGGTTAAATCGTACCTTTTTACGATGGCTCATCATACAATGATCGATTTGATCAGGAAAGAGAAGCACACGACCAATCTTGATTGGAAGAAAGTTGCAGAACCTACAGTTAATGAGGAATATACGGATTTGCAGGAAATATTGCACAAAGCGGTATTGCGCCTTCCCGAAATACAGCGTTCGGTTGTGATGTTGCGCGATTACGAAGGATATTCGTACAGTGAGATCAGTGAGATCACCGGGATTTCGGAAGTTCAGGTAAAAGTTTACATTTACCGTGCCAGGATCTATTTGAAGAGTTATATTGGTCAAATTCACAGCATTGTTTAATATGAAAATTACCCGGTCAAATTATGAAAGTTGGTTTCTCGATTATCTCGAAGGTAATCTTGACCCTTCTGTTGACAAGGAATTTCAGGCGTTCCTGAATCAGAATCCCGACTTGGCAGCCGAGCTGCAGGAGGGTGTATGGATTACCCTTCCAGCTGATGAGGGGATCCAATTTGGTTTGAAAGATCAGCTTAAAAAGTCGGTCATCGATGCGGAAATTGAATTTCAGGAACGTGCCGTAGCTTACCACGAAGGCGACCTGCCCGGCAATGAAAAGCGGGATTTTGAATTGGATCTCGCCCAAAATCCAGAGAAATTGGATGAAGTCAATTTGATAGGTCGTCTGAAATTGATTGCAGATCAATCCATCGTATTTGCCGATAAAAAGAGTTTGAAACGGAGGAGCCTGGTAGTTCCTTTATGGTCGAAACTTGCTGCCACCGCTGCAGTCGTAATTTTGGGTTATTTCCTTTACCACCCTGATGAGAAGCAACGGCTGCCATTGAAGAGTGAAGTAACTGTTTTGAATGGTCAAATGAGCAAAGACTCTGTTTTGTCGGAAAGAAAAACCAAACCTGAAGATAAGCCGGCAATAAAATTACCGCAATTCAATCAACCGCGTAAAACACCAGCAATAGTACCGGCAAAACCAAAAGGAAAAGCAGTTGAAGAAAAACCTGAAAAATCTGTTGTCCCGAACCCTTATTTACGTTCACCTGAATCAGAACCTTCCTTGTTAAAACTCAAAGGGATCAATTTGGGCCAACCTGGGGATGTAGAATTGGCTGTTATGACTTTTAAAAAGCAGGTTAAAATTGAGAGCGATCAGGTCCTGTCGGATCTTTTTAAGGCCCAGTTGGCTGAAATACGTCAAAGTGGGGACCGTGAATTGCTTTCAACGGAACATTTAGGGGTGACTGGTTTGCACCTGTTTGCTAAATTGACCGGTAAGCGGTTGACTGCCCAAAAAGATCAGGATGGGACAGTAAAATCAATATCTTACAATTCAAAATTACTGGCCTTTTCGATCCCTGTAAATAAATAGGTTCGCTTGACATTGAAATTATAATTTCAACTTTTCAGGATTTTATTTGTTTGTTAACCTGAACAATGGGGGTTTTGTTCCCAATTGATCGATTTCATAAAGCATTCCCTTCAACAATTATAATATGTATCTCCTTATGAAACAGTTACTTCAGTTAATGGTTTTTGTATTCTTTATTTTTGGTTGTCAGAGTAAAAATAGGAACGGTGCTGAGGTTTATACTTTGGAGAAGTCCAATATGGATATGGCTGCGAATACCGATCAGGTTATGAAACTTCCCCCACCACCTCCACCCGCACCGGCAGAAGATATTTCCTACACTGAGAATAATAAAAATAAAGGTGCTGATAAAAAGAAAATTATCAAAGACGGGCGGATGGGCCTCAAAGTATCCGATCTTGCCAAGACCAAGGCAAAGATGGATGTTCTGGTTAAGAGCCAGGGGGGGTATTATGACAGCGAAAGCCTGACCAATTCTGATTTTGAATCGTCCTATAATTTGAAAGTCAGGATACCGGGCAATAATTTTGAGAAATTTATTGCCGGGATAGAATCGGAAGAGGGTGAAATTTTGTACAAGACGATCGATGCCCGTGATGTGACCGATCAGTTTATCGACCTCGAAACACGCCTGAATACCAAAAGAAATTATCTTATAAGGTACAATGAACTTCTAAAGAAAGCACAGGCAGTCAAGGATATTCTTGAAATCGAGGAAAAGGTTCGTGGATTGGAAGAAGAAATCGACAGTACTGTTGGCCGGCTTAAGTATTTGAGCGACCAGGTCGATTATAGTACGCTCGACCTGACCATAACGAAAGAGAAGGATTTTAAATATAAACCAACGAATCGGGATTCCTTCCTTGAACAGTTAAAGCAAGCAATTTCTAAAGGTTGGTTTGGTTTTATCGATTTTATTTTGTTCCTCTTCAATATATGGCCGTTCATAATCGTTGCAGGTTTCCTTATTTATATTTGGAAAAAGTTCAAATTGAGATTGAGGTTAAGACGGAAAGTGTAATCAACAGGTATTCAGAAGGATAAATGATCAGCCGATTAATCCTTCTATGCAAAAATTTAAAATTTTATAACCCCTGGTAAGAAGTTAAGAGTTTCTATTCTTGTCTTGTTATCAGGGGTTTATATTTGAATGCTCCATTATTCGGGGAATGTGATCCTATTGATTTTCGATTCTCCCCGAAAATAGCAACATTCTCCCAAAATCATTTTCTTTTTAAACTATTTTCCCTTCAAAAAATTCTAATTTTACAATCTGATAACCAATTTGTCCAAGCTACACGAAAATATTAACCTTATATGAGCAAGAAAAAATTTGACATTCAGCAATTAAAGGGAAATTTAAGCAAAATCAGGGATTGGATGAAGGAACACCATTTCCCGCCAAAGTTGCTGTTTATAATCATGGGGATCGTTTCGACCATTTGGTTCCTGATCAGGGTGGTCCCTAAGCCCTCCCGCGCCACTTATCCCTGTATGCAGTTGGCTGCTCCCCTGATGTCCGGATTCATAGTCTATTTGCTCTCACTTGGTGGATTTGCAATTGCCCTTAAAAAAGTTGGACAAAATCTGACCAAAACAAAATATGTTGCCGCAGCTGCATTTATCATGATTGCGGTTGTTTGCCTAATGATCTCCCTAACACAGGATATCCAGTTTGCCAATGGTGAGGTTTCCACAAAAACTGGCCCGGACGATGGTCCAAACCAACCTATAGGGAAAGGTTTGGGAATTTATCCTGGACGTGTTGTGTGGACCTGGAATCCGGAAGCCACCAACGAGAATTGCACAACATCCTATGAAACAAGGGACTGGTACTGGAAGCCTTCCAACACAAACGGGAAAGTAGTGGGATCCATGTTTCAGAATTCCCTCAATAAATTGACTGGAAAGACGAAAGTATCTGAATCTTGGGATCAGGTTTTCCGTTTCTTCAACAACAAAAAGCACCAGAAAAATGCAGGTTACTCAAAAGGTGAAAAGATCTTCGTCAAAATCAACCAGGGGACAGCCAGGTGGCTGCTGACCCAGGAAGATAAGGACAAAGGATATTATTACCCAACAAAAGTGGATCCTGATGACACCAGGACAATAAGCAGTCTGGCACCTACCGAAACCGGTCCCTACATCGTTCTCGAGGTTTTACGCGAGCTTGTGAATGAACTGGGTGTTGATCAGGCAGATATTCTCGTTGGTGATCCAATGTCCGATATATATGGACACAATTATGATATCTGGGTTGCAGAATTTCCAAAAGTGGTCTATCTCGATAAGTTCTCCCCAAAGTTTGGGCGCACCCTCATCTACCCCACTAAAGATAATCTCTTGTTTTATTCCGATAAAATCAAAAAGGACAAACTTTACGATATCATCGAAAAGGCCGATTATCTGATCAATGTTGCGAATTTTAAACCGCATATGGCAGCAGGCATTTCATTGACTGCCAAAAACCATTTTGGTTCACAGGCCAGTGAAACAGCTGGTCACCTCCACTATTCCCTGATCTCACAAAGGGGAGGAAAAGCTACAAATGGAGGTTATCACAAATATCGGGTGCTTGTGGATCTGATGGGAAGTAAATATCTGGGGCAGAATACATTGCTTTATATTGTCGATGGTTTGTTTGGCGGTGGGTCAAGCGAAACGAAAGGACCGGTTAAATATTTTATGGCACCATTCAATAACGACTGGAGCAATTCGCTCTTTTTATCGTTCGATCAGGTTGCGCTGGAGTCGGTCTGTTATGATTTCCTTAGGACAGAATGGAACGGCACCAACATTCACAATGCAATCAACAATGCATGCGAGAACAATCCAAACTGGAACGGTGTTGACGACTACCTACATCAGGCCGCAGATCCTGCAAACTGGCCCACAGGAATTGTTTATGATCCGGACAACAGTGGTAAGCCATTGACTAGCTTGGGTGTTCATGAACATTGGAACAATGCTGTGGACAAGCAATATACGCGAAATCTGGGAACCGGGACCGGAATAGAGTTGGTTTCCATTCCCGATACGCTTGTAAAGACAAAAGGGCCTACTGTTAATGGTAAAAAATCAAAACTATAATAACCAGCTTTATGAAAAAAACTTACCTTATTCTTTGCATATTGTTCTTGTGCAGGATAGGTGCTGCACAGGAAGGAAAATTCCCGGAATCCCAAATTTCGAATGGAATCCTTGGTGCCCATTTTTACCTGCCCGATTTAAACAAAGGGTACTACCGTGCCACAAGGTTCGACTGGTCGGGATTGATCACCAACCTTGACTTTAAAGGTCATCAGTTTTATGGGCAATGGTACGAAAAATATGATCCCCAAATCCATGATGTGGTGATGGGACCGGTTGAAGAGTTTGGACAAGTTGGTTACACCGATGTCAAACCAGGCGGCATCTTTATTAAAATCGGTGTAGGTGCCCTGCAAAAACCCGATGAGTCGGCTTACTCCTCGTTTAAGTTGTACAAGATCACAAACCCCGGAAAATGGAAAATCAAAACGAAATCCGGTCAGGTCCAATTTGTCCATCAGATAAAGGAAGGGGAGTATTCGTACGAATACGATAAAACAATCAGCCTTGTCAAAGGGAAAGCAGAACTTGTAATACAGCACTCTCTGAAGAATACGGGAATAAAAACCATCGAAACCACTGTCTATAACCACAATTTCGTGATGATCGACCATTTACTGACCGGTCCTGGTTATGTGGTCCGTTTCCCATCCAGTGTAACAGCTGAGGGTCGGGGTTTCAATGACATTGCCAAAATTGAAGGAAAACAGATGACCTTTCTCCGCGAAGTTTCAAAATCGGAAAGTTTGTATAGTGGTGCCATGCAAGGATTAAGCAATGACAGAAGCAGTTACGATTTTAGGGTAGAAAATCTTAAGGCTCGAGCCGGAGTTCATATTACCGCAGACCAACCCGTTTTTAAACTCGCCTTTTGGTCCAACACGACTACAGTTTGTCCTGAACCCTTTATTCAGATCAAAATTGAACCAGGGAAAGAGTTTAAATGGGAGATCAGATATGAGTTCTATACAATTGATCCTAAATGAATCAATAAATAGTTGATATGAAAAGATCCCCAATGCTCATGCTAATTTCGTTATTCATCATTTGTCTATCATGTGGTACTGATCAGAATAATGAATCAGAAGTTATAAGTACTGATAATGCTTCATCTGAACAAACTGTAGTTAAATATGTCGCACCAGTAGTTGTTGATTCAGTTAAAACTAATGTTGAATCTCTAACACCAGTTCAGGATGGTAATTCATTTCCCATCAGCAAGAAAAATATAATCAAAGACGGAACCATCTCTGTTAAAACAAAGGATCTTTCAGCAAGTAAAAAAGCTATAGACCATTTGGTAAAGTCGAAGAAAGCTTATTATATGACTGAGGAGTTTTCAACGGATGACCATTCAATTTCTTACAACTTAAAAATACGAATTCCAACAGAAAACTTTGAAAATTTCCTTTCTGGGATTGAGAATGGAAACGATGAAATCATCAATAAGAATATTCAGGCAAGGGATGTAACAGAGGAATTTACAGACATTGAAACTCGTTTAACCACTAAACGTGAATACCTGAAAAGATACAGGGAATTACTGTCCACTGCCAAAACCGTTAAAGACATCCTTGAGATTGAAGGGAACATCCGGTCCATTCAGGAGGAAGTTGATAGTAGGCAAGGACGGCTTAATTACCTTTCCGATCAGGTAGCCTATAGTACGTTGGACGTGTATTTATTCAAAGAAAAAGAGTATTTGTATAAACCGCATGAGCAAAGTAAATTTTCAGAAAGAGTCAAAAATTCCTTGAGCAAAGGTTGGAATTCCATCGTCAACTTTGTAATTGGAACGATTTCAGCCTGGCCTCAGATACTTCTGATACTCATGAGTTTGCTGATCATCAGATGGGCAATCAGAAAACGAAAGATCAATCAAATTAAATAAATAAAAAAATTGCTAGGGTTTGAAATACTGATTAAGTCCAAATTATCATGGAAGACAACCGAAGAAACTTTATTAAAAAGAGTGCGTCAGTGACGGCGGCGTTGACACTTGCCGGAATCAATTCCGCAATGTCGGAACCACGCGAAACCGAAAAGAAAACAGCTCTCACAAAGCCTTATGTGAAGGATGCCGGGATCAAATTTGCTTTTTTGATGGGGCCAACTTCCCCAAAGGTTCCATTCGCCCGGCAAATGGGTGTCCTACATGCGGTTTCGGGAGTCGAAAAAGTTCCAGGTTTTAATGCCTGGGATCCGCAGTCGATCACTGCCACAAAAGAGATCTGGGCTAAAGAGGGGATCAAATGGACCGTTGTCGAAGGGCCACCCTCGCTTGGCTCCCTGACAAAGCTGGCCCTTCAAGGTAGGGACGAGGAGATCGCCAATTTTATTACCTTTATGAAGAACCTTAAAAAATATGGCGATGTGGATGTGATCTGTTACAACTGGATGCCGGTGATCAGCTGGGCCCGTACCCAAATGGACCGCCCCGGAAGGGGAGGGGCGTTGATGACAGCTTTCGATTATGAGGAGATGAAGGGTAAACCGCTGACCCAATATGGGGAAGTATCGAAAGAAAGCTTGTGGAAAAATCTTGAATATTTTCTCAAAGCAGTTGTCCCGGAAGCCGAAAAAATCGAAATGAAGCTCTCATTACACCCTGATGATCCGCAGGTTGACAGTATTCAGGGAATTTCCAGGATTATGAACTCGGTCGAAAATTTTGATAGGATGCTGAAGATCGTACCGAGTAAATTTAGCGGAGTGACGATGTGTCAGGGAAACTTTTCGTTGATGGGTGCAGACATCCCCAAATTGGTAAGACGATGGGGAAAAGATGTGATCAGTTTTGTCCACTTCCGAAGTGTTCAGGATTTGAGCGGAACAATACCAAGCACAAAGTTCACGGAATGTTTCCATGACGAAGGGCAGATCGACATGTATGAAGCGATGAAAGCCTATTACGACATTGGCTTTGATGGTCCGTTGCGCCCCGACCATGTTCCAACTATGGCAGGTGAGACAAACGAACATCCAGGATATATGACGTTAGGCAATTTGTATGCAACAGGTTATATCCGTGGACTCGCAGAATCGGTGAGCAAGGAAAGAAGCAAACTATTGTAATCCAAAAGTATATCTCTCTTTTTTAATTATAATCATGAAAAAAATCTCAATCTTCGTTTCAGTATTGTTTTTTGTTGCGTTCAATGCCAAAACCCAAAGTGTTGTATGGCCACCAGAAAGCATCAAAGCATTGACTTCAGAATGGACAGGTGAACGTACACCTGATGGGAGGCCAAAAGTTTCGGACAACCTCTTGGAACGGTTGAAGAAACTTTCGATGGAGGAAGTCTGGGGGGCACTGAATGCCAAAGGATATGAAAATCAATTTGAAAATTTTGCAAGCACTTTCGAAAACGGGTGGCAGATCATCCATCCTGAAAAGGCGATGACAGGTCGCGTGGTCACCGCACAGTTCATGCCATTGCGGAAGGATTTCGACAACTATATACAGGAACAGGCAAAGAAGGAAGGAACAAAGACGCCAGTAACCAATTATGCCCCAATTATAAAGCTAAGTGATGGTGATGTTTATGTGGCTGACAGTTTTGGGAAAATGGCAGATGGGACACTAATTGGCGACAATCTTGGCAATGCAATTTACAAAGCAGGAAAGAGGGGAATCATCTTCAATGGATCGGTACGCGATGTGGAAGGGCTTTCCGAAATCGAAGGCTTTAATGGCTGGATCAGGGGATCAGACCCATCGGCGATCAAACAGATGATGATTGCTTCAGTCAATGCCCCCATCCGTATAGGTCGGGTGACTGTTTTGCCTGGCGATGTGGTACTTGCAAAATCGACAGGTGTAACCTTTATCCCAGCCCAGTTTGTCAATGAAGTGGTCATCTCGGGTGAATATACCCATTTACGCGACCAGTTTAGTTTCTTCTGTATGAAAACAAAGAAATTCGAATATATCAATGAGGCATTTACTGTCGATATGGAGGTTTATGAAAAAGCTTTTCAGGAATGGTTGGACCAGTATCCCAATCTTCCCATGACTAAAAAGGAATTGTCAGATTACCAGGAAGGACTAAAAGCGAAGAAGGCAGCTCAAAAAGCTTCTGCTCCAACCAGATAGACTAAAATATTTTATTAGAGGATTTTACGATTTCTATTATATCAAGCTTGATTAAATGCCAATTTTTGTTCTTCAAACAGAGTGGCTCAAAATCATTGTCTGCCTGTTCAAATTTTATTAAACTTTCAAGTATCTCTTGACGGTTATGCTTATAAGGATTTCGTTCTTCATGAAGTTTAAGCATATAATCTAATGAATAGGTTTTCATTAGCTCATGGATATCCCAGAAATCTTTTTTACGCCCTCCTCTTGAGATGACATCAATTTTCATTGCCACAATATCTTCAAGTGATGCGAGTCGAAGACCATCAATGGACAGGATCGGACGAATGTATCTGTCTGTATAATAGACATCCAGATTAATGCAGTGGTTGAATGATTCACCGATAAAAAACGATTTTCCCATTCCAATTATTGGTAGATTTAAGGAATCGGTGTAAGGGAAATTCGACTTTAAGTATTCTTCAATTGACCCATAATCAATTTTTTCTTATTCCCAACAATAATACCAGATAGATTTTCACTTTCGCCTAAAATTGATAATACTGACTCTCTGCCATAAAAGTCAATTATCTCATTGATTTCCTGATCATTGCCTCGTTCAAAGATCCGGGTGATGATCGCATTTCTGTTTTTGCTCCAGTCGATCAGGTTTATATCAGTATCCCAAAAAACAATAGAGCGGATTTTGGATAAGTCGGGGTGATAACCTTTTGCTTGCTTTCTCTTTACAAGTTCAATGTCGTAGAAAACCTGCAAGACCATAAAATAGCCTTCCTCCAGTCCCAAAGCCTTTTCGATTTTCAATGATAAAGCTGGATTCATCCTGCGTTTGCCTTTGATGATGGAGACTAAAGTTTGTGGAAACTCATTAATTGACAGTGCAAACTTCCCTTTTGCGAGTTTCCTTTTCTTTAACTCCCGTTCAAGAATCAATCCCGGATGTATTCCTTTGATCAATGATAGATTATCGTCCATAAATATTTTGAGATTTGATACAAAGATAGGAAGAAATAAACAATTTTGTTTATTTCTTCCTAATTCTGATTTCTGAAAAATTGTTTAATTAATTTGCCAAAAGAGTTTTCCCAAATTTCATTCCCCAATTTGGAGGCTTCAATGCGAAATTCTTCAGCTTTATTCAGATCTTTGTCCAATTCCGAAAAGTCGATGTAACTTTGGCAGATTGTCTTATAAGCATTCTTTTTAATCAGCAATAAATCAAATGAAGCAACAAAATCTAAGGAAATATCTGATCATTGCGTTATTGATCTCTATTGCGATCAGTATCCTGATCCACTTTCCGTCCTACTTTGACCGTATTGCTTATGATGAGGAAAACCATATTACCAGCCAGGGTATTTTCGATTTCATTTTTGAACTTACAATTACAACCCTGGTTGCCTTTCTTCTATTTTTAATGAATTATACTATTTTGAAACCCTTTAAAAAACAACAAGATACAAAATACTTCGAAATACTGATAGCTTCTATTCTGACTTTTGTTCTTGTGTTTTTTCTGAACCATTCATTCTTTGCGCTTAAAAGATTATTTATTACCGATTTGAGTCAGGATCATTTCCGTACCCATTACACTTTTCAGAACATGGTAGTGGGAACTGCGGTGCTGATCTGCGTCATTATTATAAGGCTGATCTTCCAGAAGCAACGTATCGAACTGGAGAACGAAAGGTTAAAAACAGAAAGCCTTCAAAGTCAGTTTGATAGCCTTAAAAATCAGGTGAGCCCCCATTTTTTGTTCAATTCGCTCAATGCGCTTCAAACGTTGATCCGCGAGGATGCGGATATTGCGCAAAAATATGTCAGGCATCTTTCGCTTGTCTTGCGATATACTTTGCAAAGCAATGAAAACAAGACGGTTACAATGGGTGAGGAATTGAATTTCCTTGATTCTTATCTCTTTTTGATCCAACTTAGGTTTGGATCCAATTTCAGGATCGAAATGCGTATAAACGATGAACTTACTCTTTTCAGGATTCCACCACTTACCTTGCAAACATTGGTAGAGAATGCAGTGAAGCACAATGAAATCAGCAGGAAAAAACCATTGACGATTAAAATTGAAACCGCACCTGACCAATATGTGGTGGTTTCAAACCCAATCCAGGAAAAAATCAATCCTGAACCCGGCACCGAAATTGGCTTGTCCAATCTGGAAAAACAATATCTGTTACTTGGGGGCAAAACGATCACGATAAAAAAGGTCAACAACGAGTTTACTGTCATCATTCCATTACTTAAACCTCAAAACGAATGAAGGCAATTATAATAGAGGACGAGCAATTGGCGGTAAGGAACTTGGAGACCATCCTGAATGAACTGGGTGGTTTTAAAATAGTTGCGACAATAGACAGCATTGATGATACCATTGAGTGGTTTTCGTGCCATGCCCAACCCGATATTGTATTTATGGACATCCATCTGGCAGATGGGTCAGCCTTTGAAATTTTTAAGAAAGTTTCGATCACCTGCCCGATCATCTTCACCACAGCATACGATGAATATGCTTTAAAAGCCTTTAAAGTGAACAGTGTTGATTATTTGTTAAAACCCATTGATAAAGAAGATGTTAGAAAGGCAATGGATAAACTGAAAACCCTGGTTCCCGAACGGGACGAAAAATCTGGGCTTCAGGAGCTGATCGCACTTTATAAAAAAGGGTCGGCCTATAAAACTCACTTTCTTGTTCCGGCAAAAGGCGACAAACTCATCCCTTTACAGAGTGCCGACATTGCCTATGTTTTTCTGGATGCCAGCCTTGTGAAAGCCTTTACCTATGGCGATAAAAGTTATGTGCTCGACCTAACTTTGGACGAGTTGACCAAAATGCTGGATCCACAACTGTTCTTCCGCGCCAACCGCCAATTTATCATCGCAAGGAACGCAATCAAAGATATTGATCTGTGGTTCAACAGCAGGTTATCGGTCAACCTAAAGGTTCCGGTTGCTGAAAAGATATTGGTCAGCAAAGCCAGGATACCGGAATTTAAGAATTGGTTTTCTGGTGTTTTATGAATTTTAGTGATAGCCTCACTTCGAGTGAGACGATCACTAACCCAAAACCAGAAGCTGGTCTTTCACGTTTTGTTCGTAATGGCTTGTATATTTTTTGGAAGCAAACCGTATTCTGATATCGCTCTTTTGGTAATCCATCTTCTTTCGGCGCAGTGATCATTTGTTCTTTATTAGGATTTTCTGATTGCGCCGTTAGGATGGGAGAGACGTTTTATTCTACCAATATTACGCTCCTCTGGAGCTTTTGACCACTACAATAGGAAAATTAGTTATTTCACTTATTTTGGGATGAAATTGTCAAAATATCTTATTAAACGAGTCAAAAACCCAACGATGTCGGAGACCCGTCGGCGTTTGGATTAATGACGATTTAAACAACGCTGTCAGGCACTTCACACCTTCCTGTCTTTTAACCTTTTAATGGTTGATCACCTCCTCAATCACCTTCCCGGTAACCGAACCCGGAGGGGCTATGCCAAGAAAGGCGGCGATTGTCGGTACAACATCCGTGGCATCTGTCCTTCTGATCGTTGTCCCTTTTTTGATCCCTGCTCCATACCACACCAATGGCACCTGATTGTTGTCGGTATAATCGACCGGGTTGTATTTGTCTTTTGGTTGCCAGCCATCTTCATATTTGATCAGTACATCACCCGATCGCTTGATGTGGTAATTGTTCTGGAAAGGTTCAAGGACACCTCCAGGAAAGTTATTGGCTTCCAGTCCGTTGGCAGCCTTAGCGTAGGCAATGCCCTCAAATTGGTTTAAGAAAAGCGCTACAGCTTCCTGCACTTCATGCAAATTCAATTTCTTTTTTTCAACCAACTCGCGGTCAAGGTAGATCTGTTGATTGGTAAAAAGTTCAATCCAGGATCCTTCGCCATATTTGATATTCAGATACGATTTAAGCAATGCCACAGCACTTTCCGGATTAAAAATATTGGCTGTCATCCTGTATTTTTCTTTCAGATAATCGGCTGGATAAGAGATGCTCGTGAGGCCGGTGAGGTAAATCAGCAGGTTGTCTGTACCATACCCATCTTCCACATATTTGAGCAAGTCGGCAATTTCCTTGTCCAGGCGGAGATAGGTGTCCTCCATTTCGATCGAAAACGGGCCGAACGAGTACCGTTCATAATCCATAGACGAAAAGACAACTGTAAGAAGGTCTGGAACAAGGTCATAACCAATCTGTTCCTTGGGGATCATCTGAAGCGTAAAATCTTTTATAACTGTATTTCCCCAAGGGGTTGTCTTTAATATTTTATAGGTTCCACCTGATTCTTTTTTGAGGTTTCCCATATCAAAAGGAAAGTTGTTGTATTTCCCAAGATAACCATAAATCTTGTGGTACATATCCGAAATGCTTTCGGTATAGGTGATCTGGTCTTTTAATGGTGTCCAGCTCATTTTAAAATAGGAGTCGGACAGTTTTAAGTTGTTATAATCGAGTGCCCATTTTGGGAAAGTTTCCGTGTAATAGGAACTGGAGATCATTTTGCCGGAAGCCGGGTCGAACCAATAAGCACCATCGGCTGCATGACCTGCAGCAAAAACTGCGGAACCATCGTTAAGCGCTACAGAAAAAATCCTGGATTTTCCCTTTGTAAGGATCTTAAGCTGATCGCCCAAAGTTGGGACCATCAGTTTTGCGGCCGACCGCTCCCCACTGTTGGAATCAGAACCCAGGGTCTTAAATAATTTGTCGTTGACTGCGTTGACCTCTTTCTTTTTTACCTGGTCTATCCAACTGTCGTTGACAATCCCATTGCTTGATGGATTGGTTCCTGTCGAAAGTGTCGCCATATTGACTGAAGGACGTTGTAATAAGTTGCTGTAGTGGTGGTTGGCACAAATAAAGCCACGAGAGTACAAACGTTGAAAACCGCCTTCCCCAAATTTTTCCCAATAGCGTTCCACATAATCGGGATTAAAATCTTCGATCACAATACCGATCACCATGCGTGGCGTATTGGCCGAGATGGTCGTATGTCCCTGTGCAAACACAAAAAAAGGGATGCACCACCCTAAACTTAACATCAGAAACCTTTTAAATATTCTCACCCGATTTTTCCTATTTCGTTGTAATACAATTTTTCTTCTTCCCGTCTCCGTTCTTCGGATAGCCAAAGCCCTAAGCTCGTTGCCCCATGCCCTAAGCTCGTTGCCTGCCCCAAGCCCTTTGCCCCATGCCCCAAAGCCCTTTGCCCCATGCCATCATTTCCTCCAATTCTTAAAGGGATTTACCGCAAGCCTTGAGTTAAAATAGCGCATGTCACCGGTAACTTCTTTTCCGATCCATGGCGGAATCGAAAAGGGCTCATCCTCAGATTTTAATTCGATCTCCGCCATAATCAGGCCTTTGTTTTCTCCCTGGAATTCATCCACTTCCCATGTTTTGCCCTCGAACACAACCTTCGTCCTGAATTTTTCAATGACAGGAATCGAGCACAATTTGAGCATTTCAATGGCCTCTTCAACAGGGATTTTATATTCAAATTCAGGACGGCTGAAACTTTTTGAAACGCCCTTTATGGTCAGGAAACCATTTTCACCAGCGACCCTGATCCTCACGGTCCTGTACCCATCGGCAACAAGGTAACCCTGGGCGTAATGCACCGGAGTTCCCAAAGCACGCCATTCATTTCCGGATACCAGAAATTTACGTTCGATTTCTACGCCCATTTTATGAATTTTAGTGAGCTTTGAAATCAATTTCCAGGAAACGGCTTACCTCTTTCTTCCATCGGTTTTCGACAAACGCTACGTGATCGGGATGGTTATTGTAGGTAGAATAATCCGACTGGTCCTTAAAAACCATTGAAAATCCGTATGAAAAGTCGTTCTTCAGGCTTACCTGATTGAAAACTTGAAAGTTGTGAACGACAGGTATTTTGCTTAGGATCTTCCTGCCATCATCAAGGAATTTCTCAGCTTCTGCCGATCCTTTTGAGTGTTTAAGGTCAAAAATGACCATATGTTGAACCTCTTCTTTTTCAAGCAAAAGTAAACCCGGATTTCTATCTGAATTTTCCAGATGATTGGCGATCACAGGAATAGCTGCACAATATGCCAAAGTCCCTGTTCCTACCTGTGTGATAAACTTTCTTCTTTCCATTCTTGAATTTTTTCTAACTGCTTAAAATAAAGACGATATGCCAGATTATTGGAGCAAAGAGATAATTTTAATACTGCAAATATCCTTAAAAAAATTGGTAATAAGAGCAATGGATTTATTTAAGCCATGAAATTGATGGAAGAGCATCCGCTTTATCATTATTTTTGCAACAAAAAGAATCAATGGATGAACCGGTAAAGGAAGTTTGTGTAGAATCATTTCAGGAAGCTATGGTGTTAGCTGCAGCTGGGGCTATGCGTATCGAATTGTGCGATAACCTGGCTGTTGGTGGAACAACCCCATCCTATGGTACGATCAAACAGGTAATCAGTAAATTGCAAGTTTCGGCTATGGTAATGATCCGTCCACGTGGGGGCGATTTCTGTTATTCACCTGATGAAATCGAAATCATGCGGCAGGACATTCTCGTCTGTCATGAGCTAGGGGTTTATGGGGTCGTATTCGGATTGCTTAATCCAGATAACACCATCGACATTGAAAGGACAATGGAACTAGTTGAGTTTGCCAGACCAATGCAGGTCACCTTCCACAAGGCAATTGATGATACAAGTGATCTATTGTTGTCTGTTAGACAGTTGAAAAATATTGGCGTTGATAGGGTCCTCTCTTCCGGTGGAAAGCCTACCGCTATGGAAGGTTGTGAAGTACTCCTGAAAATGATCGAAATAGCCGGTGACGAAATGAGCATTATTGTGGCAGGAAAAGTCACATGGGAGAATTTCGGGGAAATTATTCATCTGATCCCTTCCACAGAGTATCATGGAAGAAGATTAGTAAAATACTAAAGGGATTGATTGTAGTGTGACATAGTAGCCTATGGTAATTGCTTTCCAACAAAATTTTTGGTATATTTGATTGAGTCAAAATTTGGATCAAATGAGAACAGAATTAACAAAACAGGATATTTTGGATTTGCTTGACAGACAGGCTAAAGAATTCCAACAGCGATTATTGGAATCAGATAAAAGCATGAATAAAAATCGGGAGGAATTTCATCAACGGCTTTTAGACACGGAAAAAAGTCTTGAGAAAAGCTTAAAGAAGAGCCGTGCTGATTTTGACAAACGTCTTGGGGAAATTGCCGGAACCTCGGGGAAATTTGTGGAAGAGATGGTTCGGCCCAAGATTATTGAGCTTTTTAGTGACAGAGGGATAGAAATACGGACAACAATGCAAAATGTCATTGGGCTTATTGGTAAAGAAAGATATTACGAGATCGACTTGCTTTTGATCAATACGGATGTTGCCGTTGCAGTGGAAATAAAGAGCAAACTGTCAAAAGAGGATGTGGATGAACATCTGGAACGGCTCGCTAAAATCCAGAAAGTCCAACCCGAAAGACTCAATTTTGGAGGTGTGACACTCTATGGTGCAGTTGCCGGAATGATCATAGAAAACCAGGCGGATAGGTATGCTTACAAAAATGGACTGTATGTCTTGAGGCAAAAAGGTAACCTTGTCGAAATAGTAAACGATGAGAAATTTGTTCCAAGGGAATGGAAAGTTGAGTATTAATGGGCATCCGATTTTTGTCACTTTCCCATTAATGCCTATCTACCGATTTATTGCAAATACCTTCACCAGGTCTCAAATCCCATCTTTTAGGGCAAGATTTCTTAATGTAGGTGACCTCCAGGCCGCTACTGAAACCACAACCAATGTCATGACTCCGCCAAAAACAACAGAAGGCACCAATCCCATGAACCTGGCCGCAACTCCCGATTCAAACGCACCAAGTTCATTCGAAGATCCAACAAAAATACTGTTGACAGCCGCCACCCTCCCTTTCATATCGTCGGAAGTATAAATCTGAAGGATACTCGACCTCACAATCACACTTACATTGTCGAAAGCCCCGCTTAAAAAAAGGCAAATGGCCGAAAGCAAAAAACTTTTTGATATTGCAAATACGATCATGCAGAGTCCAAATCCAAATACACTGTAGAGAAGTTGAGTCCCGGATCGGCTTACCGGTGGTTTAATGATCAGGATCAATGACATAATAATGGCCCCGGCAGCAGGACATGCCCTTAGGAATCCCAAGCCTTCGGGCCCGATTTTTAAAACATCGGATGCAAAAACAGGGAGCATGGCTACAGCACCGCCAAAAAGGACAGCGAACATGTCAAGGGCAAAAGCGCTCAGAAGTATCTGGTTACGAAAGACATAATTAATACCTTCTTTGATCCTGTCAAAGATCCCTTCCGCTGCACCTGAAATTAAAGCAACTTTTCCAGGTGACTTGATAAATAGGAGAAGTACGGTACATGAAAAGTAGAGAAGAAATACTAGTACATAAGCCGGAATTATACCAAAAAATCCATAAACCAATCCGCCTAAAGCTGGTCCGGTAACGGCAGCAAGATGCCAGGTGGCACTGCTCCATGTCGCCGCTCCGGTAAGCAATTCCCGTCTGACAAGCTGTCCCATCAGGGCAGTATTTGCCGGCATCAATATTCCCCGGACAAGCCCTGTAATAAAGATCGTTACAAAGATGGGTGCGATTCCCAGTAGTTGATGTACCTTTAAAATAGGTATGCTATAAACTGTTAAAATCGAAGATCCCAACAAAAGAAGGAATGTGGTGTAAAAAATGATTTTCTTACGGTCCCAGATATCCACAAAATGTCCTGCAATCAAGGCAATGCTGACCTGTGGGATCACTTCGGTCAATCCGATCATTCCCAAAGAAAGGACATCTTTTGTGATGTTGTACAATTGCCAGCCAACAATGACCGATTGCATCAATGTCGCCGATGTCATTAAAAACCGGTAGGTCAAAAATAACCTGAAATTTCGGTTGTGTATCACTTCAAAAGCCTCATCGGGCAATATTTTCTTCATAGCGAAATATGGGGAATAAATAGAAATAGTTTGAAATATATAGAAATAGATTACCTGTTTCCATTTAAGGAATTCACTGGTATTTTAATGTGATGACTCGTATTTTATTAACGCATTATAATGAAAAATTGCGATAGGTTAAATGCCCTGAGAAATTGATAATAATTTTTCAACTGTCAGTACTTCAAATGAATTGATCCTGTAATCTGCAAGAGATAATTGATTGTCAAATTGGCTATCATTTTGAATTACAATACAATACATATTCGCTTTTTTTGCTGCGGAAAGTCCGTTTGGCGAATCCTCAAAAACAAGACAATCTTCTGGTAATACACCCAATCGTCTGGCAGCCAAAAGATAGACATCTGGGGCTGGTTTGCTTTTACCTGCATCACTTGTCGTCACAACTGAATCAAAAGCTGATGCTATTTCGCATCTGTTAAGCAAAACAGATGCAATATCTGGTGATGAAGATGTGGCTACTGCGAGCTTAATACCTGCCGATTTAAGGTCATTCAGTAAATCCAAAACACCGGGATTCAAATCAATTTTCTCAAGGTCATTCAGATATTGGCAACGAAAATCATCGTCATATTTGATGAGTTCCTGCAACGAGGACGATAAATTAAACCTCGATTTTAGGTCGGAGTACATAAAATCATTGGACGCACCCATGTACGTCCTGTGAATGGCTTCGGAAACTTCGATCCCCAATAAATCAAATATTCGTTTTTCAACTTCATAATGAATTGGTTCACTGTCAATTAAGACACCGTCCATATCAAAAATCACTGCTTTCGGTTTTCTCATGAATTGATCGGAATGATTGTATTTGTCTATCCTGAATTTTTATCGGTTCAATGTTATTCAAAATATCCGAATTTTCCCATTTTACTTTAACTTCGCAGGTTAAACTTAATATAAGGGTAAATTAATTTCTGAAAATTTCGCTCATTGAGGTGTTCAATTGTTAAATATGGATTTTTTCTGATCATAATGGTATTGATCTCCAAACATTATTTGTGGGCTTCATCCCCTGAAGCCAATTGTTTCCGCATAACATTACATCTGCGGGATTCAATTGACAATAAATTACCTTATAAAACCAAATCCACAGGGATAAATTTGAAAGATAGCTCTTTAGTTGAGAATAAACATGAGTCGAGTTACCTTGAAGCCCGTTTTCAAGGTTTTGGACCGGCTGAAAGAAAAGATACTATTCGAAGACCGATTGGAATTACTTCCGATCCTGTCAACAACAGTTCATTGTCGTCTATCAAAAATAAGGCTGATAATAACTTTATTACCAGAAACCTGTATTCACTGATGATCAGGGAGGGTGAACCTGTTAAAGAGCAGATGGCAGTAAAGAGCACAAAGTATTTTCAGGCTTATTCGGGTAAGATAATCGGAAAGATCAGGATTTTACAGCTTGACGTATTTGGGCCAACCTTACAGGATACACTAAAACAAGCTTCAACCTGGATTGGAAAAACCGGCAATAGTGTCCATATGAAAACGAAGGAACACAAACTGATGAGGCAGTTGTTGTTCAACCCGGGAGAAAAACTAGATCCGCAGTTAATGGCAGATAACGAAAAAGTGATCCGTGATCTTCCTTATATTCAGGATGTTGCAATTTTGGTTTCGCGTTCAAAAACTGACCCCTCAGAAGTAGATGTCCTGTTGATCATAAAAGAGCGTTTTGAATACGGGATCAGCGGGAGTTTTGGCACCAATTCCTCAGAAATGGAAATGGTAAATGAGAATGTTTTTGGCATAGGACATCAATTTTTGGCTAGCCTTGAATACAATAGAAATGAAAAGCAAGTTTGGGGAGGTACTGTAAACTACGAAATAAGCGATTTTGGAGCAAAATTTATCAAAACAGGTTTGAGATATACCAATACTTTTGGGAAAACAGGATGGAATGTTTATATCGACAAACAGTTTTTGGCTTCAAAGATGGACTGGGCGGGAGGAATTTCTCTTGAAAGAACATTTAAAGATTATTACCAGACACCCTATTCTTATACAAAATTGCCTATACCTGCCTCCTATTTGTATTTGGATACCTGGTATGGGCAATTGATCAAAAGCCGTGCAGGTTCATCGTTGGGAAATGTAATCCTAGCAGGACGATATCTGCATAGGAATTACTACAATAGCACATCAGATAATTCAGGGAACAGTTTTTTCAGGGACCACGATTTTATTCTCGGTACTTTTGGTATCAGTAAAAGGGATTTGTTTAAAAATAGTCGAGTTTACGGTTATGGTATTACTGAAGATATACCTTACGGAAGGTATGCAGAAGCTGCTTTTGGATTTGACAGGGACCGCGTCAGGGAACATCTGCGCCCTTACTTTCATTTTCTCCACTCTAACGCCAGCATTCTTTCAGGGGGTGCTTATTTTAAATGGCAGGTAGGTCTGGGTGGATATATAGGCAATTCCAGGATCGAGCAGGGAGTAATTTTATTGAATACAAATTTTTTCAGCAAGTTTGTTTATTTTAATAGCCATCCTTATCGTTATTTTGTGAATATGGAATTAATGAGCGGAATTAACCGGTTTAAAGAGGAATATCTTGTGATGAACAAGGGATATGGAATACGTGATTTCTATTCACTTGATATTCAAGGAACCAATAGGTTAAAGATTAACATTGAATCGGTTCGGTTTTGGGATTTAAGTTATTTGGGCTTTAGGTTTGCCAATTATTTTTTTGCCGATGCGGCCTTCCTCTCAAATAGTATGCAAAGGATTTTCAGGGAGAACTTCTACGCAGGCGTTGGAATGGGAATCAGGATACATAATGAATCCCTGGTTTTCAAAGTACTGGAGTTCAGGCTAACATGGTTCCCAATTTTGCCCAAAAATGGCGACCGGTATATTTTCAATGTTTTTGGGCAACCAAAAGCCAGATTTGATGATTTCCTTGGTGGCAAACCTCAGGAAATCCTTTATGAGTAAAATTCACTCCGGCAACTTTTTTTTGCAAGAATTGAGGATTCAACTTCCAAAGTGGATGAAAAGATTAGAAGCTTGCTATAGCTTTTTAATGATCAAACGC
>Ga0209083_1001414_pt1 | contig 27477 bp, 21 predicted proteins | sample AM7aDNAmetaG_FD_184132 | JGI IMG/M metagenome (GOLD analysis project Ga0209083, IMG submission 184132) | Freshwater microbial communities from Finland to study Microbial Dark Matter (Phase II) - AM7a DNA metaG (SPAdes) (version 3) | ecosystem: Environmental > Aquatic > Freshwater > Lake ...
GCAACCGGCCATTATAGTTGCTACCCATTACTGCAGCATACGCCCCTGAGGACATGACCGCAAGCAACTCCCCTTCCTGGGCATCGGCGATTGCCCTGTGCCGGGCAAAGAAATCACTTGACTCGCATACAGGGCCAACCACATCGGCAAGAATGGTGTTCTCATGACGGGTGACCGACTGAATTTCGTGATGCGACTGGTAAAGAGCAGGACGAATCAGTTCTGTCATTCCGGCGTCAACGACAAAAAACTCTTTGCCGGTATGATTGCGCTTTTTATAGAGAATTCTGGTCAAGAGCACTGATGCGTTGGCAACGAGGTAACGTCCGGGCTCGAAAATCACTTTTATGCCGGTAGGGAGAAGCATTGGAATCAGCTTTTCGGCAAACTGCTCAATCGGGGTGGCTGGTTTCAGTGGATCGTAGGTTACCGGAAATCCGCCGCCAATATCAAGAAATTCGATAGCAAAGCCATGGGCTTTCGCTGCATTCAAAATAGTGAGCAGCTTTGTGGTTGCCGCAACATAATATTCGGGGTCGAAAATCTGCGAACCGATATGCATATCGAGTCCGACAAGCTTTACGTTCTGCAATTGGCCCAGAAAGTCAAATACCTCCGGCAGCTCCGCTTCGTCTATGCCGAATTTTTCTTTACTGTCGCCAGTGGTAATATAGGGATGAGTTTCGGCCGTTACGTTTGGATTGATTCTTATGGCGACGGAAGCTTTTTTACCATGTTCGCCGGCAATACGGTCAATGGCCTTGAGCTCTGAAAATGATTCAGCCTTCAGCATCAGGACTCCGCTTTCGAGTGCATAGGCAATCTCTTCGGGTTTTTTGCCTACGCCGGCAAAAATAATCCGGTCCGGGGATACACCTGCCTGGAGTGCACGATAGAGCTCTCCCCCGGAGTTGACATCACAACCACACCCAAGTTCGCTGAATGTTTTGATAACACTGATATTGAAGTTTGCTTTAACCGAGTAACAGCTGAAATGTGGTAAAGCTTCGAAAGCACGCTCGAATGCCATGTAGCTCTCTACAAGACTTTTTCGGGAAGTGACAAAAAGGGGGGTTCCGAAAGTATCGGCAAGACGATCAAGATGGACGTTATCACAGCTTAGCGTCGTACCGGTATATTGAAATATTTTACTGTCAAGCACGGGTTCGTTACCTTTTAAAGTGTTATAGAGAAGTCAAAAATAACTTTTCTCCTGTTATCACGGAAAGAAAAAACCCATAACTTGCAAAATCAGCTGACAGGGCTTATATTCTCAACTCTTATACAACTCATACCTGATTGGTGTTACCATGGCAAAAGGAAAAGAAAACAGAATCGTTATCACACTTGAATGCACTGAAGCCAAAAAAGAAGGGCAGACGGTTTCAAGATATACGACCACAAAAAACAAGAAAAATACCACTGAACGTCTTATCTTGAAGAAGTACAATCCGAATATGCAGAAACACACCTTGCATAAGGAGATTAAGTAAGCTGATCTTTGCTCGTACAGCAAAAAGAAGGTGCTTAGTGTTCCGGTCTGAGCATAACGCAATGCCCGAATGGCGGAATTGGTAGACGCACGCGTTTCAGGGACGCGCGCCGCAAGGTGTAGGAGTTCGAGTCTCCTTTCGGGCACAAACAATCTTCCTCGCGATATGCATGTATGTACACTCGGCAATATGACAACAGTCTATTCGATTCAGTCTGACTTTTACACACACACAACACACAGGCATGCACCTTTTCCTGAGAAGGTGCTTTTTTTATGCTTTAATAATCCAAAACATCAGCAGTAGTGGATCATACCAAAATAAACCTACTTGTCAAGCTTCAGCACCTTGACAATCAAATAGAAAGCATAGTCAGCTTGCAGAAAGGGCTTCCTGAGGAAATTACCGCCCTGGATGAAGACCTGAGATTCACTAATCGCCAGATCGAATCACGAAAAAAAATAGCTGACGATCGCACAAAACTGCGGCAACAGCTGCACGACAGCATCCATGAGTGCAAAAACAAAATCCTGAACTTTAAGGAAAAGCAGACTCTGGCCCGTAATAACAAGGAGTATGATGCTCTCTCCAAGCAGATAGAATATGAAGAAAAGGAGATAGCCCAGGCAGAGATTCAACTTCAGGATATTGTTCATGCTGAACAGCGGGCACTGGACATCCAGAAAAAAGGGCGCCAGATGATTACTGAAAACCGCTATGATGAAATTACTGAAGAGATGATGCCTGACGATGTTCTGCTTCAGCAACTTGAAGACTTGACTAAACAACTTGCTGTTAAAAAAGAGGAACTGGACAGCATTGTTATTGAAACTGCAGAGGACGTTGATTCACTGAAAAAAAAGGTCAAGGAACAACGAAAGATTATTCAGACTGAAGCAGTAAGATTGCTCGACAAGTATGATCACCTTAGAAGCGGCACGTTGCAGAATGCGGTTGTAAGACTGAATCGCAATGCCTGTTCGGGCTGTAACACCCGGGTCCCTACCAATCGTCATACCATGATTGTTCAAGGCGGGTTCTATCTTTGTGAGTCATGCGGTAGAATTGTGGTTCATGAAAGACTTTTTGATGAAGCTGAAGGTTGAAGCTTTCGGCAGGTGTGGTTCTTTGAAAAGCTGAAACCAGAAGTGTGCAGTCGCCGTGTAGCATCAGGCTACGGCGGAGGAAAGTCCGAACTTCACAGGGCAGGGTGCCGGTCGAGAGTCTAAGACTCAAGCCTGGGGATGACGGCGCAAGCCGGTTATCACAGATAGTGCAACAGAAAACAAACCGCTCCGGGCAACCGGAGTAAGGGTGAAATGGCGGTGTAAGAGACCACCAGACATTACAGCAATGTAATGTGCTTGGCAAACCTCCCCGAAGCAAGGCTAAATAGGAAAACTTTCTCCTCTCGGGGGGATAAGAGTGGCCCGCTCAAATCCGAAAGGAGAGTTTTCGGGTAAGCCGCATTAGATAAATGGCTGCAGTTTTAACCGGCTTCGGCCGGTTAATCCACAGAATTCGGCTTATAGCTTCGGTTTCAGCTTTTTTTTATCTTCCGCTCAATACTACTGTCGTCTCAGCCGCGCAGTGCTCCCTCTAGTACCCCAGGTTGCGCTTGTTTCGGGAAAAATTCATTGCCAGTCCTACCATAATCATATTTCCAATCAAGGAAGATCCTCCATACGAAACAAATGGCAGAGGAACGCCAATGACAGGAATAAGACCAATGGTCATCCCTGTATTGATAACAATATGAATAAATAACAGCGATACATATCCGGTCAGGGTTAATTCAACAAACCTGTTTTTAATAGCGAATATTGCCCAGATCAACCTGAGAATCAGCGTCAGATAGAGTGACAGCAAGAGTGCCGCTCCTATAAAACCAAGCTCTTCGCCAATAACACAAAAAATAAAATCGGTCCATTGTGCGGGAATAAATCGCAGTTGTGTCTGTGTTCCATGAAGAAATCCTTTCCCTAAAAACCCTCCTGAACTTATTGCAATTTTGGCCTGAAGAACATTATATCCCGCTCCCTGAGGATCGTTCATTGGATCAAGAAATGTCTGAATTCTATCGATTTGATGCGGCTTGAGTATGCTGTTGGCAAACTTGTGAGTAACAAGGCTGGTCGCAAGACCTGTGCAGATGACAAGTAACTGATGAAGCTGAAATTTCTTGCGATGCAGAATCAATATGATAAACAGCAACAGGGCAAACCCGATAATAAAATAAATATTGAAAAACCCGCTGATCATAAGAATCAGGGGAAAAGCAACCAGCATGAGGATGTAGATATCGAACCCAGAAACAATAAGCATGGGGGCAATAAATGACATACAGGTAATTGTTGTTCCCATATCAAGCTGAAGTATGATCAGCAGGGCCGGAAAAAAAGCAATTCCTAGAGCAATGAAAAAATGGGGTAATGAGCGGATATCTGTTTCGTCATCAGAGAGAAATCTTGCAAGAGCAAGAATAGTGGACATTTTAGCTATTTCGGAGGGCTGAAAACTGAAAAAGCCAATTTTTATCCAGCTTGAGTGACCGCCAACTTTTTTACCAAACAGCAGTACTGCTACCAGGAGCAAAATCCCTATCGCATAAAAGATATAGGCGTTATCACGGATAACACGGACATCATGGGAGTAGACAAACGACATAACAACGAGACCTATCACGCCCCAGGAAAACTGACGATAAAACAAGGTTGCATCACCAGTTCCGTGGGTTGCGCTATAGACCGCCATCAATCCGATAACTATAATACCCAGCATCGGAACCAGAAACCATAAATCGAGTTTGCTTTGTTTTTCCATCTTGCTATTGAAATTCGCGGCTAATTAACTCTGAGGGGTTTCGTCACAGGATGGCCAGCATATCCATGGTCTTGCGCACCCTGCCAATCCTTGGAAATATAGTTTCTACGCTATGCTGGTGTTCCGAAGCGCTCCGACTACTCATCGCATCCTCAACAAAGAATTGCTGATAGCCATATTCATAGGCAAAGCGAGCAGTGCTTTCGACGCCGATATTGGTTGAAATACCGCATAAAACGATAGTATCAATTTTCCTGCGGCGCAATTGCAAATCCAGATCCGTACCATAAAAAGCTCCCCACTGCTTTTTAGTGATACGCTGATCATTTTCCTGCGGGTTAAGCTCCGGTACAAGATCACTCCAATCAGCACTCTGTTGTGCTTTTGACAAGGGTGTTATGCTATCCGTAACAGGCACAAGACGGTCTTTGCCGTCAGGTGAGGCAGAGACATTAACTAAAAAAACCGGCATATGATTGTTACGGAATGCTTCTGCCAATTTTGCAGCATTAAGAATAACCGTATGAGCGTCATAAGGCTTTGTCGGCAGTGCGGTTATACCCTTCTGCAGATCTATGATTACTAAAGCTGTTGAAAATTTATCAATCGAAGTGTCCATGAATGTGAGAAGGGGAAAGATAGTTTAACCTTGAAATCATAATAACGTTTTATACGATAATACACTGAAAAACATGCGCGGGGCAAGCAAAAAAATAGCGAGCACAAGCTTTTTGAAAAATTACCGTCAAAACCAATGTATCAATACAGAATAGAAAAGAGTCATGTTGGATGATGGAATGCCAGATCTTTTATAACAATAACCTGAGAAAAACGATGAAAAAGACAATGATGATGGTGCTGACGGCCACAATGCTTGGTATTGGAAGTATTGCTTCAGCTGCAACGGATTACAGCCGCTATTCAGATACACAACTGGGTGGGCTTCGGGCCAAAATACAGAAGGCCTCAAGCGAAGAGCAAATCGCCTATCGGCATGAGTGGCATAAACGACTGGCCGAACTCGGGCCTGATAAAGGTGAGTACTCTTTTAGATCGTCAGAGGGAGATAGGAAGGGACGCCACGGCGGGATAAACAGATGGAAGGAAAAACTTGGATTAAACGAGAGCCAAAGTGCCAAACTCAAGGAGCTCCGTGAGAAGCAGTTCAGTCTTGTTGTTGCTGAACGAAAAGAGCTGGTATCATTAAACCGCCAGCTTCACGATGAGTCATTCAAAGAAAGCCCTGACAAGAATAAAATTGATGAGCTTTCAGAGAAAATCGGCAAAAAACATGCAGCGCTTGCCCGCCTGAAAAGCAGTCATCTGTCAGAACTTGCATCAATACTGACACCGGCACAGCGCGATAAAATGCAGACAATAAGAGATGCACGAGAGCTACGGGGGCATTATGGCAGAAGGTTAGAATAATTAAAACCTTATATCAGCATCAAAAAGCAGGCCGGACAGCAATGACGGCCTGCTTTATTTTTTGTTAAAAAAACAGTTATTATCGACCTGTGCCGGTATAGTTTTTCGATATGACCAAAAAAGGGTACATTTTCGAAAGACGGTCTGTAGTTGAAGCTAACTCGGCTTCGAACTCGCATTGAACAAACATTGATTCATTACTGTTCTTTCACAATAGGTACTATTAATTCGCCAAGATCACCAGTACCCACCCTTTCTCATTCAAGACAGTTTCTATCGCTATGAAATTTACCAGGCATACCGTTTCGGGCATTGTTATTGTTTTATGTGCCCTTTTTATTACTCCCCTGTACCTTGGTGCTGCTGAGGCTGGAGAATATATAGCTATCCGAAAGGAAGGATCGGGCAAAATTGCTCTGGTACTCGGGAAATCCGATGCAGAGGGAAAAAGGGATAGTGATTGGGCTCAGAATCTCGATGCTGTTATACGTGACGGTCTGGATTTTACAAAGCTTTTCACGTTGATCTCTCCCCCGCTCAACATAAAGGAGACGGGCGACAAAAAGAACGTGACGATTAATTTTGGTGCTCTTAATTCTGTAGGCGGAGAAGTTTATGCAGGGGGCAGTGTTTCAAAAAAATCAGGCAACATCAATTTTGAAGTCGAAGTTTACGAAACTGCAAGCGCAAGGCCTCTATTGAAAAAAACCTATACTGGCAAAGAGGAGCAGCTTCGTTCTATCGGCCATGCATTCTGTGAGGATCTTGTTGAACTTCTTACCGGTAAAAAGTCGGTTTTCGGCAGCAGGATTGTTTTTGTATCAAATAAAACAAGCTGTAAGGAGATCTATGAATGTGATTTTGATGGCCAGGGTTTAGAACAACTGACCAATTCCCGCTCGATCTCTCTGACACCGGCGCTCTCTCCTGATGGCAGGTATCTTGCCTACACTGATTTTTCTTCAGGCAGACCGGCTCTCAGTATAAAGAACCTTGAAGAGAAAAAAACGACTGTCGCGAGCAAAAGCGGCGTAAGCATTGCCCCCAGCTGGAGAAATAATAACGAAGTTGCGACAACCCTCTCTTTTGAAGGTGATCAGAATATCTATCTTGTAAACCCTAACGGCTCTGTTTCCCGAAGAGTTACCAACAGCAGGAGTATAGATGTTTCACCAACATTTTCTTCCGATGGAAGTAGAATGGCATTTGTCTCTTCGCGAAACGGAGCACCTCAAATCTTTATCCAGGATATCCAGTCTGGAGCGGTTAAGAGACTGACCTTCAATGGAAAATATAATACGCAGCCAGCATGGTCGCCTGCAGGTAATAGAATTGCATACTCAACAATGCAGAGTAAAGGTGAAACCGATTTATTTGTTATCAATGCTGATGGAACCGGGCTGCAGCAGTTGACAAGAAAATCAGGAGAAAACGAACACCCATCATGGTCGCCTGACGGGGGAATGATTGTATTTTCCTCCAGCCGTCAGGGCAAGAAAAAATTATTTGTCATGGATTCGACAGGAGAGAATCAGAGACGTTTATTGCAGGGTGAGGGAGAAGAGATGCAGCCATCCTGGTCGTTGTTCAGGAAGTAAAAAATAAATACTCTTTTAAAACGCTTGCGTCAAGAGTAAATTTACTTTCAGATATCAGATTATAATTTAAATATAACCAACGCGGAGCAGCTATGTTTGGAGAGATGGATTTAGTACTTATAGGCGGTGTCGTCCTGTTGCTTTTTGGCCCATCAAAACTGCCTGAGCTTATGAAGGGTATGGGAAAGGGTATACGGGAGTTTAAAAAAGCACAGGCCGATATTGAAACAGAAATTAACAGGGTTGTGCATGCTCCTTCGGAGTTAGATAAACCCGCCAAGAGTGCTGCATCTATAGCTGAGACAGAAGTATCAGGCGTAACTAAATCTTAAGCTGTCACTCAGGTGTAGCGCGTCATAAGAAATTGCTCAACCATTGAACCGGAAAGTCTGCGATAAGTATTCCGGCTCAATGGTTTTTCGTTTGTTTCAGATACCAATCTGCAGACCAAGCAGCACGCTGTTGCTAGATAATCTATTGTTTTCAAAGAGGGTGTCGACGATTACGTTTGTTGCAAAGTAGCGGTAGCGGGCATCCAGTTTTATAGTACTGCTGAGCGGGATTGTAACGCCTACGCCGACCTGATATGCGAATGAGGATTCATTGATGGATGGCAAGTTTGCAAATCCACTGGGCAGGGTCAAGCTTTTGGCATTGACATTTGCTACGCCTAACCCAGCTGTGAGATATGGCTGGGCAACACCGAAAGCAGGAATATCATAGTAGCCGTTGGCCAGAAAAGAGAGTACGGAGATATCCCTGTTGACATTTACCCCGTAATAATTATTATTGTTGTTTGTCTGATAACCAACTTCCCCCTCAAGCCGGCAGTTGTTTTTAAAACCATAGCCGACAGCGCCAAGAAGAGTTACGCCTGAATTATAGTTATAGTAGTTGCTGAAATCACCATTCCTCATTTCTACTCCACCAATATCGGCACTGACGTATGCGCCTGAGGGTAATGAAACCGGTACAATCCACCTGCCAGGACGAGTATAGACAACTGAGGGTGAGGGTGACCACCTGCCATTACCAATTTCTACAGCCGAATCCGGTATTGCCTTTCGGGGATACCCTCCATCTTCGGCGAAAGCTGGTAATGCCCCGATACAAAGGCCAGCTACCAATAATGTCATCACTCTCTTTTTCATTGTTTTAAATGTTTATTGATTAAAATCAGGGGATGTCAGATAACCCTTGACCAACTTCAATACCAATTACTACAACTCATTTGTTATCGCTGTCAGTTGAAGGAGTGCCACGAGGCGAATCGTTAAGATTTCTGCTGTCATTGATATCGCCATGATGCCCCTGTTTGTCTTGAACAGCATTATTTGGCGAATCATTATCACGGGCTTTGCGGATATCATCAATGCTGTGTTTTTTTATAATATCCGGAAGATCGTTTTCATGAATAACAACCCATGGACCACGGTAAGCTGTTGAAGAATACCAGCTATTGTTATTATAGGTATAGTAGAGGTTATCGTAATAGATCATGTCAACAGGAGTTCCAACGGAAACGGAAAAACCGTAACCCGGTAAAACGATGAAACTTGGGCGTGTATCAATAACCAGATACCCTCCATTCCAACCCCAATAGGGAACGCCCCATCCCCAATATGGTCGGGCCCACCCAAAATACGGACCTCTGAAACCCCAATGTGGCCCTCCTCCCCATCCATGATAACGCAGTCTTCCTTCCGCGTGAGCGCCAGTGGGAGCCGAAGCAAGAAGTATTCCTGCAATCCCAGCCACTAAACAGATATTTTTTTTCATCTTTTTTCTCCTGTTAAAGAAACATGGCTGACATGACCCGCTGTTTCTGTTCTCTTGAATCGATATGTATTCATCATCATTCTTTTTCTTTTATAGAATTTGACGATCATTTTTTTCATTTCCTGTGCATGAATTCTATTTTTTAAAACTCATTTAACTAAGTAAACATTTCAGTGAAGAGCTTTGTCATATTTTTTTCCCACATGGTTTTGAAAAATCTATCGTCAAAAGGAAAATGTGCAAAGGTTAGAGAGAGAAGAGAAAAGACAGTTGGCAGTTGGCGGTAGAAGAGTTGGGGAATAGGGCCTATAGGACTTATGGGACTTATAGGGCTTATACTTATACAGGGAGATTTCTCACTGACGTTCGAAATGACAGTTGGGAGGAACGTTAGAAAATGCAGACAATAAGCGATGCCATCCAGCTTCGGGGGCATTGTAACCTATCCTTTCAATAATTAAACCAGGGGGCTTATTATGAAAAAAATTTTACTGGTCGTTACGCTCTGTCTTCTTTCGTTCCAGACAGCTCAGGCGGAATTTAAAACAGGAAATGGATTGGTTGCCACGTGGCGGGAATACCAGAAGTCATGCACCGGAAAAACTTATAATCCCAATGATGATGGATTTTACACTGGCTATATAGCTGCTGTGTGCGACTCTTCCACGCATATTCTTTTCAGCATACCTGAGGGCGCAACACTTGGACAAGCCTGTGATGTGGTCGGCAAGTGGCTCGATGGGCATCCTGAAGAGTGGAACAAACCGGCTCAGCAACTGGTCGTTAAGGCTCTGAAAGAAGCGTTTCCGCTGGGGAAAAAATCAGCAAAAAGGAAATGACGAAGATTATAGTGCACCTGAATTCCGGATCAAATCTTAAGAAATAACTAATACAGAGTGCAGGCACAAGGAATCTTTTTGCATATTGGAATATTTTATTTTGAGAGTTCAGCCTTCAATGGCTTTAAACTGTAAAAGGTTGGCCGAACGGGATTGAGTCCTTATCAAAAGCAAAACAATCAGGTGGAGAAATAAAGATGGACCGAGGTATAATCAAAACATCATTGTACGCTTTGCTGTTGATGAGCATGCTTGGCTTATCAGGCTGTACGCTGGGCACTGCTGTTCAGCCCTGGGAAAAAGAGACGCTTGCGAGACCTGAAATGACCTTTGAGGGTGACAAACTTGACAAGGCTTATACTGAACATATCTACAGCAGCAAAGAGGGGGCTTCCGGTGGAGCAGGTGTTGGCGGCGGCGGTTGCGGTTGTAATTGATATAAACTTCAAAACAGATTTCCTATGGGATCGATTTCATCGACGACATCGACAGTTGTTCGCACTGCTTTAGCAACAGCAGCGTTGGCTTTGCCGTCACTTCAATTTGCCAATGCTGAAGCTCCACCGGAAAACGGAGTTGTCAGTTTTAAATACCTTCATTATCAAGACAGTCAGATAGGTGACGGGGTAACTGTAATAAGCGGGGCATCGTCAGCAGGGTCTTCAAGCCGTATGGGAGTCAATGCATACTCGATGACAGCATTAGTACCCGTTGCCGGTGAATGGTCTATAGGAACAACCTACACTTCCGATTCAGTTTCCGGCGCATCACCCATGTATCATTCATCGGGATTGACCAAAATGACTGATTTGCGTCGGGCAGTCGATGTAGAGCTTACACGATACTTTTCCAGAGGAACCTTGAGCATAGGAACAAGCTACTCCAAAGAGAGCGATTACCTTTCAAGAGGCTATTCGGTTCAGGGAAGCCTTTCAACGGAGGATAAAAACACCACGTTCACCTTGGGTGGGAGCATGAACAGTGATGATATCAATCCGGTTATTCCGCCATATGGCGACTATAAAAAAAAGGTCTATTCCGGAATTTTCGGCATTACTAGAATTGTAACAAAGAGGGATATTGTACAGCTCAACATTGGGTATTCTAACGGGAACGGAGATTTTTCTGATCCCTATAAAGTAAATGATAACAGGCCAACCCTGAAAAACAATGCCACGGTTTTAACTCGCTGGAACCATCATTTTGACTGGACTGATGGCACGGCTAAGCTTTCGTACCGGTATTATTCTGACACTTTCGGTATCAGGGCACATACACTTGAGGGTGAATATGTTCAGCCACTGCGCAATGGCTGGACATTGACACCCTTACTTCGCCTCTACAGTCAAAGCGAAGCGAATTTTTATGTTGCAGTTGGTGCTGCTGAAAAAGCTGATCCGACCACACCTACTCCGCCGCCAGCAAATGCGATCTATTATTCCGAAGATCAGCGCTTATCTGCTTTTGGTGCAATAACCCTTGGGTTAAAGGTCAGCAAACAGTTGAATCAGGATTGGCTGGTCGATGTTAAATACGAGGAATATGAACAGCGTAGCAGCTGGAGCGTGAATGGCAACGGTGATCCAGGGTTAGCTCCGTTTGGCGCACGAAGCATCCAGGTTGGGTTATCGAGAAAATTTTAACCGCGAAACAAAGGCTTGTTGAGGTCTATCAGTAATCCACTTTAGAATAGCGACGCTCAAGGGGCTTTTTTCGCCAGTATGAATGCAAAATTTTATTCATGTCTGGTTACTCAGGGAAGACTAATCAATTAAAATCTCAACCGATGAAACACCATTGTCAGAGATGGTGACGAGGATGGTAACGGGCTTGTCACAAACCGGACACTCTTCCATGATCTCCTGATTTCCTTCCTCACAATCGACCTGTAGTTCCATTACTTCACCGCATGATGGACATTGTACTGAGATGGTTTCAAGAATATTCACAGCTTCGTCTGTTTTCGGTTCAACAACAACTCAATAGTCATAAAATCCTGGTTAAAATGAGGGGCCACCCTGATGAAACATTCCATGAAACCCCCACATCGCCCCAAACAGCATCGTTATAACTGCCATGATAAGGCTTATAATCGTTGAAAAAATGACCAGTGCCGGAATACTTGCAAAGACCAACTTTACCATAAACATAACCATTGACCAGAAGGGCATGCGGATATCGGTAACCACAACTTTCTCTGCATCCTGATATTTTTTTTCGTCCATTCAGCACCTTGTTTGTATTGCAAATGCTCCTTTGAAACAGGGGCATCGGCAAAATCTTATTTCTTCTGATTTTTCATCTCTTCCTGCATTTTCTTCACCATGGCTTCAAGATCTTTCTTGTTACTGGAAGCTGTACCACTGTGCATTGCAGGAAATTCATTTTTTGTAAACCCGGCCGGAACCTTGAAGAGAGAGGCATCAAGCCCGTGCTTTTCCACTTTGGTCAGTTCAGTAATAATGTTGGCCTGACGGTGCCATATTTTGACGGGAAAACCATCAAGACCGGCAGCCTTCATTCTACGTGCTAATTCAGGCATGTTACTCCCACTTGCGCTCTGCATCCGGGCGTAGGTAAAATAATCGAGAATCTCTTTTGATACCCACATCTCCATCACCGACTCGCCATGAGTGATTCGAACATGTGTACAGTTGTAGCCGTTAACGGGTTCCTTTCCGAGATTTTCAATTTTTGCGTTGTTATAACTATCAGACTTTTCAGTTGCGGCCATATCCTTTTTCATGGCATCGGTATTGATAACCGACCAGGATTTTTGTGCTGTATTGATCAGATAGACAAGATTCGGGGTGTCGGAAGGAGAAATAATAACCATCTTTATATCAGAAGGCATATTTTTCATGTGTGACGTGCTTTCGGTCCGAACCCCCTCTTTGGCAATAAAAAGCCTGGTTTCGGTTGATCCAGCCTCAGGAATAGTGGTCTGCATGGTAAGAATACCTTCAAATGGCTTGACAGCCGGCAGGATTGAGCCTCCGGAGCTACCAGCAGCTGGAGAGGAACCTGTTTCAGTCTTTTTGCCGCTACAAGCACCAAGGGCGAGCAAACCAATGAGAACGAGCAGAAGCGGAGAAACGACTTTTCGCATAATGGTACCTGTTTTATGGTTAACTGGAAGTTTTCTTTAACTGATAAAATTTCAAGGAAGTATCAGTTCCTGATAACTGCATACTAAAGCAATAGTTCCAATCTTCTCATTCAGGCCCATAACAGGAACCATAAACATGCTTTTGCCCTGTTGCACAGGATAGAAAACAAGTTCGGATGAACCAAGGTTCATTCCGGGATAAGAGCTGGAGAAGGGAGTCCCCTGCAGCTTGCGATCAGTAGATACCTTGATGGTACCGGATGGGTCAACAAGCATGATCACGCCGAACCCTTTCCTTTTGATCAGTTCAATAAAATACTCATCGATCTGGTCATAATTGAACCGCATCAGCTCTTTACGCACTGACCAGGCAAGCGGCAGCGCAAAAAGCTTGAGTTCCTGACGCTGAATTTCAATATAACGAATCTCCGCACGCTTTGTAAGCAGCTGTTGTTTCTGCTCTCCCTGGTAGCGGGTCCAGAAAATTCCTCCAGCAAGCGAGGCTATAACAAGGAAATTAATGATCAAAAGAAAACGCGTCCAGAATGACGGCTTTCTGTGTGGAGCTTCCTGAACATCATTGCTGCTTTGCATGGCATCAAAAAAATTATGAGGTTTCGGCAGTGAACTCGCTGAGATAGAACGATTCTTTTTCCTGCATCAGTGCTCGATCAAGAGGAGACTGATCGTCATAACCGATGAGATGAAGTGCTGAATGAAATGTAACTCGCAAAAGCTCCTGCTGAAAATCTGTCGAAAATCTGGCAGCATTTTCCTTGACAACATCAAGCGAGATATAAAACTCACCATCCACTTCACTTCCCTTGTTGTAACGGAACGTAATTGTATCGGTAGGATAATCATGCTGCAAAAACTCACGGTTTATGCGTTGCATCATTTTGTTGCCGCAATAGACCCCGACAATGGACTCCACCGTACAACCTTCATTCTTCAGCACTAACAGAACTGCTTTTTCAAGGAGCTGTTCCGGGAGCTCCCTTTTTGTAGTGTTATAAATCTGCAGGGTCATGTTGTGAGCTTTTGTGAGGATGCGATGAGAGCATCGATGTGTTTGAGCTGGTGTTTGTGTACCCTGAAGGTCAGCTCAACCTCTTCATCGATACAGCGCTCATCAATAACTTCTGTGTGCTCGTAGAGATAGCTGATGAGTTTATAGTTGGAAACATGAATGCTTATGTGGCGCTCCTGGTAGTCGCGGGCTACATGCTGGCTGATTATCTCTTTCAGGAGTGAGATATTGAGACCACGAACAGCTGATATAAAGACAGCATCAGGATATTTTTCACTGAACTCCCTAAGCAGTGAAGGATCTTCGATGGCATCAATCTTGTTGAATACATCGATGATATGATCATGCATAACCCCGATATCCTTGAGCGTATCGCGCACAACCTGCATCTGATCCTCAAAGCCAGGATGACTTATATCGATGATATGAAGCAGAAAATCGGCCTGCAGCACCTCATCAAGGGTAGACTTAAAACTTTCGACCAGCGTGTGCGGCAGCTTGCGGATAAAACCGACCGTATCGGACAGAAGAACAAGCTTGTTGATGTTCAGTTCCAGACGGCGGGTTTTGGTATCCAGCGTGGCAAAGAGCCTGTTTTCGGCAAAAGCCTGAGCCTCCGGACAGAGAGCGTTCATCAGAGTGGACTTACCGGCATTGGTATAGCCGACAAGAGAGACTCTCGGGACTGTCTGTCGACCCTGGGTCTGGGTATCATGCTGCAGAGAAACCTCTTTAAGCTTCTTTTTCAAGAGGGATATCCGGTTGCGAACCAGACGGCGATCGGTCTCAATCTGGGTTTCACCGGGACCTTTGTTGCCAATACCTCCCTTCTGTTTTGACAAGTGAGTCCACTGTCCGGAAAGTCGAGGAAGCATGTATTCAAGCTGGGCAAGTTCAACCTGCATTTTTGCCTGAGCTGATTGTGCTCTTATGGCAAAAATCTGCAAAATCAGGGCTGTGCGATCGATAACCTTGCACAGGAGAGTCTTTTCAAGATTCCTGGCCTGGGCAGGAGAGAGATCGTCATCGAAAATTACAAGATCAATTTCCTTCTCCTTGACAAACAAAACCAGTTCCTCAACCTTGCCTTTTCCTATACAGTAAGCGGGGTCACGCAGTTTTTTATCCTGTATGAATTTTTCGACAATATCAGCCCCTGCAGTATCGGCGAGAAAAGCAAGCTCATCGAGATATTCCTCAACAAGGGATCGGGGTGTTTCGGGGGGGGAAAAGAGGCCAATAAGAATGGCCTTTTCCCTTTTATTTTCAGATTCGACAATATTCAACAGGGCAATAATTGATTAGGCAAGCATTTGTAGCATAATGAACTGTAACAAGTGTTGTTGCTATATTACAACCATTGTTTTATCTTGACAAACTCTTTTTGTTAACGTTGTCACGACTTATAAAGTTACATATTTTTACTTTCACGGCATTCATTAAAGAGGATAACTGAGCTGTGGTGACCAGAACAGGCTAATATAAGCGCGTATGTCAGATGAATTACAGCTATAATGAAAAAACTGCCGGAAAAGAAAATAATAAGCTGATAACGTTAGAAGAAGCTTACAGTTACTGCAAGAATATTTCCAAAAAACACGCCAAAACGTTTTACCTCGCAAGCCTGTTTCTCCCTAAAAAGCAGCAGAACCCGATTTTTGCGATTTATGCCCTGCTGAGAACGGTTGATGATGTCGTTGACATGGCAGAGGATAAGTTTCAAGATGGCCTGATTACCACCGATGAGATCAGCGTGATGCTTGAGGGCTGGAAATCGCGGCTTAAAGCTTGTTATGCTGGCAACGTCGACAATGACCCGATCATGCTGGCCTGGCAGGATACCCTGAAAAGCTATGCAATCCCGATTGAGCTGCCGCTTGATCTTATGGATGGGGTAGCTATGGATATCGAGTTCAAGCCCTTTGAGACCTTTGATGAGCTTTACGTCTACTGTTACAAGGTCGCTGCTGTAGTCGGGCTGATGACATCAGAAATTTTCGGATACAGGGACAAACAAGCTCTGGAGCACGCCATTGAGCTGGGAATAGCTATGCAGTTGACCAACATTTTGCGTGATGTAGGCGAAGATGTTGACCGTGGAAGGATATACCTCCCTCTGGAGGATCTCCGCCGTTTCAACTATTCGAAAGAAGAGTTCATGCAAAAGAGAATAAATAATAACTTCACCAATCTGATGAAGTTTCAGATTGAAAGGGCCCGTAGCTATTACCGCTCTTCGGAGAAAGGCATACCTATGCTTGAAAGGCAAAGCAGGTTTGGTGTATGCATCAGCAGCATAAATTACGGCAATATTTTAAGCGCGATCGAAAAAAACAATTATGATGTTTTTTCAAAAAGAGCCTATCGCTCATTTTATCAGAAAATCAGCACCATTCCGTACGTCTTGTATAAAACCATGGTGAGTGGCTGATTAAGAGGAGAGCCAAGGCTGATCAACAATTTTTCACTTATAGAATTCACAGGTACAGGAGATCATGCATAAAGAGAACGAACAGAACCAGAACAACCAGGAGCAACCGGCTCAGCCCTCCCTGAATGACCAGATGGTGCGCCGGCTTGAAGAAAGACAACAGCTCATTGATGCCGGGGTAAATCCTTACCCATGCAAATTTGATGTCAGCCGGTCTTCACATGATATTCTCATAAATTTTCAGGATGATGTTCATGAACCGGTGTCGGTTGCGGGCAGAATCATGACTATTAGAAAGATGGGAAAAGCATCGTTTTTCCATCTTCAGGACTCCAGAGGCAGAATCCAGATTTACATGAAAAAAGATGAGGTGGGTGACGCTACGTATGACACCTTCAAATTGCTCGATATCGGCGATATCGTCGGGGTGAAAGGATATACGTTCAAAACCAGAACCGGTGAAATATCAGTACATGCCGAACAGTTGGAGCTGCTTACCAAATCACTGAGACCGATACCAGTGGCCAAGGAAAAAGAGGTCGATGGGGAAAAAGTGATTTTTGATGCTTTCAGCGACAAGGAACTTCGCTATCGCCAGCGGTATGTTGATCTGATTGTTAATCCGGAGGTAAAAGAGACCTTTATAAAGCGCTCAGCCGTTGTTTCATTTATGAGGCAATTTTTTGCCAAACAAGGGTGGCTTGAAGTTGAAACCCCTATACTGCAACCGATTTATGGAGGTGCAGCAGCTCGGCCATTCACGACGCATCACAATGCGCTCGACATGCAGCTCTATTTGCGTATTGCCAATGAGCTTTACCTCAAACGACTTATTGTAGGTGGATTTGACGGGGTATTTGAATTTGGAAAGGATTTCAGAAATGAGGGAATCGACCGTTTCCATAACCCTGAATTCACCCAGGTTGAGCTTTATGTAGCCTACAAGGATTATAACTGGATGATGGAGCTCGTTGAGGAGCTGTTTTACCAGACTGCTCTCGAAGTCAATCAGAGCGATGTTACGACGTTTCTCGGTAATGAGATCAATCTGAAGCCACCGTTCAGGCGCCTGAGCATTATTGATGCTATAGCGGAATACACCGGCAAGGATATTCGAGGAAAATCGGAAGAGGAGCTTCGCTACACGGCAAAAGATCTTGGGTTGTCACTTGATCCAAAAATCAGCAGCGGCAAAATTATCGATGAAATTTTCGGGGAATTTGTTGAGCCAAAGCTTATTCAGCCAACATTTATAACCGATTACCCTACTGAAATGTCGCCCCTGGCAAAGGAACACGCTTCACAGCCAGGAATCGTTGAGCGCTTTGAGCTTATTGTCGGAGGCAAAGAGGTGTGCAACTCTTTTTCAGAACTGAACGATCCAGTCATACAGCGTGAAAGACTTGAGTCCCAAGCCCGATTAAGGCAGCGGGGCGACGAGGAGGCTATGGTTGTTGATGAAGACTTCCTTCGGGCAATCGAGTACGGCATGCCGCCATGCGCCGGGCTTGGAATAGGGATCGACCGACTGGTAATGCTTATTACCGGACAGGACTCCATCAGGGATGTGATATTCTTTCCGCATTTGAAACCGGAGTAGGAGAGGATTTTGGAATAATATAGGTCTTATAGGTACTATGGGACTTATAAAGAGCTTCAGAGATCCGACCATTTATTTTATACAAAGATTATTTTTATCTTTCTTTAAGAGATGCAGGCTTAACCGCAATACGCATATATACTATATACATTGCGACTGCTTTACGTTAAGACTAACTACTTGCCACATACAAAAAAAGTTGCTCATCGCTCACGCTTTATGCTGTTGGTGTCGAAAAAAACTTGTGAGAGTTCGTATCGTTATCCAATAGTTGAGAGAACGTTTTGCGTTGTAACTTTCTAAATACCGCAAATGCCGAAAAAGCAGCAAAGCAATAATCCTGCTTCATCATCAGGGTTACCCTCTCTTGGTGAAGATCACATGATGCGAAACCCCTTGGCCCTACTTGATTCTTCTTCTTCACCTGAGGAAATGTTCAGGATGATTCAGCAACTATCCGGTTATCAGATAGAGCTTGAAACGCTTCAGGCAGAGGTGAAGCGGTCGAATGATGGACTCATTGAATCACATGAAAATCTGAAAAAGAGTTTAGAGCGGTACACTGAGCTTTATGACTTTGCACCTACTGGATATTTAACTCTGGAACGTGATGGAACAATAATTCAAGTAAACCTGACGGCAGCAAAAATGCTTGGTGTTGAGCGTTCACTGTTACAGGGGAATTGTTTTCAGAATTTTATAAATCCGGAAGATATCCCGGTATTCAAGGCGGTTCTTGAAGATGTTGTTTCCATGAAAGGGCCTGCAAGCGTTGATGTCAAGCTTTTGCATGATGGGGTTCACCACTCCCGCGGACAAGATGACCCGGTGGTTCAAGCTGTTCGCATTGATGCTGTATTGAGCGGTGATGGACTCGAATACCGGCTTATTCTGTCGGATATTACTGAGCAGCAGGAAACGGAGAACGAACTTAACCGGCTGACCCGCGCACTCCTTGCGACAAACCATTGCAATCAGGCTCTGATTCATTGCTCTAATGAACAGGAATTACTGCAAAAGATTTGCAGCATCATGGTTGAAACCGGCGGCTACAGGATGGCCTGGATCGGGTATGCGGGAAATGACAAAGAAAAAAGTATATACGCAGCGGCTCAGGCAGGTTTCGAGCAGGGCTACATTGATACAACCGGTTTGACCTGGGCAGATGTGAAACTTGGGCAAGGACCTATAGGCAAAGTTATCCGCAGTGGGAAGCCTTCCTGCATTCGTGATATTCTTAACGACCCGGAGTTTGAGCCTTGGCGGTATAGAGCTAAAGAAAGAGGGTATGCATCCCTGCAGAGTTTCCCTTTAAATAACGGCCGACGGGTGTTTGGTGCCATAACAGTTTATTCTGCCTTGCCTGATGCTTTTAATGCAATGGAGACTAATCTTCTTAACGCACTGGCTGAGAACCTGGGGTATGGAATCACCATGTTACGAAGTCGGAAAAATCAAGCTGAGGCCGAAAAAGCACTGCACTGCACTCTGAATGAGCTTTTGGCTGCCAAAGAAAAAGCCGAGGAGGGCGACCGTTTAAAAACGGCATTTCTGGCAAATATCAGCCATGAAATACGTACTCCGATGAACGGCATTCTCGGATTTTCACAACTGTTGAAGGAACCCCAATTATCGGGAGAAGAACAGACCGAGTATATCGATCTCATTCATCAAAGCGGTGAGCGCATGCTGAATCTGATCAACGATCTCATCGATATTTCGCGCATTGATTCAAATGAAGCAACCGTGCAGGTTACTGAAACCAATGTAAACCAGGTTTTAGATAATCTTCTGGCTTTTTTCAAGCTCGAAGCGAGGAAAAAAGGATTGCGATTAAGCAGTATGAAGGGACTGTCGGACCTGGAGTGCATTATTGAGACCGATAGCGCAAAACTCTCTCAGATACTGATAAACCTTATCCAGAATGCCATTAAGTTCACCGCCAAAGGTGGAATTGATTTCGGTTATTCTAAAAAAGAGGGTACCCTTGAATTTTTTTGTATTGATTCAGGAATGGGTATTGCTGTTGACAAAAAAACGAAGATTTTTGAACGGTTTCATCAGGTCAATACATCCTTAACCCGTGCTCATGAGGGGGCTGGTCTCGGGTTGAGCATTTCAAAAGCATTTGTTGAAATGCTGGGTGGCTCAATGAAGGTGGAATCGGTTGAGGGTGCTGGCAGTACCTTTTCTTTTACGCTACCCTACAAGCAACCTGACAGCGCCCCTGACACTTCATTACCGGTCGTGAAAAATGCTATCGACTCGCCTCCTTCTCTCTGTATTCTCGTAGCCGAAGATGACTCAGTAAGCACCATCTTGTTTAAAAAGAACCTTAAAGGCGACAACATTACCATTCTTTGTGCTGAAAACGGCTGGGAGGCGGTAGAGCTTGTGGGACATCATCCGGAGATCAACCTTGTGCTGATGGATATTCAGATGCCGGTGATGAATGGCTATGATGCCACAAAACTGATCAAACAAAAACGGCCGGACCTCCCCATTATCGCCCAGTCGGCATTCACATCCAAAGAGGAGAGGGAAAAAGCCACAGAGGCAGGATGTGACGGTTTTATCACCAAGCCCATCAACAAAAGCGAACTGCTTGAACTGATGATGGAACTCTTGAAAGTCTGAATACCATCTCTTTATTTTCACTTTCTTCATGTTCAATGCAATGCATGTGCAGAGAAGTCAGTCGATCAGAAAAAAAGCTGGTTTATTTTATCTCCTAACCCCCAGATCATCATAATCCGCGCTTCGCTTACCGGATGTAACGATGCGTGTAATTTGCAATCATGGCCTTCCGTCAAGGACAAATCCACTCCAGCCTTAAACCGCCTTGCGCCTATTAAGGCGCTGCGATTGATTTTTCTGTTGGGAACCTTTCTAATGCCCTGCCACAGTCAATTTGCAATAGCAGACCAGATACTCAAGCAAACAATCTGCTGAGACGCTCTCTTGTATATATATTTTTATTATATTACAAGTAGATTGCATTGACATATAACCACAGTGCGCATATATTCTTTATACATTGGATTTTTATTCAGGGTTATCCAATGCAACAATCACTGTACCCACAAATCACTAAAAGAGTCCTTCATGCCTGCCTTTCATGATGAACATGTTCAAAAGTGGGGTTGCAAGCGAACCTGATCTTCCATTACTGCCGGCAACAAGAGAGTGCTCCTGATGCGAAGAAACCGGCCTCTTGGGGCTGAACTGATGAACAAGTTGAACGGCACAACTGAGAGTCTATTTTATGCTTTTATGACCTACTCTGCAGATGTGGATATACGTTTCAAGATGAATAGAGTCTGGTAAAACCATTGGATAATCGGTAATAATGACACTCCCGAACACAGCGGTCTCCGTGAAAAGTAGCGGCATTATAAGTGTATTGATACTTGATGACGAGGTTGATTTCACTGAAGAGCTGAAAGAGTATTTTGAAAATGCAGGGTTTATCTCTTTTACTGCCAACACAGTTGAAGAGGGGTTTGAGGTATTGAGCCGAATGGAGATTGATCTGCTGATTCTTGATATTCGCCTGCCTGGAACAAGCGGATTAGAGGTATTAAAAAAAGTGAAATCGGAGTACCCCAGCATTGAAGTCATTATGGTTTCGGCGCATGGAGATATGGATACCGTCATTGAATCCATACGGCTCGGAGCGTTCGACTATATGCGTAAGCCTTTACGATTTATAGACTTGCAGATTGCTATTGAACGGACCCAGAAGTTTCTGTATATGCAGCAGAAGCTGGCGCAAATAGAAGAAAAACACTCTTTAATCACTAAAGATATTCAGGCATCAATAGGACGGCATTTTATTGGAAAAAGTCCACAAATCATTAAAATATTTGAACTTGCACAAACCGCCTCAAAATACATTGATGTCAATGTCCTCATAACGGGCGAGAGCGGCACAGGAAAAGAGATTATTGCAAGAGTCATTCACTATATGGGGCCACATTGTGACAACTATTTTGGTGCCATAAATTGCAGCGCCATTACAGAGTCGCTTATGGAGAGCGAATTTTTCGGCCATAAGAAAGGCGCATTTACAGGTGCAGTCTCCGATAAAAAAGGATTATTTGAACTCTGCAATGGCGGAACACTTTTTCTTGATGAAATAGCCGATATGCCGTATACGCTTCAATCAAAGATATTGCGTGCAATTGAAGAAAAGGAGATTACACGGGTAGGTGATTCAAGGTTGATACAGACCAATTTCCGGGTAATCGCGGCAACCAATGTTGATCTTGAGTCTCTGGTTGAAGAGAAGAAATTCAGGCTTGACCTTCTGCACCGGCTCAACACCCTTCATATCCACATTCCTCCTCTTCGAGAACGAACAGAAGATATTGCCCCGCTGCTTATTGATTTTGCTGAGGAGTTTTCGAAAAAAATCAACAAGCCTATCGACAATATTGCAGATGAAGTTTTTGACAAGCTTGTTGGATATAGTTTTCCGGGAAATATACGTGAGCTGAGGAATATGACTGAACGGGCTATTATTCTCTGTTCAGGCCGTGTACTTATGCCTAATGATTTTACCCTGCCTTCACGGCAGAGCAAAATTCCCGCCAGACAAACACCCGGCATAAAACTGATACAGCACGAGGCGGAATGTATTCGAACAGCACTGGAAAATGCCAGATACAATCAATCTTTAGCCGCAGAGTATCTTGGAATCAGTCGTCATGCGCTGATCAGAAAAATCAAAAAATTCGGGATAACCATAGTTAGAAAAGAGGGTGAAGAGTAGGCCTGGGACCCTTAGAGTGACTGAATTTCAAGAAATTTGCACAGACCCCCTTGAATTGAGCCGTAAAAAAAATCAAACAGGAATGGCGATAGACTACTCAGACTCGATAGAAGATAAGAGCCATATGGAACTTCAGAAGCCTGCAACTTCGATGATCGGGAATACAACAAGGCATTTCGACCTCGTTGATTATATGCGGAACGGTTACGCCTGCTGCCGAATGATTATCGAAAAGGATAACGGGGTTGATTTTATTCATGAGGATGTTAACAAGGGCTATGAGAGACTGACCGGCCTGAAAGACGTCGTCGGACGCCGCATTACCGAAGTTCTGCCCGGACTCGCTGAGACAAATCCTGATTTTATCGATAAACATAGACGGGTAGTTGAAACTGGGATTCCAGATCAGTTTGAAGTTTTTCTTGTCGCATTGAACAAATGGTTTGATATAACGATTTACAGGCCAGAACCCGGGTACTCAGTGGCAATGTTTGATGACATCACTGAGCGCAAGCTGGCGGAGTCTGATATCAAAAGGATGAGTCGCGCTCTGTTAGCAACAAGCCGTTGCAATGAGGCTCTGATTCAAACTTCTGATGAGATAGAGTTGCTGCATAAGATTTGCAGCATCATGGTTGAAACCGGTGGCTACCGTATGGCTTGGGTAGGCTATGCTGAACATGATGAGGCAAAGAGTATACGCCAAATGGCTCATGCAGGTTTTGAGGAAGGATACATCAGTATGTCCAGAATCTCCTGGGCTGAGATTGAGATTGGACAAGGACCAGTAGGAACGGCAATCCGTACAGGCCAGCCAACCTCCTCACATGATATCGTCAATGATCCGCTTATGGATCCATGGCAAAAAGAGGCTGTAAAGCGAGGGTATGCTTCCATTCTAAGTTTACCGCTGAAATCAAACAATGAGGTATTCGGCGCTTTAACCATCTATTCCGATGAGCCTTACGCTTTTAATTCTGAGGAAACAAAGCTCATCACTGCACTGGCTGAAAACCTTACCTATGGCATCACAATGTTACGAACCCGTGAGGCTAAAAAAGAGTCGGAAGCATCACTGATGGAAAGCGAGGAGCGACTAAGAAAGCTATTTGAAGGCCACTCTTCAATCATGCTGCTGGTAGACCCCGAAACATTGAATATCATAGATGCCAATAGAGCTGCTGCTGAATTTTACGGGTGGTCTGTTGATGAGCTCAGGCGGATGAATATTCATCAAATCAACATGGATTCTGCAGAAGAAAAACATGAAAACATTGATAAAGTCAGAAGGTCGAAACAGAACCGATTTATCTTTCGCCACCGGAAAGCAAATGGGAGCATAAGTGATGTAGAAGTAGTCAGCAATGCTTTTGTTGTAAATACCAAAGAGGTTTTCTATTTGATTATTACTGATATTACCGACAAAAGGCATGCAGAAGAGGCGCTGACAAAGAGTGAAGAAAGGTTCAGAGCATTGTTCGAAAATCATTCAGCAATGATGCTTCTTATTGATCCTGAGAGTGGAAAGATCATTGACGCCAATCAAGCAGCTTCGACCTTTTATGGATGGTCTATAGATGAGATGCGCACAATGTCCATTCAGCAGATCACAACTGTTACAAATGCGGAAGTGAAGATTAATATGCTGAAGGCAAAGACTTCGGAACAAAACCAGTTTGTATTTCGGCATAAAAAGATTGACGGCTCTCTTCGCGATGTAGAGGTGTTCAGCAATACTATCACTATTGAAGGAAAAGAGATACTCTATGCGATTATACATGACATAACAGAACGAAAACGCTACGAGTCACTTACTGCATTCCGTCTTCGAATACTCCAGATGGCTGAAGCCCATTCAGTTGAAGAGCTGCTTATGGCAATTCTGGACAAGGATGATGATGATCAATCGCTACGTCCCCTGTTTGATGCGTTTCCAGAAATAACATTTCTTGTTGATCGGTCCGGGACCATTCTGGTTGGCAATGAAGCTTTCAAGGAGAGCATTGGAAAAAAAGAGAGCATAATCGGTTCAAATTACTACACTTATCTTTCTCCTGAACTTGTGAGAGAGAGTAGAAGAAAGATAGACGAGGTATTATTTACCGGCGAGAAAGTTACATACGATGAAGAACGTGAAGAACAGATATTACGCCATACTATATACCCTATACCGAATAAAGATGGTGAAATAACGAAACTGTTAATGTTCTCGGTTGACTTTACAACACTGAATCAAACCGAAAAAGAGGAGTTCGAGAAAAGGGTACACTACCGGAATCTGTTCAATAATATGGAGAACGGGTTTGCTTACTGTCGTGTTCTTTTTGAAAATGAAATTGCTGTTGATTTTGTGTACGAAGTTGTAAATCGGAATTTCAAGAAACTGACAGGGTGGGAATATATTGAAGGGCAAAAAATATCGGATGTGATTCCGGATATTCTTCAAACTAATACTGAATTTATCGAACGAGTAGGAAAAATAGCCCTCAGCGGTGTTGCTGAACAGTTTGAATTTTATTTCAGTACTCTGAACAAATGGTTTGATATTACGGTTTATAGTCACCAGAAGGGATATTTTGTTATGGTACTCTCTCCTATGATAACCTTTAAAACAGGTAACTGGGAGTGGAATCTGAGTAATGGAGGAATGATATGGGATGACGAGATACGTATGCTTTACGGGCAGGATCTTCATTTGGGCATTCCTTCTTATGAGTTATGGCGAGATTCAATTATGCCAAGTGACAAGGAACACACGGATAAAGTAATTAAAGATGCTATAGAAAAGGGCAAAACGTTTAATGTTGTTTACAATGTGGGTGACTCTGATGGAGCAAGACGACGATTAATGACACAGGGATTTCCAGTAAAAGATGATTCGGGAAGCTTAAAACGATATATGGGTATTTCAATTGATATATCTGAGTATAAGAATATTAATACAAATCATCTTATAAATACAACCAATCTCAATAATCTGTTAAATTCAAGCAAAGAAGCTGTCTGTGCAATAGGCCCTGATGGAATTATAATTGAGGCTAATGAAAATTTCAATCAAGAGTATTCAAAAGATAAAACAGCCAATCTAAAGGGAGAGGATATTAATAACATTTTTTCACGGCAGCTGTTTGAAGAGCGAAAAGATAAGTTTAGGCATCTTTATGAAACCGGGGAACCAGTGCATTTTAAAGACAGAGGAAATGAAAACCAGGGCATTAATAGTGCTGGAAATGATAATGTCTATCAAATATCTGCATATCCGGTTTATGGTGAATATGAAAAAATAGACTCATTAGCGGTATTCATAACAAAAACTAATGATAATAATGAGGCAGAAAAAGCCAGAAGGCAGTTTGATAAACAATACCAAACGCTTATTGCCGCATCACCTGACAGTATTATAACAACAAATCTGGACGGAATAATCAGCAGCGTATCAGATATTGGACTTGAGATATTTGGAGCGAGTAATAAAGCGGATGTTATAGGTAAACCATTTACGTCAATTGTTTATCAAAATGACATTAAAATAATTAATGAGATTTTTGATGTAACCTATCGTGAAGGCTTAATTCAGAACAAAGAAATACTGCTGAAAAAGAAGAATAATACGCTTTATTCAGCCGAAATCAGTGCAGCACTTATCCAGGATTATAATGGAGCACCTTCATCATATATGATGATAATCAGGGACATTTCACAACGCAAGATAATTGAAAGTGAACTATTTCATGCGAAGAGACTAATCAGTCTTGGAGAAATGGCATCTGGCATAGCTCATGAAATCTACCAACCAATTAATAATATCGGGCTAACTGTTGACAAAATATTATTTGAGGCATCTAAAAACAAATGGAGTTGTGAAAAGGAGATAAAAGATAAATCAGAAAAGATTTTTGAGAACATAATAAGGGTACAGACAATTATCGATAATATCAGGTCTTTTTCAAGTACAGATAACAATTATATATCATCAGTCGTAAATATCAATAAAGGAATAAGAAACGCACTTTTAATGTCTTCGGAACAATGTAAACACAGATCTATAATACTTGATTTCAAACCAGAACGGGAAAGAATTTCTGTAACAGGAAATATCTATAAATTTGAGCAGGTTATTTCAAATCTCATTAAAAACTCTATTGACGCACTTGAAGAGAAGAAACTGCTGAGCAATAATGAATTTGACATGAAAATAATAATCAGATCCTTTTATAAGGAAGATGTCGTTGCTGTAACAATAGAAGACAATGGAATAGGTATCAGTGAAAAAGATATTGAATATATTATGCATCCATTTTTCACAACCAAAGATTCAGGAAAAGGAACCGGGCTTGGTCTTTCGATAAGCTATGGAATAATTAACGAAATGAATGGAGATATTAAGATATCGAGCAAACCTGGAGCGGGAACAAATGTTATAATTACGCTTCCGAACATCAGGAAGCTTATAGTGGACCCCGATTTTTAGACAGCGGTTTAAGATGTTAACTTGCCCTCAAAAGGAGCAGGTAATGACAAAAAGGACACGAAAAATTTTCAGCAGTGACTTGAAGGCCAAGGTGGCGCTTGA
>Ga0209083_1001415_pt1 | contig 27468 bp, 27 predicted proteins | sample AM7aDNAmetaG_FD_184132 | JGI IMG/M metagenome (GOLD analysis project Ga0209083, IMG submission 184132) | Freshwater microbial communities from Finland to study Microbial Dark Matter (Phase II) - AM7a DNA metaG (SPAdes) (version 3) | ecosystem: Environmental > Aquatic > Freshwater > Lake ...
TTTTATGCCCTCATCTTCATGTTTATCGAGAAGGTTATGGTGATAAATGGGCAATACCTGTACCTGGAAATTTTTCTAAAAGTATGACCGTTTGGCAGATTATGAATGAGTTTATGGATTATTGTAAAGTGATTACCAAACCGATTATCCATGAGGAGTTATTCACATGATTAATGAAATGAATGTATTGATTGATAAATACGCTCTATGGCTCAAAGATAAGACTGTTGTCAAAAAAATTGGAGAAGACTGGATCGAGATAACAACTCCACACATTGATCGCCATAACGACTGTTTACAAATTTATGCTCGTAAAGATGGTAATGGATATATGCTCACCGATGATGGGTATACCATTAGTGATCTTCTGGGATCAGGTTGCCAACTCGACAGCCCAAAGCGTCAGGATCTTTTGAAAACAACTTTGGCAGGCTTTGGTGTTCACCTTGAAAAAGATCAATTGATAGTGCATGCATCCCTTGATAACTTTTCATTAAAAAAGCACAATATTATCCAGGCAATGCTGGCGGTAAATGATCTTTTTTACTTGGCATCACCTTTTGTTGCAAGCTTATTTTTTGAAGATGTAACAAATTGGCTTGATCTTTCAGATATTCGTTATACACCAAAAGTTAAGTTTACGGGTAAAAGTGGTTATGATCATATGTTTGATTTTGTGATACCGAAATCAAGAAAACAGCCTGAGCGGATTGTTCAGGCTATTTCTAACCCCAGGAAAGAAACGGCAGAAGCGCTGGTGTTTAAATGGTTAGATACAAAAAATACAAGGGGAGGGTCCGATTCTCGACTTTTTGTTTTTCTCAACGATAAAACATCGATCGTATCGCCATCAGTAGTTGACGCATTAAGAAATTACGATCTTGAACCGGTTCTTTGGTCTAACAGGGAGCTCTCTCGGGAAGTATTGGTAGCATGAGCAAGCTGCTCGGATAGGCTTTCGCCTTTATTGTTTCTTTTTTCGGCAAGAAGAAATACTCCTTTGCCATCGCTCTTGGCAGCCCACAGTTCACCGATATTTTTCTTTTCCTTGCTGTCGTCATTGGTCACGTAGGGTTCGCCTTTGTATTCCACAACCAAAATTCGATCATCGTCAAGCAGTGCAACAAAATCAGGATAGAAGCGGTCGGTTGAAGTCGGCAGCCAGAAGGATGTTTTCTGACGCCCTGACAGGTTGCGAATCCAGTATTTCACTTTTGGGAGATTGTCGATCAACTGCGCACAATCGAACTCTTCTCCTTCGCCTTTCAGTTCACCAATACTGCCGAAAAAATGTTTCTTGAATTGATAGCGTCCAGAATAAAACCAAGACGCCGGGTAAGGGCGGTTATCGAAAGCAAACCCGTCAGCAAAAGAGGTTTCAACGGATACTTCAGGATTAGGGACAAACAAAAAAGTCTGGTAGTCTCGCGCATAAGCCTGTTGGCGGTATGCCAAAATCTTCTGCATCGTCACCTTAGCAAGCTGGTATTTGAACCGCAACAAGTCATGTAACGGAATGTTGCGCTGCTCCATGAGGTAGGCAACCAGTTTCCGGCAAAACTCTAACAGCACGTGCTGGGTAATGTCAGGCTGGCGGCATTGGATGTCAAGCCAACGGGAAAGAGCCAAGTCCGTCCAGTCCAGTTTTAATGCGCCAATTTTAAGCTGAGTGTTTTGATCGAGGGCATGATAAACGACTTTATCTTCCTGTAAGTTTACTTCCCACCGCTGAGAGGTTTCTTTGATAGAAAATTCTGTTGCAGTGAGTTCTGCAGGGCAAGTGTTCAACGTCCAGTTTCCAAGGTCGAGGATCAACTCTTCATCAGCAAATTCTAACTCTCCCTGCACGTTCAGGAATAAACGTGGTACAGCAAATTTTTCGCCTCGCATGACAGGAGCAATGCTGTTGTGGTGTGTAATGCGGTGACGGTTCACCGAAGCGCAAAAGGCTCCGTGTCGTTCAGCAGGAACAGCGTCAACAAGACGTTTTTCAAGCTCTTCGGAGATTTCGCCCTGAACAGTCACTGTAAAGGTGCCGTCCGGTTGCGTTACCACTTGAACACGCTCTGCAACATCAAGAGGGAGTCCGCTGAAATCAGGCGCACTGTCCAAAGTTTCGATGAGAACGGGAGGTTGATTAAACAAGCTGCCTGTTGCCGCAAATCCCTCAAGGCTATACTGCTGCCGTGTCTCAATCGAAGCTGCAGCCTCGTCCGGTTCAAAGCCCATTTTCTGTACAAGCGTATCGGTCAAGGCTCTAGCGCCCTCCCCAAAGCGAGGGCTGGAAACATGGGTATAGGCACGATTCAATGCCTCGTTCGGTCTGGTTTGAGCATAGAGCATTCGTAAAATACGCCCTAAAAGCTGCTCAATATCCGTTGCGCTGGCGATGTTCGCCACGGAACACAAAACATAGGCAAAAGAACAATCCCACCCCTCTTTGAGCGCTTCAACGGTGATGATAAATTCAACAGTGCAGGCCGGATCGAAAAGGTTTATAGCGTCAAGTTCGCGTTGCTCTCCGGTAGCTACGGCGATTTTTTCTGGTGCGATATTCTCGTTCTCGATCAGGTATGTTTTCAGAACGGACACAGTCACTTCCTGCCCTTGGTCCTGTGCCTGAAAAAGCGTTAGGGGGGCGGATATAACGCGGGTCGCTCTTTGCTGTTTCTGCCAGTCGCGCACGAGTCTCTATCGCGTCATGCACGGCGGAACGCCAGTCGGGGTGCTCGGTCAGGATGATCGGCAGCTTAATCATCTCCGCCGCCTTCACCTCGGCAGCGGAAGCCCGAAACAAAACATTGCTTCCATTTTTCGGATCGGTGTTCGGTGTTGCGGTAAATTCGACAATGCAAGATGGTCGCAAAGCGGCAAGCATATCGAAAGAGAGATTGGTTCCCGCTTTGTGCGCCTCGTCCACGATAACAAGGGGACGGTGAAAGGCCATGAGGTTGACGAAGGAAAACTTGATCTTGCCGTCCTCACGACGTTCCTGCCCTGCCATGTTTTCGGGTATATGGGCAAAGTGCGGTTCAAAGTTTTCAGAATGCGAATATGCTTTTCGTCCGTCGGGATTACTCGTGCGTAGGCTCTGGATCGTGGCAACGATCACGGTAACTCTGTCGGTAAGGTCTTGCGGCCTGATCTGGTCAATCTCGCTAATATCGAACACAGACACACGCCCGTCAAAAGCATCGTCAATTGCGGCACGGTATGGATGAGAGGGTTTCTTCAATGCCTCTGCCGTCTGCTTGCGGATGGTGCTGGTTGGCACAAGCCACAACACGACGGGGAAATCTCGCTCAAGATAAGAGCGACCTGCAACAGCTATAGCGTGCGCTGCTAACAGGGTTTTTCCACCGCCGGTCGGCAAGCGGAAGCAAACATTCGGCACACTCTGTAGGTTCTGAATGGTGCGATAGGGTGGGGGGGGCTTGTCTGGTCTCTGCTCCCGCAGGGACTGAATAAAGGCTTGCTCTGGGTCGTCTGATATACGGGCACGATCAAGATAAGCAGCAAGGGTATCAAGGGCGTTTCGTTGAAAGTCTTTGAGTTCCATAGATGTTGGTTCCTATCGCGCTTTAATCTCATAGGGAATTTGCCGGAAGGTAATCCCTTCAACGCTCAAGCGTTCTCTGCTCAAGCGGCAACCTTCCCCGAAAATGATTTTTGCCCCGTCATGGAAGGGCAAACCGGACAAAACTTTTGAGGTTAAAATATTACCACCGTTCGGTCTCTTGTCGCCCAAGATGCCGTTAAATAAAAGATAGTATCCGACTCCCTCGTGACTTCCTAAGTAAGGGGAATCTGCTTGACCGGAATAGGGAATGCCCGTTTCAAGAAACCAAATATGAGCCGCCAAGGGCGCAAACCGAACACCTGTTGTAACATGCCCGTTTTCATCAAACACAGGAACGCCCAAACGGTAAAAACGGAATCCTCCACCGCCTTTCCAGCCCACAGCTTCGGAAATGCCGCCCTGTTCGCCTTCAATAACCTTACGCAAGCGAGGGGCGCAATGAGTCATGGCATGGTCGCCCATTTCAATACCGATATACCTCTTTCCCATTTTGTGGGCTACGGCTGCAGTCGTGCCGGAACCAAGGAAGGAGTCGAGCACAAGATCGTTTTCATTGGTGGCAATTTGCAGAATGCGCTCAATCAGACGTTCGGGCTTAGGTGTTGAGAAAGGCGTTTCTCCAGGAAATAATTTGGTGGTTTCAGTTTTTGCGCTTCCAGTCGTTCCAACTTCTAAATGAAACCAAATTGTAGAAGGAACTAAACCTGCTCGTACTTCCGATAAAAACTTTTTTACACGAGGCGCATTCTTGCCGTCTTGACCAAACGAAATACGGTTATCTGCAACCATTTCAAAAAATCTTTCTTCGGTATAGAGCCAACAACGTCCTGCAGGGGGATCAACTTGCCTGCCGGAGGGTGTTGTTATAGTGAAAAATTGCGCTTGTCTCCTTCCTTTTTCTGCTTTTGCGTGCGCGGGTAATGAGGCCCAATCGCCTCTTGGATCATTGTCTGGATTGGTAAAACGTTCCAATTGGCTATCTGAAGCTGGCAATGGATTTCTAATATTTTTCCATATATCTCGCTGCTTTGCGAACACAAGCAAATGATCGTGGACTGCTGAAATATCAGTCCGGTTTTCTCTTGTATGTGATTTTTGCCAAAGGATATTGGCGACAAAGTTTTTCCGCCCGAAAATCTCGTCCATTATAACCTTCAGGTAGTGAGCTTCGTTGTCGTCAATCGTTACCCAAATGCTCCCGTCCTCTGCCAATAACTCGCGTAACATTTCAAGGCGTGGGTACATCATGGCAAGCCACTGAGTATGCTCAAGATTGTCGTCATAATGCTCAAAAGCGCTGCGGGTGTTATAGGGTGGGTCTATAAAGATGCATTTCACTTTTCCGGCATAGTAAGGGAGCAAAGCCTTCAGCGCATCGAGGTTATCACCCTGTATCAACATATTCTGGGTGTCACGGTCGCCCCAAGAAAACTCTCTTACCTCCTCTATCAAGCGGTAGGGAGTATGTATAGCGGTTTGAATATCCTGCTCTCTGGTAAGCCAGTGCAAAAGCGGCATAGTGGTCGATCTTCTAAATCAAATAATATAATTCGTTATCGCCACAACTTCTCAAACCTTGCCGATTCCTGATAAAAAAAGTGCCCATCTGAGTTCAAACATTATATATCGCTCATGACTATCTGTATTTATGATAGTTACATGCCTTATTGATGCAAGTGGTGAGACATTCATAACGAGCACTTTCTTCAAGAAACCCCTCGCCGAACTCAATCTTTCTCTGCACTGTGCAACCCTCAGTTTTCCAATTTCCTGACGTATTTGAATATTTCCCTTGAATGCCGTTGTTCCCGATTCGGGAACTTTGTATATTAGAGGCAAACGATATTCACATGAAACGTTGAGAGTCATTTCACGTAAAACACTCGTAGATTTCTGGACGAGGCATAAAGATGCTGAGCAGCCATTGAAAGCCTGGTTTAAAGAAGCCGAAAAAGCATGCTGGCAGTCGCCTGATATTCTTAAGCACCGTTACCCTTCGGCGAGTATTCTAAACCACAATCGGGTAGTGTTTAACACAAAAGGCAATAAGTATCGCCTGAGTACTATGATTAATTTTGACTATGGGCAGGTATTCATCCGCTTTGTCGGTACTCATGCTGAATACGATACCATAGATGCAACGACAATTTAGAAAAGAGTGTGTTATGGAAATTAAACCAATAAAGACCGAGCTGGATTACAAGGATGCTCTTCATCGTATGGAGGCGATTTTTTCAGCCAAGGCTGGAACAGAAGAAGGGGATGAACTCGAAATCCTTGGTGTTTTGATCGAGCAGTATGAAGAGTCCCATTTTCCCTTTGATCTCCCTGATCCGATAGAAGCAATTATGTTTCGAATGGATCAAATGGGCCTTAACCGGCAGGATTTGACGAAAATAATCGGCTCCAAAAGTCGGGCGAGTGAAATAATGAACCGCAAAAGACTGCTTTCGATCCGCCAAATCCGAACATTGCAGAAAGCGTTCAATATCCCTGCAGAAGTCCTGCTCAAAGAGTATTGAGACTTTCGTAGACAGCCTGCGACTGAAAATTTATGTGTGTGATACCGCTCATTTTTCATGACGGTAACAACACCGTTCAGGCCGTATCTGGCAAATATCCTTTTCAACGTTGTCAGCTTTTCAGGAATTGTCATCGTGAAAAACCATTGCATGACATTGCGATCCTTCCGTATTTTCCAGAACATTTCCGGCTTTGACCACTATCAATGTTTCGGGAATTGTTCGTTGCCCACGACGTTCACGCACTTATTTTTCCGGTACTTCTATCTGATACTTTTCAATCCGGTAGATAAGGGTATGGCGTGGAATTCGTAAAAAACGGGCAGCTGCCGCCTGGTTCCATGCATTCCGTTCCAGTGCCTCTATAACAATCTCCCGTTCAAGCTGTTCAAGTGAGTAGCCTTCATCAGGAAGCCTGACAACTCCATTCTTCAGGATATTGTGTTCCCGAAATTTATCCGGCAAATCACTGAGACTTATCACATCAATACTCCGCATGATCAGCAGTCGTTCAACACTGTTTTCAAGTTCACGTACATTTCCAGGCCATGAGAAGCTGATCAGGGCATCAAGGGCATCTTTGTCAAATGATATCTTCTCACTGCAATGCTTTGCGCAGAAATATTTAACAAGAAGAGGAATATCCGTTTGCCGCTCGCGGAGCGGTGGCATGTGGATAGGAATAACCGACAAACGGTAATAAAGATCTTCCCGGAAGGTGCCGTCCGCAATTGCCTTTTCAATATTGATACTGGTGGCGGATATAACCCTGACATCAAGTTTCTGTGGTTTTGTACCTCCTAAAGGCTCAACCTCCTTTTCCTGCAATACCCTCAGCAGTTTTGGCTGAAGCTCCAGCAGCAGTTCACCCACTTCATCAAGAAATATCGTGCCACCCTCAGCAAGCTGAAATTTTCCGCTCTTCTCTTTTATCGCTCCTGTAAAAGCCCCTTTTGTATGACCAAACAACTCACTTTCAAGAAGGTCGCGAGGAATTGCAGAACAGTTTATAGCGACAAATGGGCCGTCTCGTCGTGAACTGTTCGCATGAAGAGAACGGGCAATCAACTCTTTTCCGGTGCCTGACTCTCCTGTTATAAAAACAGCAGCCTCAGTGTCAGCTACTTTACGTACCACCTCAAAGACTTTTTCCATCTCAACCGATGAACCGACGATGGAGCGGAAGTCAGCTTTATCTGATAACTCATTTTTCAATCGTTTATTCTCTTCAGCCAGACCTGAGAACTGAAGCGCCTTTTTCACCGTCAGCTTCAGCGCTTCTCTGTTGAATGGTTTTGTTATGTAGTCGTATGCACCGGCCTTCATTGCTTCCACCGCAACGTCAACAGTTCCGAACGCAGTGATTATAATCACAAGCGTATCCCCTGAACTTTTCTTGATGGCGTTGAGTACCTTCAAACCATCCATGCCTGACATTTTCATGTCAGTAATAACAAGATCAGGCTGAAACTGTTTGAACAACCTCAACCCTTCCTCTCCTGAGGCAGCGGTCTGTACCTCATATCCTTCTTCCTGAAGGTTATATTCAAGCACACGCCGAAGCGAGGTATCATCATCAATGACCAGTATTTTTGCTTTCACCCTCTTCCTCCATGAATTGAATCCTGTATCGGTAATCTGACGGTGACAGTAGTGCCCTGCCTGGGTTTACTTTCAATCAGCAGTTTGCCGTTGTGGCTTTCAATGATTTTTTTTGAGATGGCCAGCCCCAGTCCTGTTCCCTCCGGCTTTGTGGTAAAGAACGGATCAAAAATTTTTTCCAGCTTATCCGCCTCAATTCCTGAGCCTGTATCGTTGAAACTGATATTACAAAAACCATTTTCAGAAACCGTTGTGGAGATGGTGACGCGTCCACCCTTTGGAGAGGCCTGCAAGGCGTTGATAACAATGTTCAAAAAAGCCTGACGAAGTTTTTCTCCATCGGCATTGATGATAACCGGTAATGGTTGTGGCAGCAGCACAAGGTTGACCTGCCGATCTTTTGCTTCATGAGATACAAGGGTAACGATTGTTTCCAGTTCTTTCTGGACAGGACCGGGCTGCATATCGCCCTGTTGAGGACGAGCCATGTGCAGAAAATCCTCAACAACCCGGTTCAGACGTTCGGTTTCTTTGATCTGGATTTCGATGAACTCATGCTTGGGATCGCCAGGCCGGTAATCGTCCTTAAGAATTTCAGCCGTTCCACGAATGGACCCGAGGGGGTTACGAATTTCATGCGCTAATACAGCAGCCATCTCACCAAGGGTAGACAACTTCTCTGCACGTCTCAACTGTTCTTCAATCAATATGATCTGTTCAGATTGATGTTGCAGTTTCTGGTATGACTCCTTCAATCCTTTGGCAGTTTTCTGCAGTTCAACACCCCTCTCTTTCTCTCGTTGCGACAACAGACCAGTTACTCCTCCTACGGTATTGTAGAGGATTATTTCCATATATTTTTCCATCTCCATGGTCAAATGGCCGCCCCACTGAAAAAGAATATGAGGAGCATAAACAATGCTGACAATGAACGAACAGCAGAGCCCCCCTCGTAATCCGAACCAGAAGGCGGCCAGGATGATTGGCAGATAGTAGAGACGTTGGAAAATATCGTGAAGATAGTGGAGATGAAGAGGAGTCAGGTAGTGAAGCAAGCTGATGCCGACGATACATCCTGTCAGGGTCAATATTCGGGTAATAGTTGTTTCCATTATTAATCCTGTAGGGGGGCAGCGCCCTGTTCCTTGAGGATGCCTGGCGAGGGTGGGATTCGAATAATGGTTTTAAGCATTATTATAAAAGACTTTTATGCTCGGTATTAAAAAAATATACCCCCAAAAATACCACCAAAACAGTTCTGTTGCTCAGTTCGAATCCATAAAATCATTGCGCTGATGTGCCCTTAATCTTGATAACCGAGCAAGCACTCGATATTGCCAACTCCCTGGTAGCGAAAGAGATTATTCCAATTATCTTCTGACGTGGAACTGTCGGCACATTGCAAACCCGGAGATACAAAGAGGTATCGCTGCTCACCTCGAAGATATTGGCTTATCGTTGCCATTTATTTGCACCCCCGAAGAACTACTTGGAGAAGAAAATGTGGAATGACGAAATCGTAGATGAAGTAAGAGCTATTCGTGATGCCCATGCAGCCAAATTCGGTTATGACTTGCGGGCTATCTATGCTGATCTGAAAAAGTCAGAAGCTGAACATATTGCCGCTGGTCATCCATTTATTCCTGCGCCTGAGCGTCCGGTGCCCCCCAACCCTGCGTGGCAGCGGACTCGTTTCGCTCAGCGCTGAATTCAGACGTTAAAGCGCAAGAACAACTATAGAAAACAGCGATGACATTTTTAGAGACCTATGGCAAAGAAATAGTTTCACTGTTGGTTCCCATCATCGCATGGGTACTAAACAACTTATTCAAAGCAAAAGCCAAACTTCATGTGGCTTTGCCGCACAAATTCACATTCCTTGTCCAGCAGCCGCTCCTTGATGATCAGGGAAACACAATTACCCCCACCCAAACTGTTCACACCAACTCCTTCATCATTCGTAACGCTGAGTTTGATATTCAAAATGTTACGAAAGTTAAATTTTAAACACCACTGCATTTAAGGGCTGCAGGTCAAATCTCGAATTGCTGCTGATTTTACAGGGCTCTTCGGACATCATGGGATGATGTTGGACTATCACTTGGCGGAGAGGGTGGGATTCGAACCCACGGTACACCGAAGCGCACAACGGTTTTCGAGACCGTCCGATTCAACCGCTCTCGCACCTCTCCGTATTATTTCCTCAGTACATCAGCCTAAATTTTGAGATGTATCTGACGGCAGGGAATTTATGAAAATCTATGTCGTTTTCCTCAAAGTTTCTATTTACCGGGAAATAGGTTCTCATGCAAAAAGCCTCCGATAAAGGAGGCTCTCATTGTATTTCTTATGTTTCTGAGCGGGAAACGAGACTCGAACTCGCGACCCCAACCTTGGCAAGGTTGTGCTCTACCAACTGAGCTATTCCCGCGTTATGAGGCATAAATATAAGGATATTTTTTTTTCATGCAACTCCTCGATGCATTTTTTTATAATCTTTTATTACCTCACCGTTACAGTGACAGCTCTTTCATAATGGTCTCCATGTCTTTGTCGCCCCTGCCGGAGAGATTAACCACAAGCACAGCATCTTTTGCCATTGCTGGTGCTCTGGTGATTGCGTAGTGTATGGCATGGGCTGACTCAAGGGCACAGATAATCCCTTCGGTTTCGGCAAGCCTCTTAAGGGCAGAGAGTGCCTCAACGTCGGTGACCGATGTATAGGTTACCAGTCCGAGTTCCTGCAGATAACAGTGCTCAGGGCCTACGCCAGGATAATCAAGTCCAGCAGATATGGAGTGTGCTTCCTGTACCTGTCCGTCCTCATTCTGCAGAAGTTTTGTCATGGCGCCGTGCAGTACTCCTGTTGTCCCCAAGGTCAGGGATGCAGCATGGCGTGCCATCAGCCCTTCACCTGCAGCTTCCACACCAACCAGATCAATATCTGCCGCATCGTTGAGAAATTCATAAAACATGCCGATAGCGTTGCTGCCTCCTCCAACGCATGCGGCTATAACATCGGGAAGTTGACCTGCCTGTGCTATAATCTGTGACCGGGTTTCCTGGCCGATGATGGCCTGAAAATCGCGCACAATCATCGGGTAGGGATGCATACCGACAACAGAGCCGATAATGTAAAAGGTATCTTCAGGATTATTCATCCAGTCTCTGATAGCTTCGCTTGTTGCGTCTTTCAAGGTTTTTGAGCCGTTGCCAACTGCACGGACTTCGGCTCCGAGAAGTTTCATTCTTGCAACGTTCGGTGCCTGCCGCCGTATATCCTCTTCTCCCATATAGACAATGCATTCAAGATCGAAAAGAGCGCATACCGTTGCAGTGGCCACTCCGTGCTGTCCTGCGCCGGTTTCGGCAATCACCCTCTTTTTGCCCATGCGGCGGGCAAGGAGTACCTGACCGAGGGCATTGTTGATTTTATGGGCGCCGGTATGGCAGAGGTCTTCACGTTTGAGATAGATCTGTGCTCCCTGCAGTGTTCGACTCAGCCGTTCTGCATGATAGAGTGGTGTCGGTCTCCCTACGTAATCACGGAGAAGGTGGTTCAGGGTTGACTGAAAGGTTGGATCATGTTTTGCCTTGAGATACTCCGCTTCAAGATCAGCAGCATTTTTTACAAGGGTTTCAGGGATGAACTTGCCTCCGAAACAACCGAAATGTCCGGCGGAATCGGGTGCGGAGTAGACGGTCGGCGCCATGGCGTGACTCTCTATTAAAGAATTATGAGAAGAAGAGATACTGCCTGTCATAAAAGCCATTTTACTTGTAAATATAAGGTTTTCCATCAACCTTCCTGCAACCATATCTTTTTGGTGAATATTTCGCTCAACAGCACCGTGTTCAATGAAGTGCCGAATGGGGTACTTGTGATGGAAGTATTGTTCACAATCTTGTTGCACTTCCGTAACAATCCCTTAACACAATGTACTGTACATTATGTGGCGCATGAAGATATCAGCACAAACACACAAATAAAAACAAGTTGAATTATGAATAAAAAAGTGGCTTTTTTGGTCGGTCTGGCCGCAGCCCTTGGAGTCAACCAGGCACAGGCAGTTGACTGGAACTGGAATGGCGATGTCCGTGAGCGTTTTGAGTCTCAGCATACCTATCCTTCCGCCGCAAGTAACGTTGGTACTGATGGCAGCAGTCGAGTTCGTACCCGCGTACGTCTTGGAGTTTATCCATGGATCAATGAAGAGCTTTCTTCCGGAGTGCAATTAGCAACAGGTGACGATGCAACAAAGGAAACCATCTCGCGTAATCAAACTTTTGTTGGCGTATTCCAGCCAAAAAACATCTATCTCAACGAAGCTTTCGTTGATTACCATCCGATGTTGCTCAATGGCGATGTAAACGTGATTGTCGGTAAAAGAGATATCTCAAATACGCTTGTAAGAATTGACAATCTGGTTTATGATTCTGACCTTACCTTGGAAGGCGCAACCGTGCAGTATGGCAAAGATGCCAATGGTAAAGAAAAAGATGGGTTGATTGCGCTTGCTGGTTACTATTTTCTAAACGAAAATAATAGCGCGACTACATCAAGTCCATATCTGTACGTTGCTCAAGGTGCATACAAGGGTGAAATCAATGATATAAGCTACCTGATTGGTGGTGCATACAATATTTACAAGAGCCTCCAGAACCTTTCAATAGTTGATACTAACGTCCCCACTCCTCCTTTAGCTTCAAGCGTACCAGCCAACTGGAAAAATTCAGGATATAACATTGCTGAGTTTTTTTGTAAAGTTGGTGGTCAGCTGACCGAAACACTGCCATGGAAGATTTATGGGCAGTATGCGGTTAACACTGCCAGTCATGCAGATTATTCCAGTATCGATGATAACAAGAGAAATGCCTGGTTGACGGGATTAACAATCGGTGATGCAAAACAGGTAGGACAGTGGGCACTTGATACCAAATATCTCAGACTTGAAAGAGATGCCGTTTTTCCGTTATTTACGGATTCCGACAGGAAACCAGCTGACCTTGTCAATATTAAAGGGTTTGAGGTTGCAGGCAGCTATCATCTTGTGCAGAATTTGACAGTAAGTGCAAGGTACTATCAGTATAACAACATTGATGCCTCTGCAACCAAGTTTAACCCTACGCTTCACCAATTGCAGCTCGATGCAGTAGTTAAGTTCTAAACATTGTGTGTTGTTCTTTCGTTGTTGTGTTGTGTGGCTGGCGTACAAGGCTGTTTAAAGTGCTGATGAACAGTCTTGTATGACCGGTTTAAAAACACCAATCTTTTGTTCCATTTTATTAATTCAATGATGATTATCACTATGAAACTTTTCAGGAAAATACTTTTCGGTGCCGCAGTATTCGGCGTTATGGCCTCCGGCTCAGCCCAGGCAGCAGGTAAAATAGTTATTGACGGTTCGACCACCGTAGGCCCGATCGCCAAAGCATTTGCTGATCACTTTACCAAAACCACAGGCGTACAGGTAACGGTCAGCGAGTCAGGCTCAGGTAATGGAGCAAAAAGCCTGATTAACAAAACCTGTGATATCGCAACTATGTCGCGTCCAATGAAAGACAACGAAATAGCTGCAGCAAAAGGCAAAGGCATAACCGCTGTCGAACACGTTGTGGCTCTTGACGGTCTTTCTCTTGTTCTTCATCCAAGCAACCGCATCAGCGGCCTCTCAAAAGTGCAGATCCGCGGCATTTACATGGGCAAGTACACCAACTGGAACCAGCTTGGCGGACCGAATGCAGGCATAGTCGTTATCCAGCGCGAATCCAACAGTGGTACTGCTGACTCGTTTAAAGAACTGGTCATGGGAAAAGACAATCCAATTTCAAAAAAAGCTGAAACCCAGTCCAGCAACGGCGCAATCAAGAGCCGCGTTTCAACAACACCCGGTGCTATCGGTTATATCGGCCTCGGTTTTGTTGACCACTCTGTCAAAGCCATTCTTGTTGACGGTATTGAACCTGACGTCAAGACGGTCAAAAACGGAACCTACCCGATACACCGTCCGCTCTTCATGTACACCAACGGTCAGCCAACCGGTGTTGTCAAGCAGTTCATCGACATGGCAAAAACCGAAGATGGCAAACACATCATCACCGAAACTGGATTTGTCAACTACTATTAACGAGTAGTAAGAAGCTTTTCATTACTTTACATCAAGATCCAACGACAAAAAGCCGTCTCTCATGAGGCTGCTTTTTGTCGTTAATTAAGAACCGGAAATCTATCGGCACAGGTTCGTTCTTTATAAATGAAAACTCACTTCCATGTCAGCTCCAATGCTTCTTGTTATAGAGGACGATCAGAACCTCTCTAAACTGCTCGAATACAATCTCGATCGTGCAGGTTTTAAATGTCATCTTGCCAGTTCCGGTGAACAAGGTCTTGAGCAACTTTCACTGAAAAGCTTTGATCTGGTCCTGCTTGATATCATGCTCCCAGGGATGGACGGCTTTGAAGTGTGCCGCCATATCAGGCAAAATCAGCGTCACAAAGATCTCCCGATTATCATGCTTACGGCAAAGGGAGAGGAAATTGACAGGATTCTCGGTTTTGAACTCGGTGTCGATGACTACGTTGTCAAGCCCTTCAGTCCTCGTGAGCTGACGCTCAGGATACGGGCTATTTTCAATAGAGAGCGTCGTACAGGTGGTAAACTCCAGGAAGTACTCAAGGTTGCTGGTCTTGAAATTGATTTAACACGCCATATTGTGACGCTTGATGGCAAAGAGCTTGTGCTGACGCTCATGGAATTCAAACTGCTTGTTGCATTAATCAAACGGAAAGGAGAAGCCCAATCGCGGGAGATGCTGCTCAGCGATGTATGGAATGTCGATAAAACAATCAATACGAGAACCATCGATACCCACATTACCAGAATTCGCGAAAAACTCGGAGATATAGGGAGTATGATTAAAACAGTCCGTGGACTCGGGTACAAGCTTGAGGAAAAAGAGGGTATCGTCCATGCAGAGTAGGCTCTATTTAAAATTTGCCGCGGTTATCAGCGTTATTGTTTTTGTTACCTCCATTATTTGCTATTTCTCTCTTGGTCGTCAGATTACCCTTATTCTGACCTCTGAAATAAAAAAGGAACTGCGTCAGGATCTTTTGTACAACAAGCAGATGCTTGAACAGAATTTCCAGGAACTCCTGAAATCAGGGAACGCAGAGTCATGGGTAAACCATGTAGGCCATGCGTTTGATGTCAGAGTCACGGTCATTGATCTTGAAGGTCGAGTACTTGCAGACTCCTTTATCCCGCAGGGCAAACTTTCTCTCGTTGCAAACCATCGTGACAGGCCGGAAGTTAAAGCAGCATTTGCAAATGGTTATGGTGAAGAAACCCGTCTCAGTGAAACCGTCAAAGAGCAGATGCTTTACATAGCTGTTCCTGTAGGTTTTCCTAAGCCCTATGCCATTCTTCGATTTTCCAAACCACTTTACGATATAGGCCTCTTCAACATCGGAATGAGCAAAAACATTGAGCAAAGTTTTTTCCTGACCATTCTTTGTTCTCTTATCACCGGTTTTGTGGCGGCTTTTTTTCTTACTCGTCCCTTGCAGAATCTGAATAAAATGGCTCAACAAAGAATTCATGGTGATTATTCAGTCATCCTTCCTGCTCACCGCAAGGATGAAATCGGGCTACTCACTCATGCTTTCAATGTTATGACGAATGAGATAAAAAAAATGCAACGCGTAGAAGAGTGGTATCAGGCTGTTATTTCCGGCATTCGAGAGGCTATCATTGTTACCGATACTGCTGGAGAAATAATCATGGTTAATCCTGCTGCATCAAGAATGTTCAGGATCGAAGGTGCCATGTTCAAGTCACGGTCTATCAGGCAGCTTACCGACACCAAGCTTCAAGAGCTTTTCTCCAAAGTTCACCACAACCGCATAACCCTTCTCAAGGAGGAACAGTCAGTCAAGAGTTCAAAAGGGGAGCGCATTATGCAAATCAGCTCTATGCCTGTCATGAAGGACGACCAGTTCGACGGAACAGTTTTTGTACTGAACGATATTACCAAGCTCCGCAATCTGGAAAAAATACGGAAGGATTTTGTTTCCAGTGTCTCTCACGAACTCCGGACGCCTCTGTCGATTATCACTGGCTATACTGAAACGCTTCTTGATGGGGCCATGCATGACCCGCACCATGCCGCTGAATTTCTGAAGATTATTCTGGAGGCAAGTCAACAGCTAACAGCTTTGGTCAACGATGTGCTCGACCTGTCAAGAATTGAGTCAGGACAGATTGTCTATCAATTCATGCCTGTCGATATGGCAAGTGTTATTGCAAAGTCAGTTGCTCTTCTCAAACTGTCACTTGAAAAAAAGCAGATCCATCTCGATATCCATATTCCTGAAGATCTTCCACCAGTTTATGCCGATGCGGTATATCTGGAAATTGTTATCCGTAATCTCCTTGATAACGCTATTAAATATGTTGATGACCGTAACGGTAAAATCTGGATTTCAGCATTCAGGAGGGACAATAATGTTTATATGGAGGTGGAAGATAACGGTATCGGTATAGCAAAAGAGGATCTCAACAGGATTTTTGAACGCTTTTACAGGGTTGACAAGGCTCGTTCGCGGCAGCTTGGAGGAACAGGACTTGGACTCTCGATAGTCAAGCATATTGTTCTTGGCCATAAAGGAAATGTCGAAGTTCGTTCAAGAGTAAACCAGGGCTCTGTATTCAGTGTAAATTTTCCGATGGTATCAGACCCTTTCGGTAAAGGAAACTGAAAAAATTCTATGCTCTTCCGTTGAAGTTTCATTGAGCCGGTTCGTACAGGGCAGCATCCTTCATGATTTCCTGATGCAGAGGAATCCGAACTTCAGGAACGAGATGCTCTGGATAAAATCCAGCATCAGACAGTTCATGATTGATCGTAATCGCATCATCGGCCACAACTACCCTGTAGGCAAGGACAAGCAGTGAACCATAGGGCTCGACCTCTCGGTGATAGATACCTATGAGAGAATCAATTTTTCCTTCAAGTGAGGTCTCCTCTATCAACTCACGCAAACATCCATCTTCGGCCTTTTCGCCAGCTTCGATAAATCCTCCAGGAAGCGACCATTCATTATATGCCGGTTCGTGTGCTCTGCGTACGACAAGGAGTTCTTCGTTTCTGTTAACGGCATAGGCTATCGCGACAGGAAGAGGATTGATATAGTGTACCCATGAACATGACGTGCAGAAATTACGTTCGCGTCCGTCAATCATACCCCGGCCAAGCATTGTTCCACATACAGGACAAAAAGAATAAGGTTTCATTGTTTTCTCTATGTGAACTTGATCTGGTTGCACCCCAAAATTAATCTTGCAACACAATGACCTAATGTACGACTTGCTCTATTGACGAACTGTTACATGGAGGTGAACAGTGAACACCCTTCACTATAGTTTCAGGTCAGTAACAATAACCGCGCCATGAAACCGCCTGTCAGGAAAAACCACACTCCCTTTGGAATTGATAACGAGATGGGGAAAGCCCGACTTCTCAAGCATGCTCAGCAGTTTTACAAGATCTTTTTTTGCGGCAGGTTTTATAATGATATCAGCTTGTGCCTCAACTTTTTTAACATCATGCAGTTTCAGCTCTGCCTGCAAAAAAAACTCACCTTTAATTTCTGCTTTTAATTCATCCAGCCGAAGCATAAACCCCTCCCGTAGTTATTTTGTGGTAATCAGTTACACTTTTGGCTGCAGCCCGCTCAGTTCTCGTAATCTTCTTGAAATTCCACTTGGTGCCATAGTGGCCTTGTGCTCTAAAATCCCCTTGAAACCATCGGTCAATTCATGGTAAATCCTGCTCCGGCTGTCCTTGATCTGGCTGTAAATCTTCAGAATATCAAGGGTCAGAATAATTCTTGTCGAGCTGCAGTTCAGTTCGCCAAATAAATGTTTTCCGACCACCTCAAAACCAAGCACCCGTGTATGAAAGTTGAGCGGTGAATGCTTCTCGCCTTCAAAAACATCGGTTATAAAGTGCGTATAATCGCGTTCTATAACTTCCGCAGTAGCTGAACGCATCAACCGGATTGCAATTCTTGGGTTCTTGCGAAACTCTTCAAGGATCATGAACCTGCCGATTTCAACATACTTTCCGGCACTTTTCAGCTTTTCAACACTTATACCCGGCATAAACTTTACATCGTACTCTTCAGGAATATCAAAAGATGGGTCATAAAGGAGCCGAAGAACGCCAGCTGGTCGACCGTTGATTGATGCCAAAAACCACGACACCTCCTTATTCCCGGAAAGCTCATCGGGAATCTGGTTCTGCACGGTGCTGATCCAGTTTTTTTCCACACAAAAGACCTGCTTGATAACTTCGAGAGCAGCGGCACGATCGCCGGCGCTCTCAACCCTGTTCACGGTTACACTCGGCATATTTGCTCCTTTGGCTTATGGGTTAGTTCAAATATCTCTTTTCTGTTCACAGCAAAAGGTTCTCAGTATCGCTTGCCGGAAAGTTCAGCAAGAGAGAGCATGATTTCATGGGTGACCTCTGCCGCCATCCGATTGAGTTCTAAAGAGTTATTGTTCCTGCAAGCACCGGCAGCAAGTGCGAGATAGTGATTGGACTGACGTCTGAAATCCAGCGGTTTTCCAATTCTCACGATTGTTCGCCCAAGCACTGGTATTCGTCTCTTTTTTCTTCTGCACTCAAAGTCAATACCAACAGGCACAACGGGACTCCCTGTTTTCAAGGCGATATGACCTATACCCGGCTTTCCTTTCAGCAGATATTCAGGATTTCTGTTGCGCGTTCCCTCAGGAAAAATCCCGATACTTTGACCTGCCCGAAGTTTTTCGCTGCAGCGCTCTATCGTATCATCGACAGGACCAGACTTGCGTTTTGCCTCAATCCAGCTCAAAGAAGAACGTTTATGGTAGACATAAACAGGGTCGGTCATGTCCATCAAAGAACCGAGGATTGGAATCTTGCCATACATCCAGTCAATGACGAAACTGATCATGCGCCCACCGGCATGGTAGATGATCAGTACCGGCACCATCAGCACCTCAAGTGAATTGTTGTGGTTGAAAGCATAGATACGCGCATCATGGGTACCACCAAGATTTTCCAGACCGTAAGCCTTGGTCAACAGAAAATTGGGGAGCATGAGTAATCTCAGCAGGATTGCTCTGCCTAAGGGCAACAAGGGAAGTGGTTTGAATAATCTTTCCGCATCTTGTTTCATGAGATTCCTTCAATAACCATTGGTATCCAACACACGGAACTTCACCTTGGAAAGAAAACAAAATAGTGTTGGGGAATGGTTACCGTCATGCAACAACTTTGTGAAATCTTATGGTTCTTGCGTATCTCAGGTAAGCAGGTGCAGGCGGGTAAAAACATAATCCAGCGAATCCTCGTTCAACACGATCCTTGAAAATCCGGTCGATCCAAGTTCTGTTGGCCGCTGATCCCGGTCATCGATAAACGTAGGCCTTCGTTTACCATTAAACCAGCAGACAAGTCTGATAGTGTTGCCTTCAATTTCAAGGGCTGTTATTGCACGCTTTCCAATAGTGCACCCCGAATTGAAAACACTTGGAATGGGAAGGTTATTGTACAGCCCACTGCGGAGACCGATTATTTTTCCCTTTTTGTAACAGGCGTCAAGTTCGTTTTTCAATGCCGTTATTTTTTGCCCTATTTCCTGGCGAAGTTCATCGGCAGTAGAAGAGTACGTCCGGCAAAGATCCTCAATGCGGTAATTCAGATAATCCACTTTTGACAGCGATTCAAACAAAGGTCTATGCGTATGGCCTATAATGGAAACTATTTTAGCCAGGTTAGAAAACTCATAAATTGATTTCTCGATAGCAAACCTTTTCCGGCTGTTATAGGCAACAGAGAAGTTTCTTATCCCGATAGGTTTTGCAATATAGCGGAGAAACAAGATGACTGCCCGGCTCAGCATGGAATAGGTTTCCCACATAAGGACCGATGCCTGATGACCGTGAAAGAGGAGCAGGGTTTCATTGCCGTAATGAAAGGAAATCGATTCGACCAGTGATGACGCAAGCCGGTAATCCTTCTCATCAAGAAGTGCGGCATCATGATTTCCGTAAGTTTTCCAGAAAAAACCATTCTCGTTAAACTTCAAAAAAAGATCATAAAAATCACCCCATTTCGAGGTAATGCTTTTCAGCGGAAACTTGAACAACTCCTCAATATCTCCATTAAGGACAAGGCTGTATTTTTCAGCCAAATAATAGGTTCCGAGGATGGTTCTCAGCAATTCAGCGTTTTGCCGAAACTCATCAAGCCTGCCCCCATTGCCCATGTGCAGATCACTAAGAATAAGGATCCGTGAGGAATGGTCAAGATGAACCGGTTTTGCTTTTTGCAGCAAGGTCTCAAGGTGAGCATGTTTTTTTTCAAGAAACCACATCATGCTTTTATTAAAGCCCCTTCCCAAGGTTTGCAGTCCAACCATTAACGGTTCTTTTAGTTTGCCCCCGCGATACAGATAAATATTGTAACCGCCTCACTATTTCGACTTCTTGTCGCACCTAATCCACTCATAAAGTAGTGGATTAAGAGTGACTTACATCTTTCGGTATTGTAAACTTCCCGTGAATTCTGCCCTTCCCCCCTCAACCTGATTTCTCGAACACGTTATAACTCTGAACTGCCCGTGATGAAGGAGGAAATAGTATAGAAAGGAGTAATATCTGGCAGCCGATCTGGAGCTCAGCCTTCCCTGAGTTGAGTGATGAGGTTGAGGAGTTCGGTTTTGTTGATGGGTTTGGTAATGTAGCTGCTGCAGCCTGCTTCCCGTGCTTTTTGTTTGTCCTCTTTTGAGGCAAAAGCTGACTGGGCGATAACGGGCAGATCAGGTCGCTGCTGTTTGATGAGTTTTGTTGCTTCAAAGCCGTTCATGATGGGGAGTTGAAGGTCCATAAGCACCAGATTGATCTCCGGGTGATGCTGAACGATCTCTACCGCTTCCAAGCCGTTTACGGCACAGAGCAGGGTGCTATTTTCGTTTTTGAGGGTTCTTTTCAGCAAAAGGGTGCTGACCTCATCATCTTCAACGATCAAAATACAGAATGCAGGAAACAGAGTGTTGAGTGTTGAGTCCTGAGAAAGAAAGTGCTGGGTACTGAGTGCTGAGGGGTTTTGAGAGTTTAGTGGGATGTAGGGAAGGGTGAAGGTGAAGGTGCTTCCCATTCCCTCTTGTGATTGGACGCTGATTTTGCCGCCGAGCATTGCTACGTAGGCTTTGGATATGCTGAGTCCGAGTCCTGATCCCTCATGGTTTCGGGTGAGGGTGTTGTCAACCTGGCGGAACCGGTCAAATATTTTTTGTTGCATGTCGTCTGGAATGCCGATTCCTGTATCAGTGACATAAAATTCGAGGGTGGTGCCCTGCCTGGTATAGCCGAAGTCGATGGTTCCGGTTCTGGTAAATTTCAGGGCGTTCTGAATGAGGTTGGTCAGGATCTGGGCAAGCTTTCCGCTGTCGGTCTCAATGATGCTTTCGTTGTCTGGAAGAGCAGGGGTGCAGTGTAACCGCAACTTTTTGTTGCTGATTGCGGGCATGAAGAAGGCATACAGATCGAGCAATACTTTGTTGACTGGTGTTGCTGTGATCTGCAGTTTGGTTTCGCCGGCTTCTATGCGTGAGATATCGATGAGGTCATTGATGAGATTGAGCATGCGCTGGCCGCTTTGTTCAATAAGATCGAGATACTCTTCCTGTTCTTCTCCGGTGAGGTGCGGCTCTTTGAGCAGTGCTGAAAAGCCGAGAATGCCGTTCATGGGGGTACGTATCTCGTGGCTGATGTTGGCTAAGAATGCTGATTTCAGGCGGTCGCTCTCTTCAGCATGCTCTTTGGCGGCAATGAGTTCTGTCAGTATGTTTTTTCGCCCGGTGATGTCAGTATGCGTTCCGAGCATGCGCAATGGTTTGCCATCCGGTGTCCTGGTCAATAATTTACCACGATCGAGCACCCATACCCAGTGGCCGTTTTTATGTTTCATCCGGCATTCGCATTCATAGTGCTCCAATTCACCGTTGAAATGTTTTTCTATAATGGCTGTTGATGTATTGAAGTCATCCGGGTGTGACAGATCTATCCAGGTTTGAATGCTAACCGGGGCAAGTTCTTCCAGGGTGTATCCTACGATTTCGAACCAGAGGGTATTAAAAATGGTTTCACCGGTTTGGACATTCCAGTCCCAGGTGCCAATTTGGGCGGCTTCAATGGTTGCTTCGTAGCGCTCCTTGATTTCCTCTGTTTTTGATTCTGCAAGTTTACGGTCGGTGATGTCATGAACGATTGAATAGAGAAGGTTTTTTCCTTCGATTGCAATGAGATTGCTGAATACTTCAACATCGCGAAGAGAGCCGTCAGCCTTCCGGTGTTGAAAGACAAACTGTTTTTTTACGGACAATCTGCTTTTTTCCATTTCACTCTTCACCTGTTCAGGGGAGAGTGTGTTGATTTGCTGTATGTGCATGGTGCGGAGTTCTTCTACCGACCACCCATAAAAGTCTGCTGCTGCCTGATTGGCGTTGATGATTTTGCCGGTAACGGGGTCAATAACCATCTTTATGGCGGAATGCTTCTCAAACATCACCCTGAAGCGCTCTTCACTTTGCTTTATTTTTTCTTCTGCTGTCTGGTTCGCCTTCTTGCTTCTCAACGAGGTGATGCCGTATGCGAGGTTGTCGGCAAGTGCTGTAAGAAGCGTTGTCTCCTCTCCATCAAAGGCATTGGGTAATTCTGAGTATATGGTTATGGCCCCGAAGACCTCTTTGTCTGTTTTCAGGGGAAGACTCTGGGATGAAGCATAGCCGCGTTTGAGTGCCTCATTGCGCCATGGTTCGAACCTCTGGTCTGACTGCATATCACGCATGATATATGGCATGCCGGTGCGGATAGCCGTTCCTGTCGGTCCTTGACCGAGCGGAACATCTGCCCAGGTAAGTCTGACTGACTTGAGGTAACCATTCTCGAATCCTGCCTGGGCAACGGTGCGAATGCTTTTTTCATCGTCCTGATCAGCATAGCCAACCCATGCCATGCGGTAGCCGCCGACATCAACCATGATGCTGCATATTTTTTGCAGTAATTCCATTTCATCGGTGCTATGAATCACTGCCTGATTGCAATGGTTGGTTGCTATGAGTGCGCGAGTCAGCCTGTGGAGTTCGCTTTCTGTTTGTTTTTGGCCGGTTATATTGGTGAGACTTTTTTCCAGTTCCATCCTTGTATTGAGTGCTGAGTCCTGAGTGCTGGTTTTTTTTTGATGCAGGTGTGCTTCGTCTGGCTTACGTAGTTCGGTAGAGGGAGTGGGAGTGGGCTTGATGCTGTGCTGCTTTTTTGCCATGCCAAAGAAGGTAATTAAAACGACGGAAGAAGGAGAAAGATTTCAAGGGAGTATAACGAATCAAATATGATACAAGCGGTAAACTTGGAGTGAAACATAATCACATAACGTCATCTTTTGCGCACATTCCTTGCTACTGAATTTCGATTCCTGCAACAGAGTGTGTTGTAACTTCGTTCAGCCATGAAGTAATTTTTTCCTTCAGTTCGTCGCGCACCTCTCGATATGCCGCCAGCTTCTCTTCTGATGTTCCTGTACTATCCTCCGGATTGTTGACGGGCCAATAATATCGTTTTTGAAACGGTGTTCCTGGCCAGACCCTCGGACAGGTTGATTGTGCCTTGTCGCACAAAATCATAAGGTTGTGAATCATGGTTTTTCCGAGATAGATATCTACCCCTTTTGGTATCTGCGAGCTGATATCAATGCCAATTTCCTCCATAACTGCTATAGCCAATGGATGCAATTGCAGTTCGGGTTCAAGTCCCGCACTTAATGATTCGAAACGGTCGCCTGCTGCATGACGGAGCAATCCTTCAGCCATCTGGCTCCGGGCTGAGTTGTCGTTACAGAGGAAGAGTACATTTTGTTTGTTATGCATAATCACAAAAAATGTTTTGAACTATTGAAATGAATACTCGAAAACATTACCAAGGCTTTATAAATTTCCACTCGCCCTTTTCTTTTAAAAAGTCGTTAACTTGGAAGAAAAAAATATTTGTAATTACTTTTTTTAAGTAATATACACTATAGCACCAACCTAATTCGTTACCAGTGCCCAAAAGAATCGTTGATCGTTACGAGCATACTGTTGATGGTCTTCTTATCGTTGATGTGGCCGCAAGGCGTGTAGAGGATCTTTATGAAAATTTCGACAAAACCGCGCCCTACCACAAAAAGGATCTTGATGAAGATCTCGCCTATTATCTCACCGAGTGTGTGCGTGAAATAGGGAAGGTTGATTTTGTTATCCGTTTTATGTTTGAGTGCTATCCTTCCGAAGAGTACATGTTGCGGGTACGTACCAGCGTTCATAAATTTTTTATCTACCTGCGGGAGCTCGAACTCGGGGCCATGAACAAAATGCTGAGAACCTCAGCAACGCTTCTCGTTACAGGTATCATCATTCTCGGTCTCTCGTTATGGGTCAATCATCTCTTTGCCGTTGACGGAACCCCCTCATTTCTCAACACCGTTTTTGCCGAAGGACTTACCATTGTAGCATGGGTTTCGGTGTGGGAAGCACTTGCAACATTTTTGTTGAACTGGCCTGAGCATCTCTTTCTCATCAAGCTTTACCAGAAAATCGCTGAAGCTCCTGTGCGGTTTCAGCCGCCTTCGGTGCCTGGATCCGAAGGCGTTGAAGCTCCGGCAGTGAGTTCGCCGACTATTGATTTATATGCAAAACCTTTGCAGGCGGAAAACCATTGAAGAAAGTCGATGAGGCATGACTGTAGGCGCCAATATTTTCACTGTAGAGTAAATCCCCTATCGAAAGCTCTTCAGGTAAGAGATTGGCCATAGTGATTGTGTCGAGAGCATCACAGGTAGGGCCGTAAACCGCACACATTTTCTCATTCCCTTCTTTGAAGGATTTTAAATAATATTGGCAGTGATCAAAGATAATCCCTGAAAAAGTATGATAAACTCCGTCATTCACGTAATAACATTTTTTACCGTCACGATACGCTGTGCCAATAATCTCCATCACGACGCAGGCGGCAGTCGCCACTAAAAACCTTCCGGGTTCGGCTATGATTTCAATGTCGGGTGGAAAGAGTCTGTCAAATTCTGAATTGAGCATTACTGCAAGCTCTGCAAAAGGTTTTACATTGTTGTCATAGGGAGCTGGAAAACCGCCGCCAATATCAAGTATTTTTACCTCTTTATATCCTCTTTCCCAAGATTCCCTGAAAATATTGGACGCCAGATTAAGGGCTTGAATATAATTCTGGAAATTTGTGCATTGACTGCCGACATGGAAGCTTAAACCTTCGACCACCAGTCCTCTTTTAAAAGCTTTGTCTATAAGATCAACAGCTTCACCAGGGTCTGCACCGAATTTGGAGGAAAGCTCTACCATTGCTCCCGTGTTCGGTACTTTTATTCGTAAAACAAGACCTGTGTTCGGTGCATAGGTAGCGATTTTCGCTATTTCATCTTCATTGTCAAACGTGACCAGTGGTTTATAACGATCGAGTTCCTTTAGCGTGGGTATTGGCTTTATCGGATTTGCATAGATGATTTTATCCCATATAAAATCCTGTTGCTCTTCGGGTGTAAGGCTTTTAATATTTTCATAAACATTAAGAAACTCAGGCATTGATGCCACATCAAAGCTGGCGCCAGCGTTATAGAACGTTTTAACTATTTCTTTGTCTGAGTTCGCTTTAACAGCGTAATAGGCCTGTACCCTCGGAAGATGCTGCTTAAACTCGCGGTAATTAGCACGCAAAGCTTCGTGGTCTACCACAAACAAAGGTGTACCATGCTCCAAAGCCAATTGTTTCAAATGTTGAGCTTGCATTAGCTGTATCCTGTTTTAATCATTATCGGTAATAAGGAAGTTCTTAAACTGCCAAGGATCTGTTTCATCAATATCAGGATTATTAAATCCTGCAAAATAGTTGGGATTGTATTTTAAAGGTGTCCAATCGGAAGCTTTTGATATGAAGTTGCCAAGGTAGGGCTTAGCAATTCCAAGGATATACTCATGATCGATTTTGTCGGGGACCACAACACCCATGTCAGGGTTTTCAATCATCCACATACAGGCTGCAACGACTGATATTGCCACCTGCATGGTGGTAGCATTCTGATGAGGTACCAGCGCTCTGGATTGCTCTATGCTCAGGGCGGAGCCTGTCCACCAGGAATTAAAACAATGACCCATCAGTAATGCACCAAGAATATCAGAACCCTTGGTGATCTCATCATTCATGATCCTGAAGTTTGGCTGAAGTTTATAGTCATAACCACGCAGCTCATGCAGAGAGGTAATAGCGGCATCACTCGGACAATAGGCGTAATGTACCGTTGGACGGTAAATAGCTTCCCCCTCTTTATGGACAGTAAGGTAGTCGGAAATCGTAAAAGCTTCGCCATGGCGGACTACCATGCCACGTATATCATAATCAGGCACCCAGGAGCAGACCCAGGTATTCATACCCATTTTGGCAAGACAAATCTGGTTCTGAGGCCCTTCCTTATGGGTATAGGCAAATTCCGGAAGTTCTTTTTCATGTGTTCCCCAACCCATCTCAGCAGTTGTCATACCCTCTTCCCTGAATCCCTCGACACTCCAGGTATTGACAAACTCGTCAACCTGTTTTGGAACATCAGAAATTTGAGTATCCCTTTCAGAACAGTGAATCACTTTGACGCCAAGCGCCATGGCAAGTTCATTGAAAATTCTTTTTTCAGACAGCTCTTTAATAATTTCGGCTTGAGCAGGGCCGACCTTGTTCCGGGAAATGACTGCGTCGGCAATATCAAGTAACCCTTGTTTGGTAAAATGCGATATCAATCCGGGATTGGCGCCATGTTCAAGCACCGCTGTGACACCTTTATTTTGCCATTGTGAAGTCATGCGGCGGATTTTCATGTGCCGATTGTACAGTGTTCTTTCGGTAGGATGCTGAGTCTCAACCCCTGTATAAGGATCCCACACTTCTACCGAGGTATTCATATAGAGGACACCATGATCATGACACCATTGGAGAATCTCGCAACAATCGATATTCCAGGCTAAATCTATGATCAAGTCGCCCTCAGCAACATACGTAGCAAGGGTTTGCGCTATATTATACGGTGTTATTTGATGGTTAATGTATGTAACGCCCAATGCTATCCAAGGTGAGACTTTTTCGCGAATATCCTCAAAATCCATAATAGTGACATGAGTATAATCGATGTCGATGTGTTTAAAAAGTATAGGAACTGTACATTGTGATACAGAGCCAAATCCAATAATGAGTATGTTTTTGTTAAAAGTAATCACGATTATTCACCTTATTTTTTTTAATAAAAGGTGAATATAGAGATATATTTTTTTTAATACCAAGATGCTTTATTCATTGATTTTGTCCCTCCATGCTCAAAAGTACCATTCAACATAAAAGTTTTTAAGACACACTCTCTTCATTAAAGAAAAGTTTCAAACTTGTAACAATACCCTCATTGCTTGCTAAGGTGAAAGCCTATAGATTAGTGGCAACAAAAAAAGGTAACTGAAGCTTGTTAATAAACTATTGAATTTCATGGCTGACGAGAGTGCCGGGGGGAACAATCGCACAACAGCATTTGTCATAAGCGCCCGCAAACGCACGCTGCAGAAGGCATATAAAACAGTAGGGGAGGGCCTGCTTCTTGCGGTTGGATCGTTTG